>Ga0137452_1000104_pt1 | contig 26956 bp, 49 predicted proteins | sample EasRivERMGT513_2_FD_102312 | JGI IMG/M metagenome (GOLD analysis project Ga0137452, IMG submission 102312) | Soil microbial communities from meander-bound floodplain in the East River, Colorado, USA - East River MetaG ERMGT513_2 | ecosystem: Environmental > Terrestrial > Soil > Floodplain ...
ACCGGGATTGGAATTCAAAACGATCCGAAACTTTTTTGGGCGATAAGGAAACCCAGAATCATATTTTACATAAGTCAACCCATCCAATTGTTCTTTATCAAAAATTGGTTTGGATTCAACCCAGATAATAGTCTTATTATGAATTCTTGTGGAAACCAATAGACTATACATAAATTTTGTGGCGAACTTCAATTCATCTCTAGATATCTTTGGATTGTAATATCTTGTGTAAACTTTGATTTCTTTATTTGCCATCCTTGAATATCTTTGTGACTAGAGGAATAAATTCTTCAATATTTCTCACAAAAACTTGGGGATGCTCATTACTAACAACCATGATAATAACGATTTGTCTGGTGGGAATATAAATCAATCCAGCCATCAAGGCATACACTGTGGCCTGAAGAAAGTACCCAAGAATATCTTTTTCTTCTTTTGGTTTTTTAGCTGTCTTGAAATCTACGATTGTTGGTTTATGATCCCATAAACAATACAGATCAGCGCGACCGGCTGTTTTGTACTCATATGAATAAAGAGGGATTTCAATACCATGCACTTCTGTAACGTTTTTATCAAGAATATCACGAATCTTGATAAAGTCAGATAGATTAATAGGCATTACGCCTTTAGCATAATCAGGATCATTTAGTAGGTATTTTTCAGCAAGATTATGAATTGCGTTGCCTCGCGCCAAAGCTTGCGTCTGAATTTGATTGGCTTTTTGTTCTCCAACTCGTTTCTTCCATTTGGCAATCCATTCTTGTGGAAGCTCTTTGGTTTTAGATAATCGTGTTGTGACGGAATCTACAATTGTTCCATCAGGCAGGTGATAATGCCTTCCATTTCTATCGTCAAAGCTTATTAGTTCTGTTCTGGGGAATAAGTTATGCGTGAACATTTATCATCTTCATTTGAAGCTATAATTAATTCTCTTACAAAATCCGACCGAACAATATCTGGTATTCCAAATTCAATTGCGCTGAAGGATTTCATTTTTTTGACAACACGAATGAGCTTCTGAACACCAGAACGCTCTAGATCAGATTGTCTATAGTCACCAGAAATGATGACACGGCAGTTCCTACCCATACGTGTAAGAACGCTGTAAATCTCGCCATAAGACATGTTTTGAACTTCTTCAAGGATAACAATAGAATCCCGAATAGTCAATCCTCTAACGAATGAGGTTGAAATAAATTCTATAATGTTTTTACTTTTCAGAATATCATAAGCATCGCCACGTTGAAACAAGTCTGTACAAATACCCCGATAAGGAGCTTCATACTCGCGAATTTTATCTTTGACACTGCCCGGCAGAAATCCTATATCTCGGCTAGGAACAGCACTCCTTACGATAATGACTTTGTTTTGAACAGAGAGGCCAGATAACACTTGATCCAAAGCAAGAAACAGGGAAACTAATGATTTCCCTGTCCCTGCGACTCCATGTAAAAATAAATGTTTGTTATCATAAAATGCGTCAAATGATAATTCTTGATTTTTAGTAAGTGGTCTTATAGTAAGAAGTTTAAGTGAAGTATTAGGCGTGGCCTTTGTTAGTAATGCTTTTTTTTCTTTTTTAGTCAAACGTTTTTGCCTAATAGAAGTTACTCCTCTTCAGTATGTATTTATGGTATTCCTTGGGTTACGCTTTTTAATTTCTTTCAATTTATCCTTAAAAGCATCGTCTATTTTTGGCTTAGTTCCAGTCATAGAAACAATAGCTGGTGCACCATATACCAATTGCTCAACAAATGGGCATTCTTTTAGAAACTCTTCCATAGCAGTAATGGACATGAATTCGGTCCAAACATCACCAGTTTGATGATTTAAGAATTTGTAGGTTGGCATGAACAATTGCCTCCACACTTGCAATCTGTCTTACCACAGGGGCAATCTGCAACAATTTCTTTGACCTTGGCTATTTTACCCTGTAGCTCATCAACTCTATCTTGAAGAATTTTGATATGATCTGGTTTATCTCTTTCTTCTGGACAGGGGCATCCTCCTATTTGATCCTCCAGAGCCTTGATTTGTTTTAAAAGCTCTAGATATTCTTTTAGCTTAGCAACGTCCCAAGGTTGATATGGCTGTGGTTGAGGCCATATTGCTGGAGGCGGAAGACGCGGATCAGGCTGCGGATACCAAGGAGGATCGTGTCTCCAAGGCCAATCACCAGTAGCACAATAAACACACACGTTAGTAATTCTCCTCGTAATATTCTTCTCTGTCGCTATCACTTTCTCTATATTCTAGATTTTTTCTGCGATTTGCGGCTTTTATTTTTGCATATTTGCGACGATTCTGAAATCTTCTTTTCTTGTTATAATATTCGTCATAACCGTTTTCGTCATAGCTATAACGATTTCTACTTTTAGACATGAGTTAGTTCGTATTTTCCTTTTCTGTTTGGGTTGTTATTAATCCTGGAAACGCTTCATTGATTAGGTCTACAGTGATTGTTTTGTATGGTAGTTCTTTTTTTCGTAGCTCCAGCATCAATAAAGCATCAGCCGGCGCCAGAGCCTCTAGAAAGAGCCTCCATAGCTTCTCACGACGATCTTGTTTGAGTGTTGGGTGTCCACCTTCAACGAATAGATACAGTTCCCGCGCTTTCGTATAAAGAACGCTATCACAATCCGTAAATTCATTGAAGCTGTAAGTAACCTTCTCTGGTAATAGAAACTTGATAGTTGGATCAAGAAAGTGACGAATAACCTCTAGGAAAGGTTTATTGGATTGTTGTCTCAGAAACGCAATCTTTTCTTTTTTAGATGGTAGATTATCAGCTTTTTGTAGGATTTCACTTATACTCAATTTCAATGCTTGGTTCCTTTGCCTATAATATCTCTAAGTTTTACACTCTTCCATTCTGGAGGTAAATCATGTGTTGGGGGGCATGGTTCTGTGCATGACCAAGAACGAGATGGACCACAACCTCTACAAGGTGTATTATAAATTCTTCCCCAATGATTTGTAGAAAACTCGGCTTCATGTCCGCAAGTATCACACTTGTAGGGCTTGATTGACACTTTGCCAGTCGTTGGTTTGTCTGTCATTTGAAGACTCTCAGAAGCAAGGTGTTGGAACCGATGCGGCCTGTAAGATGACGAGGAGTGTATGGATGATTTTTGACATACTCTATAACGTATTGAAAATTACCTGTCATCATACGCGAGATTAGCGCACTATCCAGTATCTTTATTAGAGATTTTCCTTCATCAAAGTTTATAAGTGTCGTCCTATTAAATGACAGTGCTTCATTTGGCTTGGCCAAGAATAAAGCTACTGTCTGGTATTTAGTATTGTAGCAAAGTAATCCTATCGCCCCAATGATTTCAGATGGATCAATAGAACGTATTTTAAGTGTAGTATCTTCTTTTTGCCATTGAACTAATTGTGTCAAATCTTTGGCCGACTTTATTTTTTTCTTTCTTTTCTCTGGCTTTGCTTCCATATAATCTCTGATTTCTCCACAAAAATCAAAGACGAATTGGCTGTAATCTTTTAGTTGTTGTTTTGTTCTCTTTCCATAAGCTTCTGTTAACTCAGCATCCTTTTCAGGTTCATAAGTCACATCATATACTTCCTTCAAAAGAGGAAGATAGCGCTGCAAGATAGCATGAGCTTGACGCCGGCCCACTCCTGCTTCCGCAAATATGACAGTTAGTGGTTTGTTAAAACTAATAGCACTATAATCAAAGTTAGCATTATAGAAAACATCAAGTCTGGTTTCAATTTCAACCAATATATCAGAGATGGCTTGTGGGCTGGCTGACATCGGTGCTCTCCGCTCAACAACTCAACCATTTTTGCATAAATTTGGTGCATTGTCAAGTGCGCATTTCTAATCCTAAGTTTTGTAGACAAACATTGGAGCCTTCTTTAGCTCCGTTGATTCATGAGAAAAACTGTTCAAAAAATTCTCCCATTGAATCTTGCGTAAATCCCAAGAATAGAATAGATCAGCATAACTCTTTTGTCCTTTGAGTTTAACATCGTCTTTGTAGTTATCAGAAAGAACGTAATCAATAACGTCTTTCAGAACACCAAAGAAAGTTCTGGCATGGGCATTGGCATCTTCATGAAACTGATACATGTGAGTCCAATTGGCAGCGGTTTCTGGTAGTGCCGCATAGTTTGGATGGACACAAAGAAGTCCAGCGCTCATTGCTTCCATAAGACAAATGCAACTCGTTTCCGGCCAGACAGATGGATAGGCAAAAATATGGGCCTTTCTCAACGCCTCATGTACATCTTTATTAGAAACTGCTCCATGATAAGTCATATTAGGATGATTACGAATTTTATTGAAAAGTTCCTCAAATGGCTTGTTTCTTTCTTCCCATCCATAAACTGCGAAAGATGAATAAACATCAAGGTGAATTTTCTCTTTGTATTCTTCGGCAAGTTTTTCTATGACAGGAACAAGAATGTTTAGGCCACGATGCGGTGTTGTATGATAAATGATCCTGACAACATCGTTCGGCTTCTCAGCGGCAGCAATAGGGTCAATAGCATTCTGAAGCACAGCTGTTTTGTGCCAAGGAAGATTCATATGATTAATATAAGCTTGTTGTTGCCAGTGTGAAACAAAAACAATACGATGCCATTTATCCCATCCACCATTTTCTAGATGTTGGGATTCTGGGTCACCTGGAAGATCATGGGCATAGAATACACGATGCTTCGTTTCATCTAGAGGATTCTTTACCCGAGATGGAACAATCTGATACTTATCAAGAAGCTCTTTATCTAGATACTTCTCCAAATAACGACACATAAGTTCTGTGCCGCCATTAGCCTTTTCTGAAATCTCGTTCCAATCGATTCCCATATTAGTCTAAATTCCATTTCGTTTTGAGTTCAATAATTGTTTTCATATCTCTCCTTTTTTCCTGTTCTTTTACCCATTCTTCATGAGCAATACGTCGCAGGTCGTTTGCTTTATGATTGTCCCACCATTCCTTTGCTTCTTTACTTAAATAAACTCTACCTTCGTTTTCATAAAATGTTAGAACTTCACAAAGTATACGAGTAACCATGTCAAGTTCGGTTTTCATTTCTCTTGTATAACGATCTTCATCCTCATATCCATCACTACTACATGGCATTTTTTTATTCTTCTTCCTCTTCTTTTTGCGCTTGGATGTGAATCTCTCTCATAAAAATTTCACCAGACACACGTTCAATTGCTGCCTGAGAATTAGTGATTTCAAATTCTGTTTTTGTTTCTCCTAAGTATTTCAACACAGCATGATCAACTAATTGTGCCTCTTCTTTTGTCTGCATTCTACCAATCTGATGATATGGTTTTGTGCGTGTGATATAAAAATTGATGTTGTCAAATTGATGGAATGCAGCTAAAAAATATTCTCTTGTTTGTTTTGCGAAAGTATTAGTTAGAAACTTAGGCTTCTGTTGTCGTTCAAACCAAAACTCAAAATACACTGCTGACAAAAGAATTGGGCTGTCTGTAATAATATAATCCACTTTATTCATCAAGCGCCATTGACGGCGAAACTGCTCAGAAAAGACATGTATCTGGTTATTTAGAAGTTCCGTTGTGCCTTCCCAAACAAGGTCTTTAGCATATTCGGAAACATATTCACATGAAACATCTGCTTGCTTAAGTCTAGAGAAAACACCAGTTGCGGTTGTGGATTTGCCGGCGCCTGGTCCTCCAAATAAGTTAATAACAATTGTCATTTTTTCTACTTTTTGCTCTGGATTCTATCATCGCTCCTATTTGATCTAGTATCATTTGTTCAGATTTTCTGATATTCGTTTCAAACCAATCAAGATGTTTTGGGTTCTTTTCCATCCACCATCTAGAATATAAAGAAATATAATCATTAGAAATTTTGAATTGAGTTGCACTATCTCTAATTACAACATCAGTTTCCCATCGCACCCGATTCATAATAAACCACGGTGAATATTCATTATAACCCAAAGATATTACATCGTGACAAAATCTATCAAACAGTGAAAAAACTATCGGATTATCTTTATGATATTTAATAAAGTTGCGTTCAACCTTATCTCTTGGTTCTCTTAATCCTTCCATTAATTCTGTTATCTGCCATACTTTTCTAGGTAGCTCATTTCTAGATATCACTTGCATCATTAATAATCCCATTCTTCAGTTCTAACAGATGCCCCTTGCGAGTATGCCCAAGGCACCAACTTTTGAAAAAAACAATCATAACATATATCTAAGATTGTTTTATCCCCCCAACCACTTTCAGGATAATTAGTTCCTTTCTCACAAACAACTTCAACTTCATATCGTTCATAGGATTTAGGATGTTCGTTTATCTTTTTCTTACAAAACTCACAAAGATAATAATCAATAACTATTGCTTTTCTTTCTGGTATAGTAATTTCTTTTTCAACCTTCATTATTCTTTTCCATAATAACAGTAATCTACTTTCGCCTCACGAAAAAGTTGATTACCCAATTCAAAAGACTCTCTCCATCTGTCTGGATAAAAGTTGGGTGCCACCACTCTTTCTATACCAGCTTGAATAATACACAATGCGCATTGGCTACAGCATGGCATGGGATGCACATAAAGCGTGCATCCTTCTAATGAAACCGTAGCATTTAGAATGGCATTTAGCTCAGCATGAATCGTTCGTTCTAGTTTCCTTGGCCGATCATGCAATAAAGCAGGATGATCTGTAATCTTAGAAGGGAAACCATTATAGCCGATAGAGACAATCCTATTTCTTTTATCAACTATAATGGCTCCACATTTTGTACTAGGGTCTTTGGAAAACTTGGTAGCAAAAACTTCTGCTACAGCTAACCACTTACGATCCTTTTCTGATTTCATTCCTGAACGCTTTACTCGTCTTCTTCAAAAATGAAATTGCTTGTTTGGCATTTTTACAAACGGTATCATTCCACATCACTATTGACCCGGTATCAAGTAGTTTTTGCATCTTAGTTGTGATATCAAGAGTCAGCATTGTATCATGTTTAGCGAAATGAGCAATACCGCCAGCGATACAGCATCCAAGCATCTGCCCTTTTGCATTTTCTTTCCGCCCTGTATGACGAACCCAACGTTTCGGGTTTTCCTCATAGTAGGCAATAAGCTTATCCACAATACCAAGTTGTTTTTGCATTTCTTTATGCATTACAGTCACAGTCATTGATAATCTCCGATGTTCACAGTTTCCAGAAAAGGATATGCTCTCTTGAGAATATCCCAACAAGACTTCGCGACTTCAACGTGTTCTTTCTGTGTTTCTCCTTCTCTCATTCTCACTGTACAAAAGAAAATCCAATCACGTAACAAACCACCCATGAACATGGTTGATGGTGTAAGCCCTTCCGGCAGCACCACACGGGCTTGTTCCTTAGCGATTTTGTTATCTAGAGCCCACTGATATGCTCGCTTTGCTGCCCGCACCACTTCCCATTGATACACTTCCCATTCTTGTTTCAGAAACACATCATCAGTTTCAACAGACATTTGCCGATTCTTCACATCTTGCAAACGGGCTTCACGAATAACAAAATCATCTGTATTCACGGCAGCATAACGTTGACTAAATTCCTGAAAACTGAAACTCCTATGTCTTAGAATCTGCCGGCCGATATCTCTTGTGCATTGGATTTTCATAATGAGATGCCCCATCTGGAAAATAGACCAATGCTTTTTCCTCATACAGAAAGTCAAGAGCTTTGCGGAAGTATCAAAATTTTCTTGGTTAGCTGGATTAGAAACACGAGCGCAATAAGAGATAATATCCTCTGCGTTCTCGGCTCCGGTTTCAGCTTTAAAATCTTCAGTTGGTTGTGTTAGTGCTATTAATTTTGCTTGGAACATGAGAGTGTTTGAATATCTCCTCCAGTTTGGGTATCATACTTCATTGCAATTCTCACAGCCTCTACAGCCGATGCTCCAGCTTCCATGGCTGGCATAGCAGCAAATCGGCCGGAACCAATTGCAAAAAATATATCTTTAACTTTGACTGGATACATATGATTGTGATAATACCATATATTATTTTCCGAATCAACAACAAGTGCTTGCATATCATCAAAATTAAATCGGTTTGGGGGATGTTTTGGTCTAAATGGTTTAAAATGTTTTAACCATTTAATAAACTTTGTCCCCTCATCAAGTTTTCCAGCCGTTCCGACAATAACATCATTTACTTGATGTATTTTTTGAAACGATCCTCCATAATATGTGCCCTGACAACCTTGAGAATCCGAGGCTAATACTTTGTCACGATAACAAACAGTCGTCATTATCCACTCCAATAAAAAAAAGAAGGTTCCACAGCGTTTCTGCTAGTCACCTACAACCAAGCCTTTTTATAGAGGCTCAGCAGACTTGAATGCGTCCACTCGGAAAGAGCGCCAACCGTTTTTGATCGTGTCTAAGGCTACGATCACTTCTTTATTGGCACCACCATACTTGCCATCAAAATCAGACGGCAATCTGTCTTTCTCTAATGTCATCCACATCTTATCCACCTTGCGTGTAGATTGCTTCTTATAGGTGATAAGATGCTCACCCTTCTTCAGCAGCTTGATAATTTCAGAGCGCGGAAGAGGGCCTTTAATGGTAGTCTTCTTTGCAGTCATGCTACGTTCTCCAGTTCAACAGTTGATAGTTCCTTGATTCGATTCCAGGTATAGTGTGAAAAGCTACTTATTAGTAATACGTCGTATTCTGTAAAGTGTTGATTATCCAATTCAATTGCGGCATTCTCAGCCAAATCCTGAGAGGTATAGACTTCGGCATTTTCAAATGCATTAAACAAATATCTCATGTCTTTGAAAATGTTCCCGATTGCGTGAATGATCTGCACTCGGTATTCATAGGCAGGCGTGTCCTTTGGGCTTTCTTCCCTTAGGCTTTTGAGGATATACACCCCATTGTCAATAGAAATGGCACTCTCTCCTGTTTTCTTGTTCTTGGTTGACTTGCCATTATCACTAGACCTATAGTGCTAGACCCATAACCTCTTCAGTACGTTACTATTATGTAATAAAGCATGGCTTCAGTCAATAAGATTTTTAAGGGGTGATGAAAATAGTTTTGAGTTCATTACGATTATGTAATGAGGAGTTAGATGTAATCCATTATACTGACTGCTGGAGACATTGGTGGATTCTGAATATTTTCAATCAAAGCTAATATTTTGCGGGCCTTGACAAGTTGTGAAGACGAATTAGTCGTTTCAGCTGTGAAAGAAACCAATTCCTTTATGACTAGCAAATTATACTTAGAGCAAAGCTCTTCTTCATCGTTAGTAATAGCCATATCTCCTATTTGACGATAATTCCTGTAGTATATAGCATCTGGATAACTTTCAATATTGAAAAAGCTAAGGTGCCCATAAGAATGAAAAACATAAAGCTTTGAAGTGTTATACTAGGTTGACGTTTCACTATCTTCAAAAGTTCGGCAGTGCGTTCTTTGCGAGTTTTAGCCACCGAATTTTCTCCATTGTTTTGAAAACAGGATTAAATACTGTAGCACAACTTAAGCTAGTAAGAAAGCCGCTTTTTCATTTCTTTTATTACATCTTGGATATGTACTGGTGTATAATTAATTTGCTCAACTGAAAGATTGATGTATCTCTTGTCGGGTTGGTTTCCATTCATTACAAGTTTTTCATGAATATGACCATGAACGTTAAAGGATATAGGCATCTTTCCAGGAACGTTATCGGCTTCAAAATTGATAGGATAATGAGTAAGAATAAACCTGATACCGTCTTCTTTGAAGGTGCGGGCGGCCATGACTTTCTGGAATGGACCGATCAGCCCTTTGAAATTAGTATCATGATTTCCAAGAATCAGCCGCTTCTTACCATTCAGACGTTTCGCAAACTCTGTTTGCCCAAAGTCACCCAAATGATAGACCTTGTGCTCTGGCATAACAACAGAGTTCCATTTCTGGATAATGTGTTCATTCATCTCCTCAATGGAACTAAATCCAGGGCGAATAGGATTTCCATCTAAACCAACAAACTTTATTATGTTCTTATGATCAAAATGGGTATCAGCAATTAGCCAAATATCAGGTAGGGACGGTAGGCTCATCTTCTTTCACTTCCTCATCTTCTTTGGGAACTACACTCAATTGCACTACATTTGTTTTAGGTGGTGGTTTGGTTTGTCTTCCAGGATAAGGTTTATCAAAAACAAATCTAGCTTTGAAAAGTCCAGGACCAACAATATGACGAGTTTTACATTCTTGGCATTGAAATCCTAAAGAAGCTTGTAGACCTTCAGGGACTTCTACATATGTAATAAACCATGACAATTTTTCTTCATCACAGGTACAAATTGGCCCCGTTAAATTAATGTAGATATTCTTGAACATGTTAGGCTCTGTCTGGGAGCGCTCGGATTTTGTTGTATTGTTTGAGGGCGTCTTTAATGGTGCTTCTATCCATTTCTTTACCTCGTTGAGAAGTTGGCCAATATAGCTCCATAGCATCATTTATTACTCTGAACGGGGATGATGACGGGTCAAATGACATAGCATGAACTAACTCATTAATCAAGTCTCTTTGCAGCGCAGTGAGTTTATTAAACGTCTCCTGATTCACCATGTCTAGCTCCTGCTCCGTTCTCTACAACTCTATGCTCTTCTTTACCACAAAAATCACAAATACGCGATTGATGTGTTCGTGTGATGTTATATTCTTGACTGAAATTATCTCGCGCTTTTCCCTTCCAAGTATAAGTGATCCATTTAGACCACTTATGGAAACCCCACCAACAATTATCCATATTTTTTCTTCAATCTTTCATATTCTTTTATTTCATTATCTTTTCGTCTTTTTGCATCTATTTTTCCAGATGCTTCTAACATATCAATACGTTGGTCTACCTCTTCATCACTTTCTGTACGATTCCAAGCAATATAATAACTTGGGGGATCATCCCCATAACCACATTCTTCACGTATGGTCGCTGTATCTTTATATTCGTCAGGGATTTTATTATATTCTTCAGTAAGTGTTTTAATAAAATCTATGAGCTTTGTATTATCACTGTAAAAGGTCAGGTCCATTATGTGTGTTGGAATTATTCGCCGCAACTGCTCCCGCAGACGCAGGCGTTTTTTTGAAACTTTCTTTGTAGCCTTCAACATCAAAATATTGGTCCGGTTTGAATTGATAATAGCATGGCTCAGCATAGTAACCACACTGGTTTGAGACGACTTGAGTTTCGCCTATTTTATATTTCTTCGTGTAATGTGTATGACCATGAACATGATACTTAATTTGCGGATTATCTAAAATTAATTGATCCAGGTCAGACGCAAAAGCTGGTGTTAGCGGATCAGACCTATTCTTGATACTTTGGAAAGACATAGGATGATGAGTAATAACCACCGTAGGTAAATCATTAAATTTTTCTAGAGTTTTTGTCAGATAGTTTACGGATTCTCTATGCACATTTAGAATAAACTCAGGTGTAATAACAGGTTTATTTCTGTTCCAAGCGGCACGTTCTATGTAATTTAAATCCTCATATGCTTTTTGAAGAATCCATCTATAATCATTCATTCCACTCTGACATTGTAACATCGCTGTTGGACTGCCATTAAAGAAGCTAGTCCAAAGCGTGCAGCCCATGAAAAGCACACCATCTGAATAAACATCATTATTTTCCAATATAAAGAGATTTGGTATATCATTGAAAAACGTTCGCAGTATTGTTTCTGTTTTATCAAAGACTCCAGAGTAATGGGAGTGATTTCCCATTACTTTGAAGACTTTCTTGTACTTCGGAAAGACGTTCTTTTTCAGATACTCAACTGCTTTTTTAAACTGGCGGGCATCTTTATCGGTGCGCCGAGGATCAGTCATAGACGCATTGAAAATATCCCCAGCTAGGACCAAATAATCTCCTTCCGCAAAATTGCAGTTGAGTCGCCCAAGTCCATTTATTTCTAGGTGTGTATCTGAAAGGTAGACAACTCTCGGCATCTAGTCATCCAGAGGATTTGGAAGTTCGGAAAGTATTCTATCTACAGCGCGACCTGTGTCATCCACAATCTTTCCAAAAAGGTTCGGAATAAAAAAGAACAGATCATCATCCCTTTCCCGACGAAAATCTGGAGCTTTATCGCGACGTGGACCTTTGAGTTTTGGGGATGTTGGCTCATCGCAATAGCTAGGCCGATACTGTTTGAATTTGTTTGCCAGACACCGTTGTTCCATTGATTTGGCATCTAGATTTGGTGTACCAGCGTTTGCTGGTACTATTGCGAACATCAATGCCGTCACAGAAACAGCCATAAGCGTTTTCATTTGGATTCTCCCATTAGCGACATTTGAGTTTTGTCGCTGTTGTTGTCACTCACGTCACAATGTTATAAGGGTGCGACAGAAAAGTCAATGAGTATTTTTACTCAAGGAGCAACTGTTTTGTATCTTTTGGTTCAGATTCTTCCACAGTGCATTTAGGACATTTTTCCATATTTGGATTCCACATTGTTTTGCATCCGCGACAAAGCCATCCGCTTTTTGCGTTGTTAATAACAACACCTTTAAAAGGATTGCTCTCTACATGATTATTGGATTCTGTCGTCATTTGTTTTAGTCTTTTTCCTCTAGTAAGAAACTTGCGTTAATGATCTTGAATGAAAAGTCACTATCCATAGCTTTAAAAACAACTCCCTCGGCCGCAATTTCTTTATTTAGAGAAGGCCGATCTGCGTACTTAGTAAGATCATCAATAATGGAATGTGGTTTACAAATTGTATCTAAAGAAAAAACACCAAGCACAGGAACATGGTTAACATGATATCTGCGTTTGGATAAAGCCAATAACAAATTCTTTCTTTCTACCGGAGACAGGTAGCGTTGTTCATTAATATCCCATATATGATAAAGATAGAAATCAAATCCTAAAATGTTTTCTCTGTTATCCTGAACACCTGGACCCATCAATTCGCCTTGGAATGCAAGGTCATGGCCAAGACATTCTTTTGCGACTTTAATACTGTCAACTAGGGCCTGTTCTCTTGCACAAGTCCAAAATGCATTTTTGGAGGCGCGGCCTGGACCATCCATACTATCTGTTTCTTCATCCAAATCCCAATTTCTAGAACAGACGCCCACAGTTTCTAAAATGGGACCAAGACGAGAATCTTCCTTGACATAAACTGTCATAGAGCTACCATCTAGTTTGATGGATGCCTCAAACAAGGTCTTCTTTTCAATATGCTCGGTAATCTCTTTGAGAAGGTTCTGAGCACGTTCTTCATCGGTTTTGCGAACGAAATCTGGGAAATTTCCGCGAATTTTACCTTTTAAATGAACCGGGATGGGCTTTTCATACTTCTGAATACCAAGCAGATCGCCTATCTCAACATCCTCAAGCTCATGTAGATCAGACAGCGGTAAGATCAAACCTTGTGAGACTTGGCCCCGCATCTTCATGATTTTGACGCGGTAACCTTCTCCAAGATTTACCGTTTTCTTATAGCCGCTCTTGTGCAGAAACTCATAGCGCTTATCTATAGGCAGAAATGAATCTGGTTCACAAAATGCAACTAGATCGTTTTCACGATGCAACCCTTTTTGAACGATGACCTTCCAACCTTTAACGGTTGCTAGTTCTATCTTGTCTGCGCCTGGAATAACTTCTAGCTTTGAAATTCTTTGAATACTAACTAATTTTCTCATACAGCAAAACCAACCTTTGATCTATAAACTGAAAGTTCTCTGCGATTAAATATCTCGCTTAAACAATATTCTCTATCTTCTACTACTTCGGGAACATCTGCTGCCTTGCAGGCTTGTTTAGCTTCAAGGAAACTCAGTTTTCTGAATTCCATAACATCAAAACAGCGGCCGGGGCGGACCAATGCCCCATCAATCTTTCGGAACTGAGTTAGGTTTGTGGTGAAAATGATTTTCTTATTTTCAAGTTTAATCAAACCATCACTCAAATTCAAAAGCTTAGTCATTGTCTTGTTGCCATCGTCTTCACGAGATGATAGCAACAGGTCCGCATCTTCAATGACTAGGAGATGCTTATTGTTGTCAATTAGATATTGGATGTAAAAATAATCAGACTTCATTACATCCGAATCATAGGTGACGACAGTATTTAGTTTGTATTCCTTCATAAAATGCTTGAGTAGGGACGTTTTACCTGATCCAGGCTCACCCATCAGTAGCAAGATAGGAGATTCACTTTCCTTATAAGCCTGAAGATATGATGCGAGCCCTTCTTTAATGAAGGGATAATATTCATCTCTAGCCGTTTGATGGAAGGTAAACTCTAGCCTATGATCATCAAAATAACCTTCATCGGTTTTAAACCACCATGAAAGCTGAACTTTGGTTTCGTCTTTACCTAGTGTATCTTTGAGTTGACTGCAAAGTTCCCGGCTTTCTCCAATAACATTAAAAGTCCAAGCGTTATTATGATAATAGGCGATCATAAAAAGATCGGGCCGAGTCAATTTCATATAGCTTTCATCAATCATCGTGACAGCCAAATCAGGCACAATACCCCGAATGGTATCAAGCATGACGAAAGAGCCTTTGAAATAATCCTTTAGCTTGAAATTGACAGCAAAAACTTCCTTGCCTTGGCTTTCTAAAGCCTTGACAAATTTATGCTGGTCCATGGCGAGCAACGAATACTGCTCGTTGCTCGCCGATCCTATATTGTAGCCTACGCCATTTTGATTAAATGGCTCGTCAGCAAGTAATTCTTTTATTGCAGATGGCTTTGATGGGTCACTGCTATTTGGCACATTGTTGAAGACTCGTCTCTTGGGATTTGGAGGCATTACAATCCTTTCTAAAGAAAATCATTCCGTTTGAAACACACCAATTCTGACCAAATCGTTTGAGGAATCTATTGGTGTCTTTATGTTTATAGTCAAAAAGATAACGCAATTGGGTCATGAAAACAGGAGTTATATATTTATTTTTTCTTCCTCCTTCATATCCATTAGCAAGAAAAAACTCTTCATCTTGATTATTTACAAGCAAGATGTTCGGATAGCCTTCCGGTGACGTTACGATAGACATAGCGAACCCCTCAACTGTTCCTGATTGTTGTCTCTAGTTACTTCTGTTGTTTTCGCTGTTTACTTCTTCTGTCGTGCTTTGCGTTTTTTACTTCCCATTTTTCTCCTTCCTTTTCTAGGTCGGTTTTTATGAGCATGAGGCAATATTCATTTTCCTTTTCATATTATCACAAAATAATTCTGTTCATCCGACAAAGTAAGAGTCGGGGTTAGTTCGGGTAGGTTTTGGTACTTAGGTGGTGATTTCCTGAGGAAATCAATTACTTTTTATGAGCCATATCATACCAAGCATTTTCAAATGCACAGGCCCTTTCTAAGGCCATATCAACCATTTTTGGTGACTTCTTTTCATTTTCTAGGCTAATCGCCTTAAGAAGCCAACGCTCCCCTTCTGTTTTATTTTCTTCGGCTGTAGCTTTTGGAGTGAAGCTGAGAGACGACATTAGATAGTTCCCCTTCTTCTGCCTTTGTAAGCTCCCAATGTTAGAGTATACTAACATTAACCTATGTTAATAGTCAAGCGGAGATTACATATTAGTCACAAATCAATTATGTCAAAGTAGTGGCACATGCGGAATATACTTAGTCGTGACATGCGGAACATACTTACATTATTTACGATAAGTCAAATCAAGATATATTTCACAATATCACATGATGTAACGCAATTCTTAAGTTAAACTAATGACGTGCTTTCTGTGAATTCTTTTTCCAGCAAAATTATTATAATAATCAAGTTTCAAAAGGCAGTCTGTTTCCATCTGTATTTTTAATTCCAGATAATTCATCGCTCCTTTAGATTTACACAAATGTAATATCTCACGAGAAAACGCTTTCTCGCCTAATGAGGATACGTCAGCTTGGAGGGCTGTACAGCTGCTAAAATATGATTTCCAATCACTTTCTGTTATAGAATGTTTCTTGCGACCACGTACTTTTCGTGATCTTTTAAAGACAAATTTCTTTTGTCCAATATACTTCTTGTTATTGGTATTGTTTGTTATTAAATAAACGAATCCGATGTTCTCACCAATATCTTCGCTAGTGAAAGGTTTAGTTTTGTATGTCCACAAAAAATGTCATTTTCCTATAGTAATCCTATGCCATTTATAGATAGGGCGTTCGGCCAAATCTATATGTACTAGCGACCCATCTTCAGGTTTGAAATTCACAGACCAGCCGCTACAAAGCTCTTCATATTTAGGAATTGTGCTTAACTCTTTGTGTAGAAACTTTGCGAAATTATCTTCCCATCCTTCCGCCTCTAGATCATTCGCAGATATATATCCAGATATTTTATCCCCAACTTTATTCTTAAATTGCTGCCACTCTGTTTCCATCGTGTTGTTCTGATGCATAACATAGTATCCTCCAATCAATCCTGAAAAGAGGATACCAACAACTACCAGTGCTATTAGCTTACGTGTCATTTCTCTAGCTCTTGATAACGACGAAATTGTTCACTCATATTCAATGGCTCTTCTTTGGGCGCATTTACTTTATGTAAATTTTGGCCCAAATGAAATCCAGCTGAATTGAGTACACATTTTGCTTTTGGATCATTCATCGTTTGGGCGCGGGCATGCAACCATGAAATGGCAAATTGAATACCATCATTTCTTCCCCTCTGATAATCAGGCACTTGCGTCATGGTGTTTTTGATGTATCCACTGGTGGAACTGCAACAGCTGGCACAATTGGTTTGAAAATAGGAGTAATAAGAATACTAGGCTTTGGTTGTGAAAGATGTTCGGTGTAATCTTTACTAACATTTCTACCCGGTGCTGCCGTTCTTGGCTTAGTGCTAGGAATGTCAGCCCAAGCCATGAATTTGTCACGATTTTCTTGTGTATCTGGCAATTCGCCTAGCTTGGTGACTTTCTTCCACACAATCGCCCAATTTGGGCTTAGGAAGGCGACATGCTCCATAGCTCGGTAGGGAGTGCCCCAGAGAAAACCAAGCGCCAGATGGGCTGCACGGGCCTCAGGACGCACATCTTTAGTCCTATGTGACCAAAGGCGGTCGCGAAGCTCTGGATTATGGTTCCACTTCCTTTCAATGTATTCATATTTGCGATTGCCCTTTATGCCATTTTGGGCACGCAAAGATTGATCATGATTGTCTTTGGCTTTTTTTAGCCATTTTCTGGCATTTAGTTCGGAGCGACGAATCCTCCTTTGTTCATAGGATAGATTGTCGCGATTGATTTTGAGAAAAGTGTCTTCGTATTCTTTAGTTGTTGTCATTTTGATAACTCTCCGTGTTCAGGTTAGATTTCATGGTTCAGGGGGTTCGTTATCGTTATGGGGGTTCTCTAGCTTGATATTCAGCCTGGATTAATCATTATCTTCTACATCCTTTTTCTATAATAATTAAAATGTTTTTAGCGCGCATGTTAGGAATCGAACCTAATTCTGTCGGATTGAAAGCCACATCGTCATCCATTGACGTTCACGCGCATCTTATATGATTTCCCAGATCATGGCAAGAGCCGCCAGAAATAATATCGTGCCAACAACGAAGCATCCTCGCATGATTTCTTTTGCGACTTTATTCCTCGTCTCGTAAGTCGGGTCTAGATTCCTCATCATCTCCGTCATCTTTCTCATCAGGGTCTATTTTTTTAATACTTACAGAGCCGCAGAATGGGCAACATATACATTCATCTGCATAACTTTTATCGTGACGAATTTCGTAGTTCATCTCACAGTCGCCACATTCAAACTCATGCCTTACATACCTGTCCATAATTTACCTTGTCAAGGGGTATATTTGATTAACTTTACCAAATAAACCAAAGAATAAAGTATACCAAAAAAATAGCCAAAAGTAGCTATATCCCATGGTATTGTATTTCGTTCCAAATGGAATAAATAATCCCAAAAAAATGATACCCCCATAATGAATTGGCCGAGAAAGAAAAGCTTTAAACTCCTCGTAAACTCGTCCATATTTATGGGGCTTTCAGTTCTTAGAATCCACCAGTGCCTTCAGATTTCATCGTTTATCTTTCCTTACCAGTTCCAAACCATACTAGCAATGGCTTCTGGAGTTTCTTTGACACTCCAAGTCTTTCCATCCGCAGTCTGCACGATTGTTTTCTCTGGGATTTCTCCATCAACTGGAAGCACAGAAGCATAATAACATACTATGTGTCTAGTGTTCAAGCGATATTCTGCATTGCCTTCATCTACGGAAGTGAGTGTAATCCAACCCATTGTTTTATTCCTTTCTATTCCTATATTCGTTACTACTATTTAGAGAGCACATGCTCCGCTCGTGCAGGCCAATTCTTGACTTACATTTGTATTATCAGTTTTTTCATACTCTTTTAATTGCTCAAAATCAAGTGTTTTTGGCATCTGATTTTGTAGGTCTACATAAGTCGCTTTATCAATCGCTTGAATCGGAGCTTGTTCATAGACATGACCATCATATGGAAAAAATGATAAACCTGTGATGGAATCAAAATTTTCAAAGACCCAAGATGCCACTTGCAACCAATCGTCTTTTTTGACATAGATAGAGCAACTGACCGTGTGTGTGGCCCAATTCTCTTTGACATGGAGCCAATGGCGCAACTGATCAACACCAGCAATGAGATTCGCGCAGATCGCATCGTCGGGCGATTTCTGAGGAAAGGAGAAGACAACATCACGTGGATTCTGCTTACTCACTTCCCAAGGGATTTGTTGGTCTTTCAAGAACTTACAAAGAGGCGACATAGCGCTTTCCCGAGTCGTCCTAATGTAATAAGGAGAATAACGCGGATGGATACCACTTGCAACAGAGTAAAGTTCACCAGAATTTCCAGCCGGTTTGATAGCTGTTACAGAAGTAGAGGCAGAAATCCCTAAAAGTTTTGCCCATTCTTTGTTGGTTTGCCATACCACATCTTTCAATTCTCGTAACCATTTTCCAGATTCATCAGAAATCTTTGATAAAACAGGATGATCCATTATACCGGCAAGACAAACACCAAGAAGTCTTTCTTCATCAACATTTTTTTTCCAACGTTTTCTCAAGTATTCAAAATCAGTAATTGTGGATTGAAACGTACCAAGAATTGTTGCGAGTTTGACTTTACGTTTGAGTGATTGAAGTGTGTCGTTTGGACGAATAGCAATACCAGAAAGATTACACATCTGGAACGGGCGAAGAATAATCTCAGAACAGGGGTTAACTCCAAATGGAATACGCTGATCATCTTCATCTCTTGTTTTTCTATCTATGGCTTCACATTGTTTCCATAAAGCCGCGCGATTTATCATTCCAGGCTCCCCAGAACCGGAGCGCACTAAATCGGACCAGACACCAAGAAATTCAGAGGAATCCGGTTTTGATTCAAAGACAGCTGAAATGTTAGCCATCGCATAATGAGGATTTTCTTTCCCCCAATTACCTGACTTAGCATTGCGCATCTCAAAGTCATCTTTATCAAAAAGAGCAATTGTTGCTGACCGTCTAACACCACCTACAACAACAACTTGAGCGATGTAAGTCATAATAGAAAACACCTCAATTGGTTTGAGGCGTCTGGTTTTTGCTTTCTGAAAAACATTGATAATGTGATGATAAAGGTCTACAAGAACTTTTGGTCCTGAAGAATAACCACCAAATGTTTTTAGTCTTGCCCCTTCAGCGCGCAACTTGGAAACATCTAGATTGGGGATATTACCTGAATAAAGAATTGTTAAGAGTTGATTGAGAGCTACACACCAGCCTTTTCTTGAATCAGCTACGACAATCGTTGTGTCTGTTGGCATTATTTCTTCTGGAACTTCAGGAAGCTTATTTGTGAACCTAGATTCAACTGAAAAGCCAACACCTGATCCGCACATAAGACAATACATATGTTCGGAAAAGGAACGAATACAATCAACGATAAGATAAGTGCAATTGAAGTTGGCAACTTGAACAGCTTCCAGAGCCTTACCAGCTGTCATCATAGCACGCATGGAAGGCATTACGTCAAATGCAAAAACCGAGTCAAAAAGATCGGTTTTGGTTTTAGCATCTAATTCAAATTGTAATTTTTCTTGGAGATGTTTTTCAAAGAAATCAACAAGTCTTGTGCAAGTCTCTTCCCAAGTTTCTCGGCGTTGTGTGTCTTCATTCCATCGGGAATATTTTGTGAGATGAATGACTTGTTGGTATAGGTCCATAGAGGGGGAATTCTTCATAGAAATACGATACTTCTCCTTTACAAAAAATAGTTGAAACCCCCATAAAAATGGGCATTTTACAAGATTCTGGGATGCTTAAACAGATATTGTCTTATTTAGGTTTTAGCTTGTCTTGGATAGTCGCCTTTAGCTCTTGAATATTGACCTTAGACCTATCCTTAATTTCCTTCATAATTTGCCCGATCAACCAATTTGTTGCTTTTTCTTGATCAGGCATTACAATAATTTTATTTTTATTTTCTTCTATCTTCTTATCAATTAAAGCAGTAAATTTAGACGTATCAACAACCTCATATTTCACGTTATCAAGGTTGCGATGAATATCAAATCCACTAAGTAGCTGTTTGAAAGCACTACCTGGAATGTTACTAAACTTATCTATAAATGTTTTAAGAAGACCTATAGGTAAATCAGGAACAAGTAGATGAGCATTAATACAGAAGTCATGATCAGTTCTATTAAGACAAAGTGTAGATAAATCCCAAAAGCTACCACTATTTTTATCGCCTTCATACAATTCTTGAAGCTGTTTTGTATTCTCTTTGTTTAGTATCAACTTCAATTCTTCTGTTAAGATTCTCTCAAAAGACTTGAGAAACCAATAGTCTTGATTTACATATTTTACCCAAATAGCTTTATTGTTTGCATCATACCCAACTATCTTCCGTGTCTTGTCTACATTCTCTTCCATGACGCAAACTCCAACTCCGCTTCTAGCCCGCGATAGGTGTGTTTCTTCAACAAAAACTCAACATCTTCAGGTTTGAAGTGCGCTAGAACCATCTCGTTTATATCTTTATATGGGAGGTTCTTTGGCCAGATCACGACAGCATAATTATTTTTTACCGCGCTCCCAACGTTCGCCACAATTTGCGGATTCCTTGGCTCATTATCATAGACAATGACTGCATTATCCAGATTGCAACCAACCTTCAATAACTCAGATGTGATTTTTCCGCCAGCCGTTGCAATCGCATTGGAAAGAAACATGGCATCAATCGGACCCTCTAGTATAAAGTATTTTCTGTTGAAGTCAACTCTGTTCCATCCCCATAGCTTTGGTTTGCTTTCATCTAGGATAATTGAAACATAACGAACCTTTGGATTCAGTCCCATAGCTCGCCCCTGATAACCAAACATTATTCCAGATGGATCAAATAGAGGAATAATAATTCTCTCTTCCTCATATGGATAATCTTCATACTTCTTGGGAATTTGCTCATTAGTCCAAGATTGGAATCTATCGCAGAAGTATAGTTCGGAAAAGAACTTACTAGGAATCAGCCGCGATTCTAGGTATTTTCTAGCAGGATGGCGTGAAGTCAAGTCTGAAATTAGTTCTAATGACACTAAAGACTTGTTATCGCGCAGCAGAATAGACTTGTCTTCGTGCGACAGAGTACACTTATCTTCGTTCGTTTCTGTATAACGATCATTGAAAAGATCGTGCCGATAACTCTCATAGAGTCCAGCATCTAGTTCTTTCAGAAACTTAGGGAAGGTGAAGGATTTGGAACAGTTGTGACAGGCAAACCAAAAATCGGCCTTACGTGAATAGATATATCCGCGCGCCTTGTTTGGATTCTTGGTTGAGTCGCCGCAGAAAGGACACCGAAAATTATAGAGTGTCGGACTTTTTCTTTTGAACTTTTGGAGACGACCAGATATTAAAAGGATATATTTCGTATCAATCCAATTCATTTACGATTTTTATCAGTCCATTCCTTAGCAATTTCAAAACAATAATCTGGAGGTGTTTTTTCTTTTACGCAGCGTTGAATCATATCCGCTTTAGCCTGCTCAACAGGACTTGTTGCTGGAATAGTATCTTTCATAGCATAAAGAAAAACAAGAAAAATCACTAATAATAGAAACATAGGAATACCATCTTCCTCTTCGTCTTCGTCTTCTTTCTCTGGTTGTTGTAGATGTGGTTGTGGTATATATCTATAAACAAGAATTGCTCTTCTTTCATATGCTCTATAATACAATCTCATAACTCACCTAATAATAATTTTTTGGTACTGGCTGGTGGAATTGAACCATACCATCTCCGCATTCACAGTGCGGCACTCTAAGCCATTGAGCTAAGCCAGCGCGAAGATGGCACGGGAGAGAGGAATCGAACCCCTGATGACGTAGGTTTGGAGGCTACCGCTGTGCCACTCAGCTACACCCGTAATTCGTGGTATTATACTGCGAATTGGTATTTAGGTCAAGGTCTTACCAACGCTTTATGGGTGCGACATTACCTTTTATTTCCATTGTTTCTGAGTCGCGTTCATCTGGCTCTTCCATTTTTGGTGGATTAACCTTATCAGCAATTCTAACGCATAGTCTTACATCATCAACTTCAGAATTACTCTCTAAAAACTCTTGTAATACTCTTTCAATAAATTCACGTTCCTTTGTCGTGAAGGTGACATTAATTTTGGCCATGACACTTACTCCTTTTCTTCTTCTCCTAGCTTCCTTCTCTCATCAAAGAAATAGAGATAATCGTCATGATGAAGTTTCAACTCGGCTTCTGGTTGCGCATTGAATAGCTGAAGCCAACCAGAGTAATCATCAAAATACTGGCGATGACTTCTTACTTTATCCAAACATTCATTCAAATCTTTAAGCATTTCTTCGTTGATTTCAACAGTCGGTTGACGTGAATAGGTATTGGAAGCAGAGAATCCTTGAGCAGCATTATTAGCCATCCGAAGAAGCTGACTTTTATCAATTTTGACGCCATCTTTCTGAATTTGCTCTTCAACTTCTTTCTGGCGCTTCTCCCAGAAAGTCAAACGACTCTGATGATAATTGAGCTTTAATTTAGATGCGACTGCAAGAGCCTTTCCGGCATAAGTAAATTTCCAAGTATTCCGTTTCATTGTCTTTAACCTTTTTAGAAGGAAGAAAGAGGGAGTGTTGGAAGCAAATCCACTCCCTCTTTCTGGCACATCACACGCGGGAGGAGCGGCGTGTGTAAGACTGGATTTAGACGCTTGTGCAGTTATTGTCAAGCGCTAGTTTTGCCGGCATTTGCAAATTCTTTAGAAACCTACGCCTAAATGTTTGAAATATTACAGGGGGAGTTTTATATCTCTTTCTTTTACGACGGACCCCAGGCTCGCCTTTCGGACCAACACCAGCACCTTCTATGTTTCCACTTCCAATGTTGTTGACAGCCATCGCAGCATCTTCTCCAATATTTATGATATGAACAACATGATTTGGTCCCATTTCATCTTTTGTGCCTACATGATCATCAAATGAAGAAAAATAAGCCATCCGATGAAACTTCTTATGTAATACACGATTGTAATATTGCTTATGGATTTGTGGCAAAGCTTGAGTAACGTGGGCATGAGCTTCAGTAAGTGTATTACCAGGGACCGCAATTCCAAAAGAAGCAAGATGATGCGCAATAGCTTTAGTTGGATGTGAATCATCAAATCCCATAACATGAACCGTTACATTATGCTGGCGTTCAGGTTTTGGCGACCAAGGTTCTGGAGATAGTTCTAGAAGTATATTTTCTTTAAGAGATTTTTTCTTGGATCGCTTTTCTTTATTCTTTTTCCGCATTCCGGCCGCCTTCTTAGCATAGTAGGCAGCAAGAGCCATTTTGATGCGAGTCTTTTTATCTTTGCCTTTGAACTTCGGATTATCAGAATGAACGAAGTCTTTTATCCAGGCTTCAGGTTTAGCGTTCTTTGGAAGAGGCATTAATCTGGCAACCTTTTTCGGATAGCATCAAAAACAGCATCGCCTTCTTTCTTATATTTACTACCTTCTCTACCATTGGAATAATTATCAAATTGATTTGAGAACCAGTGTTTATTTACACCATATGTCTTACCACCCCAATGAATTTTATGCTTGCTCTTGAACAAATCCTCATAATGTTTATAGTAATGCTTTTCCCCAAGTTTTTCTAAAGCAGTGATGGTTTTTCCATGATATTTGGCTAATGTTTTTGCGCCGGCCTCGTGTTGAATGTGCCATTGCTCACAATGATGTTCATGTTGAGCTAACAACTCATCTAAATGACCTTTAGTCCCTGGTTTGTTTTTGAATTGTGGAAGCTTAGACATATCAGCTTTAGGTTTTCCAAATAGCATCTCCAAAGCTTCTTTATCGCCTGAAAGTTTTATTTTACTTTCTGAGAGAAATTCCTGAAAAGTTTTCATAGCTTACTCAGAATGAAATTGATTTGTGTATCAGCTATTATTTCTCGTGTATCCACTTTCTTATCGTCCTTTCCAATTCCTGTAACTACATCTGGTAATGTCCCTAAGAGTTCCAGAAACGGTTTCAAGTAAGGTAGATACTCCTCCATTTTGAAAACCAGAATTCTCGTAGCATGCTCTGGAGTAAAGACATTGTTTAGGATAATAATATGATTTAGAATCAATCTCTCTTTCAGCTTACCAGTTTTTTCATAACGAGTAAAAAGCTTCTTTAGATATTTGATCCTTACGATATCACTATAGAATTCTTCAAGAGTCGCACAGTAAGGATTGTTATAAAATTTCGCACAGTATAGTAAAAAGTTGTCTTCCGATATATTCATTCATTATTTTTTAGAAGGGTCTTCTTTCTTATCTTCTTTCTTCACTATCACAGGAGCTTTGTTTGTCATTTCTTTAGCAACATCAAAAGTCGTATAATATCCAACATGTTTACCGTTTGAATCAACAACATGAAATGGAAAATCCTCATGCTCACAAACATTTCCGTGCTTTCCTTCATAGATAGTTTTCATTTGAATTTCCTTAGAATGTGCCACCAAGGGCAATACGTCTGATGGTGTTGTTCGCAATCGCCACGTAAAGATAGTTGTCGTCATTCCAATATTGTCCTTTAGTGCAATTGGCTGTGCTATTGGCTGGCGTAGTATTGAATGTCACATAAAGATTCGCTGCTTTCACATCATGTGTGCTATTCGCAAGTAGATTGTGAATCGAAACATTCCTAGTTTCTGCATTACCATTTGGGTCAGTAGTAACAATAACATAAGCGTTACTACTGACTGTGTTTACAACAGGGATATCCTTTGATTCAATCGCTTCACTGATATTGTTGGCCATAGCAAATCTTTAGTTATTATGTAACTGTCAAAACAGCATTAGAAGAAAAGACGTTCGCTGCACTACCTGTCATTACTCTAACGCGATAAATCTCACCATTCAGGCCAGTTACGTCAGAAATCACCATCGCAGCAGTTGTCACAAGGGTATAAATAGAATTGGCCGAAATATCAGCAAATGATGCCCCACCCCAACGTTGCCATTGATAAGTCACAGTATTGGCCGGATAAGCGTTAGCAACCACACGGAACGTTGCAGGAGCAGGGTCCGCAGCAGTGTTGTTGATAGGTTGTGTCGTAATATAGAGCGAAACGTCGCCATGAGTATCTGTGTTAAAACCACCAGCAACAAGGCATTCTTGTTGAACACGACCGGCGCGGCCCCCGGTGCCGATCTTACGAAGAATCCAGCCTGTATGAGGAATAGAGCCAAAAGTGTTAGCCATTTGGTTAGCAGCAACACCAAAAACACCTACACGCTCACCTGTAACAAATGAATCAGGGGTGTTATTGTTATATAAAGCATCGCGATTTGCAGTATTGACACTTTTATTGACTTGTGCCGTCACCCAAATAGGGGCATTGTTTGTTTGGTCTATTGCACCATGTTGTGCCATTATTTCTTATCCTTTTTAGTAAGACTATGTTTCTCTGTATTTATATGTTGTGGAAAATGAACAAGACTTCCCATTTGTGGAATATGCGTAACCTCTGACCCTGGATGATCCCTGTTTATAGACATAGCCGCATGTTTATAAATTCTATCTCTTTCTTCACTATTACCATTCATATGAAGTAAAGATGGTTTTTGTGTTTTTACGAATGTTTTGATACGACCTAGAACACTCCAAAGTAATGTCCTACCTGATTCTCCCCCGGCAGACTTAGATTTTACCTTTTTATCTACCCAAAAATGAACTTTATAAGCATTTTCAGCAGCCCCGATTTTATCATATCTAATTGTAACCTTATGATTTTGATGAGAATAGCTATCCTGAAATCCTCTATATTTTCCAGATTTTTTCTTTTCAGCATCTTCATTCATTTTATGTTTTGGAAATGTTACAACAACCTTTTTCTTTTGGTGTTTAACTCTTCCACTATATTTTTCTGCGAAACGATTAGCAGCCCTATCATAAAGATGCCTTTTATATTGCTGAATTAATGGATTAGCATCATATGCCTCAAAATGATAAGCATGAGGATTGATTTCTTTTTTGAATTTATGTGCTGAATCTCTAACACTTAGAAGGATTTTTAGTCCTGTAACTGGATGAAAATTTGGCTTTATCGCTCTACTAAAATCATCGTTGACTTTAAAATCAACATCATAAGCATTCTTACCGCGATTTGTATACATAACATTAACATGCTGACCATCAACATGATAATGATGCTCAAACCCAGCTGTTGTTTGTTGGAGCTTAGAATGAAAATCGCTTGGAGTCGTCTTCTTAAAGGAAAAGAGCTTACCAAATTTTTTAATTAGATCGCCAACAACTTTTTCAGTGATAAGCATTAAAATCCAAATGTCTTTCTGCGGTTTTTTTGACTGTCAATGTATATTTAGTAAAGGGGTTTAAACCTCAAACTCACCCTGATTTTTCCTGAACTTCCACCACATCTTCTTGGGTTTCTTGGGTCT
>Ga0137452_1000105_pt1 | contig 26870 bp, 31 predicted proteins | sample EasRivERMGT513_2_FD_102312 | JGI IMG/M metagenome (GOLD analysis project Ga0137452, IMG submission 102312) | Soil microbial communities from meander-bound floodplain in the East River, Colorado, USA - East River MetaG ERMGT513_2 | ecosystem: Environmental > Terrestrial > Soil > Floodplain ...
CGCCGATAAGATCGCAGAGAAGCAGCGGGACTACGAAGCCGCTCGAAAGACGTGGCAGGACTGGGAGGAGCGTTACGTCCAGCAGAAGATAGAGGACTTCCCCGACAACGCGACTCTTAGAGCCAGGGAGGGTTACACCGATGTCATTGTAGATTCACTGATACGGACTGACAACGGCATACCCTATGACTATAGGCAGAACACTTACCTTAAGCTGTGCAAACACTTCAAGGCCGAAGGCTATACCGTTACAGAGAAACAATACGACCACAGCACATTACTTATGGTATCATGGGGAGACAGTGAATGAGCATTCGAGTCGTTGACAACGAGCCTGATCGGACGCAACACAAGGGGGCTTGCCTGACCCCTGAGTTTCTCTACCGGCGCATGCAGTCACTGGACCGGGGTGAGATCGCGCTGGAGAGCCTACGCCTGATCCCGCTCACGAACATTTATCTCTTCTGTAGCTATGCCTACTACGAAAAGGATGTGAGCCTGCTGTCGGACGGGACATTTGACAAGCTCTGCAAATACCTTTACGATATGTGGGAGTTCATGGAAGCTGAGGGGGTTTGGCACTTGGGCACACTCATTTTAGAAGATAACCTGAAGGCAGGCACCTGTCTCCGGGTCACCTATCCCCCGGCCGTTCAAGTCATAGCGGACATGATGATCGAACTTAAACAACTGGAGGACTTATGAGCAACACTAGCAAAACATCACACAGCGGCGGGATCGGTTTCTTCGGTCTCCTTACTGTTCTGTTCATAGGCTTGAAGCTGACCAACGTCATATCTTGGTCATGGCTGTGGGTACTCGCGCCGTTGTGGGGGCCGTTAGTCTTCGTACTTCTGCTCCTGCTGGTCGCCCTCCTAGTGGCAGCATCGGCAAAATGATGTTGCGCTGGAGGTGGCTACCTGACTGGACGTTCGGCGTCCTCGGAGGCATCATCGGATACGGCTTGTTCTGTTTAATGATAGGGAGGCACCTGTGAGCTACTACGATCCAGACCATGATGGAGATATACTCTGCGATATCGTGTTCATCGTATTCCTCTTGATGTTCATTGGTATCTTCACCGGCTGGTATGGGCAGTTCCTATGAGCCTCACAACATTTGAAAGGGCCGTCATAGCTGAGGCTAGCGTTATCATCGGCCGGAAGCTAAGACGCAAAGACCTTATGGAATGGTGTACATCCCCCATAAAAGCTCAACCGGGAGAGTTCCTTGTCTATTGTAAAGACATAGGAGTCTACGCCAGCTTCAAAGGTCCTATATGACCCTAGTCGAGATCGCAACCCTTCTCTTTATGATCTTCCAGGCTGAGTGCGAGGGTGTTGACGTTATCCAGCAGATGGGCGTAACTCCTCACGCCCTGGCTACTATCTGTGGGCCGGAGGCGCAGCTCGGGTGTGTCAAAGTCCTATTCGATACGCCGTGGAACGAACCGGTCTGCTACATGTACACGACCAACGAAATCTATGTCACGTGGAACCCTCAAGACGCTGAAGGGTTCTTCAACGACAAAGAGGAGCCACTAGAGTGAATCACGACACCGGTTCAACAAGTAAGACTATAATCAACGAAGTCAAAGCTTCTAAGATAACATACGCCTGTAACAACTGCTTCAAGTACGTTGATAGTGTGAGACTGTCAGCGGTAGCTCCGGAGTAGCCCATTTGCGAGAGGTGTGAAAAGAGGCGGAACGATAATCAAGCACAGGACAACCTAGCAACATGATAAACGTTTACGGCTTTCAAGGTGAGTATCGCTTTCTCTCTAACTTCTGGCCGTCGCCGGTCTACGGCCCTTTGACTCTTCGCAAGTTCCCTACAGTGGAGCATGCTTATCAAGCCTTCAAATTCGATAATGACATAATCTGGTGTGCTATCGAAGAATGCCGCACCCCCGGAGATGCTAAGAGGTATGCAAACAAATACAAACATCGCTGGATACCGAACTGGGACTCAATCAAGCTTCAGGTCATGGAGAACCTATTGCGGCAGAAGTTCATCTCAGGTTCCGAATTGTCCAACAAGCTAGCCGCCATCGACGGGGAAATTATCGAGGTGAACAACTGGGGCGACACGTTCTGGGGTATGGTCAAGTATGTTGGGAATGATCCACTCGGAAGGTTCGACGGTCAGAACAACCTGGGCAGGCTGCTCATGGCTATCAGAGACGAGAAGCGTTACTCGACCGACAGGAAGGACATGTGACCACCCGTGCCGTCAACATCTCCCGAGAGTTTGCCGACGTTTACTGCGGACGAGGTTCGCCGCTTGGGAACACCTTCACTAACGGACGCCGATCACGGGCCGCTGCCATCCGGTTATTCCGGGAGGACTTCGCTGAGCGTATCGAGATGTTCCCCGACTTCAGGGCTTACGTCCTCAGCCTACAAGGGAAGCATCTAGGATGTCACTGCAAACCACGGCCGTGCCATCTTGACTGCGTTGTGGAGTGGATAGAAGCCTACTGTCCGAAGGCAGCGCCCCAAATAGCGACGGCTAGCGACAGTACAGACATTGCGGCGGCACCGATCAAAGTCATTGCCGAGTGCGCGCCCCTGCTCTTACCCTTGTGACCGGCTAGCTCTGTCTTGACCAGCTCCTGGGCTGTGGCCATCACATCGAGCTTGTCACCGATGTCCTTGAACCCTTCCGCCATAGCACGATCTATCCGGCCGACACGGGACTCAAGCGCCTCAAGACTGCCTTCTACCTTACCCAGGCTGCGCTGTAAATCTTGTGACTCACTCATTTGACGCAAGTCCTCAACAGATCGAGAAGGTCTTCGATGTGACGATCCCGCTCGAATATGCCCACGTCAGCCAGCTTGGCCGCTTCCCATACGTTCGCTGCCATGGCTCTCGACTCCTTATTGTAGACCCAGTCAGGCGTGCCAGGGACGATCACAGGGCACTTAACCGGCACAGCTAACTTGGCCTCAGTGATAACAACATCTGGCACGTTAGGCAGCGTAGGACGCGTGGTGCAGCCTATCATAGAGACAAGCGCAGCTACGATGATCCCAGTCCAGAACAATCCCCACCAACCGTTGCTCATTTCTTGACCCCGCTCAGCAGTTCGAAAGCGGCATCACAGAAGTTCTGGCCGGGTTGTGGCTGGCGATTGAGACGGGCCGTGATGTCAGCCTGCGTCCCCTTGTAACGGTCTGCTATGCGCTTCTCAACGCCTTTGATCTCAGTGACTAGGTTAGCCTCCATCGTGTGGAGCTGCTCGATAGAGATGTTCTGCTTGCCGATAGCGGCTGTCAGCTCCGCGTTGTTCGCCTCACTCCGGCCGATGAGAGTACCAGACTGCACGAGGAGGATGTTCTGCTGCTCAATCTGCCCTTCCAGGAATCCAACCCTGAAAGATTGGTACGCCCCGAAGCCCATTATGGCCAACATAACAACACCGGTTATAATACCGGTGGTGCTCGTCAACATCGTCCACAGTGCGGTCATGACTCAACCCCTTAGAACCCTGGATCGGTGTCAACTCCGAGCCCACCCCAACCTTCGCGCATTACAGCACCCACACAAGCAGCATAGCCATGATGACCCACATAGCTACTTCCGGATACGCCGCAACCCACGAGACGCCTTCCGCGTGCGCCGCTTTGACCCAGCCCCATACCTTGCCCGCGACTTCCCAGACTTTCGACATGTGTAGCCCTTTCTCATCAGAACCTGAACTCTTCCGCGCGGTTCAACCACCCGTCTATGAACTTGTACTGGGTAGGGTCCTCGCGCACGATTGCATTATAGAACGCTATCCTGGTATCCACAAGGGCGTTCTGGACCGTGCGAAACCCAAGCTTCGTTAAGGCTTCCTCAGCGGCTATACGGGTCTGCGGTCCTATCACCCCATCTGCTACCATGAACCGCCCCAGGAGCTTCCTGAGCGTCTTTTGGAGGAGAATAAGGGCTCTAGGCGGGCCGTGGTTGACAGCCATGTCGAACATCAGGGGGTGCAGGAGTTCCGGCAGACGGTTAATGCGGGGTCCCAGGAAGAAGTCTTCCAGGTATAATTGGGCGGCTACGGGTGGGGAGACGAGCCGGATATCATCCTTGTCGATATCCCCGTCGTGGTCCAGGTCCCCCCGCAAGAGGCCGACACCCTTAAGGTATCGCAGGCTGATGCCCAGGTTTGTGGCTCCGCCCTTGTCCTCTTTATGATCGTTGAAGCCCCCCTCACGGCGGATAATGTCGTCAATCTGTTCTTGGACCGTTGGCATGCAGCCCCCTTACTAGATTGTCAAACTCCTCAGCACTTAGACGGATAGTGGCCTCACCGCCCATGAGAACTTGCACGCACGGGAGCGGGTGATCCTGCATAGGTCCTTTTTCAGGGGCTGAGTTGCAGTAGTTGTTGCACTTCGCATCACCTGGCGTACACCGCCCCGGCCAACCTTTGTTATCGGTGTAGCCGCAAACATAAGACCCGTTCACAATAGAGGGATCACCTCGAACTATAAGAACAACCGAGCCATCCGCCTGACGTGTGAAATTGATATACCCTGGATAAACAGGATCAAACTTCGTGTCAGCGTATAAAAGGTCGCCCATTTAGTTTATGCTTCGTTGTCCTGTGGAACGTGCTTCTCTTCAACAGGCGGATGGCCCTCGGGCAGTTCTTGAGGCTGGAGAGATCGCATATAGTCGCCACCCCTGTCCTCTATAGGGAGGCACCAACGGGTAGCGACAGCCAAGGTACCGTTGCTCTCCGCAGCAAGAGCGTCCGCATGTTCTTTCGCGTGCTCCATACACTCCTGATACGTTCCGTCAAACGGTTCAGCAAAAGCTCCGGTTGACCCATCGTTGAACGTTAAAATGAGAAGTAGAATCATTACAAATGTCATGCCGAGCCCCCGCTGTTGTCGAGCTGGTCAAGCGCCCGATCAGCAATAGTATCATCCACCACGTCCGTCTGTCTAGGCGGGTAAGGGTACTGCCCACTTTCATACTGAGTATAGCGCCGGTACCCGTAATTTCCTGTCGCAAACCCGAACGCCCCCAACGCTCCTACCAGCTCGAACAGGCCACCCGGCACGAACAGCAAGACGTAGACCACGACAACGCCCATACCCCACATAGCCAGCTTGGAGAGGGACAGCACCATATGTCCCGGCTCCAAAAGATTGAGGAACCGAAGCGTCCGCTCAAAACGTCCACCACCTGTAAAGTACGAACTCATTGCCTACAATACTCCAACCGTGAACCCTTACGAAGAGTCGTGCTTGACCCGTCGCTCGTATTCTGCGACCATTGGAAGATAAAGTTGCCAGCGTTGACACCGTTCTGAATGATACCTTCGAACTCCAGGTATCCTTCCGCACCGCCGCCAACAATAGCAGCGTCAGCAGGGTACGCCGAGTCCAATACGACTTCGGCCGGGGTATCACCGCCGCCTGCTTGATGCCTAGCAAACCTCACTAGCGTAGGAGACGCAGGAGCCGAGAAGGTGAACTTGAAGTCAGGCGTTGCAGCCGTGCTAAAGAAGATCACGCCTTTCACTGCGTAGGTAGTGCTAGCCTCCATACGAAACTGAAGCGAGAGATCGCTGTTCACCGTAGCGTCTGTGTTGACAGACTGGTCTGCCGACTTCATGACCGTGGTCCGGCCGCTAACAACACAGTCGGTACCGTCGCATTGGATATCAGCTTCGTTCAAGTCCGTGATGACAACCTTCTTACCCGCACCGCCAACCACTTGAATGGTTGCGATCTTACCGGACTGGTTCCGCACTTTGAAACGGCGGGCCAGCGCCTCTACGCCGAATGTGAAGTCAGCGGCCGGGGTGCCGCCTAGGATATGAATGTACCCCTCAGCCATTTGCTGATTTGTAGGTATCGTATCAGTCGTAATCGTCCAGGACTTGACCGAGTTCACGGCCCGTTCATTAGCTGCGTTCATGTCGTTGACCACCGGCCCGGCATTAGGACCTGGATTGGTGGGTAGCTCTTCTGTGCCATAAATAGGTGATTCACTCATACCGTTTTACTCCCCGGATAGCCTCTGCCACGGATGGCATTGAGCTGGTAAATCTTGATGTCGATTGCTGCCTGGGCCGACCCGAAGTCCAGGACTTGATCGTCTTCGTCATAGTACACCGTCAAAGCGTCAGGATCAACCACAGAGCCGTTCGCACTGGCCGTAGACGTGATCGTGCGAACCACAGCCACACCGTCATAGATGTCGCATTCGAACACGGCTTCGTCCTCGAACAGCGGAGAGCCGAACAGCGCAGTCCCGGCAGCCCGCGACCGGCGCAAGAAGGACACCGTCAAGTCATCCGCTACCCTCACCCCGCTGATATAGAAGGGAGCGTAGCACATCAACCGGCGAGTGGTCTGCTCCACCTCTATGGGCGTGGAGTACGGCGCTGGAGACGTGTTGTGCGCCCTGTAATACCGAGTGGCGTCCAACTCGAACTGGCTGTAGTTGACAGTCCTGATAGCGCTGGCTGCAATCTGAACGAACTGCTCACCTTCTGCGTGCGTGTCGATAAACTGCTCGGTACCAAAGCGACCACGCAACAGGTTTGAAAACGCCCACGTGTAAGCGTTGAGCTGCGTACAGGTCATAGCCTGGAACAGCTCACCGTCCAAGTAGAACAGATTACGGTAGGGGTCTGCGATCACCTGAGCGTATGTAGCTGAAGTGAACGTGACACGACTGTCGAACTGCACGCCTACCTCATTGTCGGTATCGAGCGAATAGAAACTGGTTGTAGGCTCCAGCTCGCTGATAGTGACGCCCACTCCAACGGCTCCGCTCATCGTAGCGACATCAGCGTATGACACCTGATCGGCACTCTTCTGCACGTCAGCTCCGGTCCACGTGCCACCGTCCATAGAAGAGATCACGGGGTAGGCTACGACGTACAGCCCCGGCAGATTGTCGAGATCATACAGCATAGCCGTGTCCAGCACCGCCAACAGTGGAGGAGACTCAATCGTGATAGAGATAGGTACAAACCCGCCCGACCCCGAATTACCAACACCGCTACCTGTGATGTCAGGATTGATCGTCACTGAGTAGGAGCCAGTGTCATAACTGACCCCGTCGAACGTCGTCATCCAGTTGGCACCTATGGCGTTGGTTACAATCTTAGTCTGATGCTGGTACCCGTTAGCCTTCGCCAGGATAACCACGTCAGAGGGCTCCACATACAGATACTTAGACGAGAGCTTAAAGGAAGTGTTACCACGCTCCGACCACAGCGCACGCAGATTGCGCACAGCCGCTTGCTTGCCTTCAAAAGCATTCATCACCACTGGTAGACTGATACGCGTAGCATTGCGGTCACTAGGTCCAGAGCCCGAGCGCTCAGCCGACTGCGTGTTGATCGCATAGTCACGGTCGATATCGTAGTAGCTAACGTCAAGCCAGCGGGGTATCTCCAGCTCATTCAAATCGGAGAACTGGAAATTCTGGTTACCACTCTTCTCCGCTACGCACTCTTCCTCGTTGATCGTAACGATAGAAACGTTACCCTCACGCAAGGTGGCTTTCAGCTTATACTCTGACTCCGAGATGTCGAACTGCCACGCAGGCATCAACGCTTCGATGTTAGCCTTAGCGGTCGCACGGCCAGTAATAGCGTAGCCCTTGGGAATGATACCAGAGAGAACTGTGTATTGCAGGTTGCCAGCCGTCAACGGCGTGCGAAGGGACTGGTCCTCACAGATGTCCGCTAGGGTATAAGGCGCATAAACCGTATTGACACTGTCGTCCGCAATTCCCAGGACCGCAAACCCTTCCCTGTAGTTATCAGCAGGAACAGCGTTTTCTTCATCCGCATAATAGATAAGTCTTTGAGTGGTGGAATCCCAAACAGACGCAAGAAAGTTAAACTCTATACGAGGGCTGCTTATAACCGTATAGTCACCGGTAGCGGTGTCAATCATATACCCAATCCACGTGTCAGCAGGATGCGCTGGCGGGACGTATCCTCCTATCGCATCGTCAGGCGGCAAGTAGAACAGACTACCGGCACTGAGCTTAGAAAACGCCGCGTACTGCACCCAGTGAAAGTCACTATTTGTATCGGGCACGGGCACCTGCCATAGTACAGTATCGTCAACAGTACTAGCCTTGACCACGTACGCCGGAGCCGTACCTCGGTAAGTAGGGGAGCTTTCGTTATCGTAAACTGCAAATATGTTAGTGCTGTCTGTGTGGTCAAACACCGGCTCACTAACAACGGCTGATTCAGAACCAGTATCGACCCACCCAGCATCAAAATCCGTAGATACATACCGGGCAACAAGAGTCTGCACAACACCGTTGCCTACCGCGTTAGGCCCATTTATGCTAGTGATAGGCAGCCCTCTGTGAGCAGCATAAGCAGCAACAGAAGGTTTGAAAGTAATTTTCACAATAGTAGCATCACCGCTATTGTCAATATAGTAGTTAGTGACCCAATACAGATTTTGAGTGTACTGGTCAGGTTGCTCACCCAGGATGAAGTACCCGTCCCCACCGGCATACAGAACCTCACTAACAGTGACGACTTCAAGCGTGTCCGCATTCCAGAACTCGACTAACGACCTTCCAGTGCCAACATCATCATCCAGTCCCGAGCCCGTACCGTTTGACCCGTCAGAAATAAAGGCGATGTAATTCACTCCCTGAAGCCTAAACGACTTGATTATTCTGCCCGTTAGGCTATCATCGTAGAACTCCTCATACACTGGACGCATCGACCCAACTTCCTTGAGAGTGAAAGGGTCGATCTTTGATATCTGTAAAGCGGATACCTGATCCGGGAACTCCTTAGTAGTTGAGTAGTAAAGGTATCCGTCTACACCCAAGCATGCGCTTCTGCCGAAATCATCCGTAACTGTATTACCCGACACCACACAAACCTCTCCTACCTCAGCTCTACGAATAAGCTCTCCTGTGGCCAGATCGTTCACTAAAAGGTAGTCATATGTATTTGTGTCATCAGGAGCGACCAGATACACCGTGTTATTAAGCCAGTCAGGTACAACGCTGAAGTCCCAAGCCGTGTAAATTTCAGCCGCGATAGGATTCAGCAACATAGGAATGAACGCGTCTTCAGTCAAAGGCGCTCCGAGCTTGCTAAACTCCGCCTCCGGAGTCGGAATGGCATTCCCGTAGAGGTGCAGCGGCAGGTTAGCCGCCATGACACAGAACACCCCCCGGTACCCATTGACGTTTTCGTAGCCTTCCTCAGCCGCGATGAGAGCCGGGGGCTCTTGGTCCTCAGCACCGAAGTACGGAGTGATGACCTGAACACCTTGCGAGTCTGCGATCAGCGCATTGATGTTTGACAGCACAGGGTTCGCGCCCTCGCGATTATCCAGCACGAGTTGCTTATTCAACCAGAAGCGCAGCAGCGCTGACACAGGCCCTTCCGAAAACAGGAAGAAGCAGTCCTGACCATACTCATAGCCGCCGTGGCCGCGCTCCTTAGCACGCACAATGCTAGCCCAAACAAGATTTCCACCGAGACGCACCGTGTTATACACGATAGGGATGAACTCGCCGTAGGCAGACTTAGCCGAGCGAATGTCATCCAGATTATGCTGGAGTATCTGAGGGAAGATAAGGTTGCCAATGGTGAACCCAGCCGAGAAGGCAAGCGGGATCAGGTAGTATTGCTGTGTGACCACAGCAACCACCGTAGCGGCAGCAGCTAAAACATATGACCAGAAATTAGCAGCCACAATGGCCTCTCAGATGTTCGTGTTGACACGGAAGAGTACGTCGTTCCCAGGAACGAACGTCTCACCGCGATAGTTCACAAAGTTGTTCCTGCGCTTACACGTCACAGGCTGGTGATCGCAACCCTCGCTAAGTAGCACGGTAACGGCCGCCACGATATCGAACGGAGCCGGTTCGAATAGCGTAGCAACCCAGTTAGCTCCGGAGGCTTCAAAAGCGTCAACGTCGAGTGTCACACCGTCATTCGCACCGCTAGTGAACGTGACTCTCCCTCCGGCAAAATACCCGCCAAAGTTGGTACCGCCCGTGCCATAAGCCAAATCCCCTAGAACACCGGAAACAATAAACGTCTTACGATCAGCAGACGACACAACAGTACCAGGACGATTGACCCCGAGCACAGCTTCCCACACGCAAGTGCCATCCGCAACCGTACCGCCCAGAGTCGTAGGCCACGTTGGCTCTACCCCTCCTGAAGTCGTGCCTGGATTCGTAAGCAGGTACTGAAAGCCATTAGGCGTTGTGGGTGAGACGTGGACGGCTACTCCGGTTGTGCCGTCCGCAACAGTGAACACAACTGTAGAAGGGTCAGGCTTCTGTCCTTCTTGTGTAAGTGGCATAATAATCCCGTCAGGGTAAAAAGCATTCGTAATAACACCGCTGGACACTGGAACTTGCGTAGCGAGAAACACGTAATTGACTACACCTATAGTGAACTTAGCGGTGATACGCGGGGATATGTATCCTGTGCCACCACTGTCTAGTATGATATTCATATGATCGCCGTCTGCATTCCAACCCGCGTCCCAAAGGCCGTGACCGTTAGGCCCCGCTCTCACAATCGCTCCAGACCCTCCCGCGATAGCGGCAGACCCGAATAGAGTTGTAGCGGTCCACGTTGAAGGATTGATAGGGAAGTTGCAGCCGCTGGCAGGCCCTGAGCCTGTGCTACCAAAGTCCGCTCGACATGAATACGATACGAGACTACCTACGTTCTGCCCCAGAGACTGCGCCAAGCTTCTGACCTCGGCAGTGAAGGCGTGACCGATTCGAGTGATGATAGCGATGCGGCCGTATAGCAGTTTGACAATACCTTGAGACGTGTCAGCCCAATTGACCGCGAATACCTCCACCTCAGCACTACGAAAGAGTCCTGCTATCAACGCCTCTTCACTAATCTCATCATCGTCAAAGAAACCGGACAGATCAAGGTTGTTCACATTCATCTTCAACTTGAACTCTACCGCCGACGCGTTACCGCCTTTGTGCGCCTTGTATGTGTCACCAGCGACCACAAGGTCAACGTCAAGCGCTGTATACCGAAACACCTCACCGTCGCGACGGGTGATCTTCCAGCACGTTGTCATCGTAGTGGTAGACCCGTTCAAATGTGTTTGAAGAGCGCCCCCTATAGTACGCATTACTCGTTATCTTTCAACTCGATCACGGGAATGCTGGGCACCTCCATAGCGTCTTCCCACGTCACGCGAATAACCAACTTCTCCTGGACGAAACGAACAGGGATGTCGAACTCGCAAATGACAGCCACGGTAAGCCCGTTAGCCGGAATGTTGCCCCCTGTGAACGTGATGATACCCGTCGTGTAGTCCACCGTGTAATGCGTGGTCTCCGTTTTCAACACTGCGTTAACATACACAAGCAGGGTCCCAGTGACCGGTCTTAGGATTAAACGAGAATACTCATACGTGCCGGGCTCATACACTTTAACAATCTGAAAAGTAGCAAGAGCCCCCGTTCCAGTGCCTATGATCTGAGCACTTCCTACCGCCCCTATCTCAAAGTCAGACCAGTCCTTGAATAGAAAACCGTAGCCGTTCGCACGGCGAGCGTAGAAGAACGCTTTCACATCATCAATGTCAGCTTTGCTCTGAATGCCGTAAGAGATGTCCCATTCTCCTCGAACGCGAGACCACTCAATGTTGCGCCGCTCCCCACCACTGGCAAGCGTGAGGATAGAAGTCTTGAAGCCGGGGCCGCCTTCTGCCCCTTGTTCGATATCTACAGGGAGGCGAATCGGGTGAACTGTCATGAATTACTCCTCCAGTCCAACTTACGAGACGCCTTAGCAGCCGTCTGTGATGCACTGGCCCTGAAATCGTCTTCGTCGGTCACACCAGGGAGAACAAACGTGATCTTGTTATGCTGCACCATAGCGCCTCCGCCCTTCTGCCCTTTATTCTGCTGCTGCGGCGTTTCAACGGTGACACGCTCATCCGGGCTTGCACGAAATGCCACAAGCTGGCTATCAGTGCTGCCATCTCCACCGACCATAAAGCTGCCACCACTGGCAAAGCCTTGTGGTCCAGGAGTATAGTTCCCTGTAGAAGTGTTGTACGTAGCGGACCCGCCTCCACCGGCAGCCCCTAATAGGCTAAGACCAAGGCCGAGCAGCTTGCCCCCGACACCCTCACCGCCTCCGCCGCCTGACAGCGCCGTCAGTATATTAGCGATGAATCTTCCAATCGCGTTAGCGCCGTCTCTAAGCGCATTAACGAGCCCGGAGAGGAACCCCCCACCTTCTCCACGGAATATATCACCCATGCGCTGCAAGAACGTCTCACTGCCCGGCAGCTCCTGAGCGGGAGTCACGTCGATAAAGTCGGGGATGTCACTAAGCACCTCAGTAACCGGTGAGACCCCGCCAAATGCTTCCTTAGTCTTGTCAGCAATACTGCCTGCCGCATCCGTAATACGCACCCACAGCGCCCTATCCGAACTAGAGCCATCGTTCTTTGCAGGTCCACCGAGGCCGGGGAACTTGCTAACGATGAAGTCAATTATCGGCTTGATGATAAACTGTTGCACCGTGAGACGAGCCATGTCTTCTACGAGCCCGTCGATGAAGCTCTGGAAACTCAACTTGCCAGTCGTGATGAAGTTGACAAGTGCATCCTCAAGACCCTTGAATGTGCGAGTGACAACGCCAGCGACAGCACTAGCCATGTTCTCCAGCGATTTTTGGATTTCCAAAACACCCAACAGAAGACCGCTAGCCGCATCAGTTTGAGAACGCAGAACTTCAATAGTGAAGTCCCGCATAGACTGAGTGTACTCTATGGTGCGAAGTGTACCGTCAGCCAGCGCTTCATTGAGAGCCTTCACCTGAACAGCGTACACTGCAAGCGCTGTGCGTGCAGCCCGAGCCCGCTCCACCACACCCTGTGCAATGCTCTTCTCGTTAGACACCAGCTCTTCGATACCCAGAACAGCCGCCTTGATACCGCTTGCGAGATCGCGTTGCGCCGGTAAGGCCGCAAGATTTATAGCCCGTAGCGCGTCCGCAAATTGTGTGCCCTCGAACTTCCCCTGAGCGTTAGCCTCATTAAGAGCCTTCGTCTGTATCGCAAGCAGACGCAACGCAGTCGAAGAAGACACAGCAGAAGTGACTACATCCTCAGTGATTTGACCCACTTTGGAAAACCCATCTTCAAGTTTCAGGAACGCCGACTCTATCCCGCTACTAACAGTGTTAGAGAAAGAGAGAAGCTCAATTCGGGCCGCACGAGTCTGCTCAACCCACTCTCGCTGCGTAATGTCATTGTTCTGTAACGCCTGATCGTACAGGTTCAGTTTCTCAACGTAGTCCGTAAGAGCGTTACCCACACCCAGCTCTTCACGCGTTATACGGCTGAACACTTCCTCCTGCGTTGCGCCGATCTTGGCCAGGATCGCAGGCACGTTCACACCGGCTGCCGCAGCATCCAGGAACAGAGTCTTGAGCCTGTCGATCTTAGCGTTCACGTCGAAGAACGGACTGATACGAGCCAGATACGCTTCAATCTGATTTGTGAACCGTGCGATCTTGTTATCCGCGTCTCCAGCTACCGTACCTACAACACCGGCTTTGGGCTTACCAAGCAGCGCCTCTTCATCAATCTGTCCCCCGGTGAGCAGACTCTTCAAAAATTTGAAAGTGTCAGCCGCCGCCGTTTCAATTTGCCTAAGGGGGTCCGCATTCAAATTCTCTTTGAACTTCTCGCTAAATAGCTTCGCCAGCTTCTCAGCAGAGCCCGCGTATTCACTAGCAACCTTCTCAAACTTAAACTCTCCGAAGTCGATCTGACCAAACGATACCGTTTTAAGCGAACGGGAGATAAAGTCTATAAAGTCAGAAAACGTCTTCTTGATGGTTTGAAAGGCGTTGAAAAATCCCTCAGCTACCGACTTCCACAGTAGATCAAAGCTATTAAACAAAATCTGACCTGTGGTTTGAAGAAACGCTAGTATATTGTTTACGATATTGCGCAAGCTGCCAAACTTCTCGATGAGCTTGCTAATAGAGTCACCGAACAGATACCAGACCAAAACGATACCGGCCACAACAGCGGCCATGCCGAGGAACACCGGATTGGAAAGCATAGCTACTGTCAAGACCGCAAAACGAACAGTCAGTGTTATAACAGCAGAAGTCAGCAGCCGAAACGCACCAACCAACCCAGTGCCGATCAAGTATGCGAACTCAATAACCGCTGAGACTGACATCGCAAGGATGAATCGAGCAACCGCCGCAGCCGCCGTAAGCGCCGCAGCCGCCATAGCTCGGAATCCAGTAGCCGCTCCTAGAGTAGCACTGCCAATAGACAGACCTATAACAATGGTCATACGAGCTATAAGCGGACCAAGGGCCAGGAACACACGATCTATCGCAACCAAGAGATTCACAAATCCTGTGGTCATCGCATAAACAGCGGTCGGCACCACGAACGTCAACACGGCCGCAACCACCCTAACGATTGCGAACGCTGCGCCCGTAGCTGCCGCACCTATGGATCGCAACACACCGATAAGCGCCGATCCTCCCCCAATAGCGCCGCCGCTTAACGCAGCCACGATATGGAACCCGAGAGTGGTAAAAGCCTTGATAAGTGTACCCACGCTAAACAGCATGAAATTGAATAGCCGGAATACCGCCCCGCCGACTCCGCCAATCGTTTGCGCGAAGAACAGAGCTTGAGAAGCAAGTAAATTGAACACGGTGAGCCCTGTCAACAATAGGAGCCCTGTTACCACCAAGTCTATGTTACGAGCGATGCCTGCCAACAATTCGAACACTTTAGCACCGATACCGGACGCTTGATTCAGCCTGCCTATAAATATCGTCAAAGCGTTTGAAACCAATGTGAATCCATCAGCTATTGTAGGTAGCACATTTCCAAACTCTTTAGTGGTCTCCACTGCTGCGTTAGCGAGCGCACGCATGATACGCTCAGTCGAGATGATGCCAGGATTTGAATTCGCGAGCGCACGCAGTTGAGCGCCAGCGAGTCCGAACTCTCTACCAATCACGTCCGCCAACCGTGGCAACTGCTCAAGAACCGTGCGCAGTTCATCGCCGGACAGTCTGCCCGACGCGAGACCTTGCGCAAACTGAATAAGCCCACCACTAGCCTCCTGCGTGGTAGCCCCGGATATCTTCATAAGCTGCGCCACTGTACGAGACGTGTCCAACAACTGCTTGAAGTTAAGATTTAGCGCCGTCGTTGCACGAGCTACACGATTGAACAGAGTGACGTTATCCTCAAACCCTGTGCGAGTCTCCTGCGATATCTCAAACAGTTTCTGCGTAACTGCGTTCAACTCTGCCGTAGTGCTGGTAACAAGTTTCAACTTCGTGGTAATCTCGGTGAACGAGTCAATCAATGTCACGATACCTGAAAACGCACGAATAGACGCGAACACGACAAGGGCACTACGCAAGAAGTTCAATGCGCTGCGCACGCCGCTGACACTACGCTCCAAGCGGTTGAACTGCTGGGCACCCTGCTGAGCACCCCGCACGTTGATGATAAGTTCGAGAACCTCTGTAGCCATTAGAGTGCGAGCCTCCACTGACCACGAATGGCTGCGATAGCAACCGGTGTGCTCATCTCAAACCAGCCTGGAACCGGGTTCTGCCGTGAATGCCCGTTGTTCAAAGCTGAGATGTGGCCCACGTTGTTCTGGATTCGGATGGACCGGTTACGAAGGGCGTTGAACTCCTGCACTGCTACCGCATGCTGACGGATAGCCGAAGATTGGTTCTGCGTCTCACCGAACATCTCAATCGGAGCCGGACCGTTGTCCAGGCTTGGGTACGGATGGTACGCCGGAATGACTCCGTCAAAAGGGGTATCAACCGTAGCCACCCAGTTCGACCGGGCGATGCCACGCTTAACCGGCGTACTGCGCACAAGGTGCGTGCCCGCTGCCACAGCCGCCCGGCGAGCGATGGTGTTCACGAGCCCAACCATTTCGTTCTTGCGCTTGCGCAAGACCTGTGGTAGGTTGTCGAATGTGTTGACCGCCATGACTATCTCTTCCGGGGTGACCGCGTGACCGTAGGCTGAGCCTCGGGAGCCTTTCCCTTGGTCTCATTGATCTTTGACCGCTTCTGCTGGTGTTTAAGATACACGGTATCCAGCGCACAGACAAGGGTCCACAAGTCATCCAGGTCCGCACTGGATAGCTCATGATCCCGAGCATATTGAGATACTGCGGTCCAGGGTATGCGCCCCTCAGCCATCCCTATGGGCCTACAGGAGGACAGAGCCATAAAGGCGTCAAAGTAGTATTTCAGCCCAGGTGAAAGTTGAGGCGCTTCCATTATGGCCTTCGGGATCGGCACACGATTTCTGCGTGCCTGATCCACGATAAAGGCTTCGTTCGGTCCCTGCGTAAGCTCGTACTCAAGGACCGCTACAAGTTTTTTGCGGCGTCTTCCAGCTCCACGGCGCGGAAGGTAGCCATATTCGTAGCCGCCTCCATGAGGACAGTGAACACGTCCGGATCGGACATGAGCAGGGCCTTCGCATTGGCACGGCTGTACTGCCACACCTTGCCACCGCGCTTAAAGGGCTTCCAGCCGAGCACCACGTGCTTCACGAAGGGCTCAACCATGATCTCGCGGGCTTCCTCTTCAGAGAGGTTCCCGAGCTGCTGTGAACGAGCGTGGGGCCGCATGGCCGCTGCATGGGCGTTGATGTACTTCGTGTTGGACCCACCGGCACGCGCCAGAAGGAAGGGCACTCCGAACACCTTTACCCACTTGCCTTCAGTCTCAGCAGACACATCCACAGTGCCGATCTTCTCATCAAGATCGACAATCTCATCAACCTTCACTTCATCAGTCATACACTTCCCTCCTCGTTAAAGCTCGACCCTTAGCCCATAGCAACGTCTGGTAGATAGTTGAAGATCGTGGTGAGCAGCGTGTGATGGAACGTGCGATCTTCCGCAGCATTCATCTCAAGCGGCAGCGTGATCGGATTATCCTGCGTCACGTCCAGACGGCCGTTACCCAAGGACACCAGCGGGATGTCGTAGGCCACGCCGTAATTATCACGAACGAACACCACGTCCATGGTCACGTCTTCATTGTCACGCACCGACTGAACAGCCGCCACGTCCGAGAAATAAGCCGTGATTTCGCCGCTGACATCGAACTGTCCGGCCGTCACCGCAAACGCGCCCAGATACCCGATAGCCTTGGAAGGCTTCACGTTGTTGTTGATCTTGATGTTGAAGTCCGTCATGAACCCGAACAAAGGAGTCGGGTTCGCGTCCGTTGGGCTAAGGATCGTCATGCGCGTCCGAGCCACGTGGCTGGTTGCATTGAACGCGTCCTCGGAAACCAGCGGGACCGCCGTCGCTGGAGCCGTAGCCGACTTCAACCCGACAGACTGATCCACCGTCTCATGGTCAATCGACACGAAGGACAGATCGGCATGAAGTTTGTCAGCCTGCTTAAGGTTCAACGTGTACTCATTAGCGATAGAGCCAACAAGATATTCGCCCTGATGGTCAGTATCGGTGTTCTCTTTCTGGCCCAGGTCGCGTTCCCACTGGAAGGACTTCGTAACAATAAGCCCGCTCTCAGCCGTCTCGTTCTTGAGAACCTTACCGAAGAAAATACGAATGGTGAGAGCAGCGCCGACCTCAGTAGTGAATGTCGCCGTGGTCTTGTCCAGCTCGATATAAGTGGCCGCTACAGACCGGACACGAGCCCAGCCATTGTTGTTATCTGCAACGAACTCCGTGGGGGCACTGTCACCGCCGATGTAGATAAACGAGCCAGGGATAAGTCCAATAGTGGTGAAGTCAACAGCTCCGCTCGCTCGCGTCAGACGCGGAAGTGAAGACGCCATGCTCACATCCAAAGTTCCAGAAGCGAACTGGTACCCAACCACTTGAACGCGTCCGTTAGCGTTGAGCGCTTCGTCAAGGAGACCGGTGTCTGTAACAGAGATACCGGTATCAGCGACAAGAGCGTCCACAACCTTGAGGCCGTTATTCGCAGCGATAGCAAACCCGCTGGCGAAAAGGAGATGGTTTGCGATGACTTCGCCGCCTAGACCGAACGCAGCCGATTCATAGTCGTTTGCCGTTCCGTCAACCGCAATGTCCACAACAGGAGAAGAGTCTTCTATAGCGTAGCTATCGTACGGCTCACGCATTGCAGCGAAGAAGAATCCGCGCAACAGTCGCAGCGTGTTAGTCTTCGTCACGTCGGTATTGTACCCGCCGCTCGCATCAAGATCGACAATAACACCTTTCTGGTTCTGACGGCTGGCGTTAATCGGCCGACGCGCAAGGGTCTTAACCTGACCACCGAAGTCCGAGTACGAATTAGGCTCTGCCGGATACCACAACTGAGCAGCCGCAGCCGGGAGAACACCGAGAGAAGCTTCCTCGCAAAAACGAAGCCCCGTGCTATTGCTGTCAATCTTGTCAACTAGAGCCATCAGGATTCTCCGTTAATGAATTCGGTCATAGTCCACTTCCGCAATCACTCTGGCCTTTTGCCGGGTCCCGTCCACGCCGTCTTCAACAGACCTGACGCTTCGGAAGTACACCCTATCGGGAGTGGACCCATTCTCCAAGGCTACCACAAGGATATTGGCTAGATAGTCGCTCAAAGTCAACCCATCGCCCAAAGGGGTGTACAGCGTCACTGTGAGCCTCGCCCAGGCCCTAAAACGCGTTGTACCGCTGCTACCTATGGCAACTTGCCCACCTCGCTGGTGCTGAAGAGCTACCTCTATGTACGGCCCTGTAGCAGGTGCCTCATCCGGATTATCAGCGTATATGATCGGTGGCGGCCAGTCCCCGACGTAACCACCGGGCTCTGTCGAATCATCCAGGGCGTCCTGCACAAGCGTGAAGACTGCGTCCCTGGCTTCTCCTTGATCGGCTACAGTCATGATTCAAGTTCCATTGTGTATATAACCGGAGTAGAGCCGGGGATTAAGGGTTGCACGCTCTTAATGCGCCATGTCCATGTGCCGTCTGTCACCGCGTCCAGAGTGCGGATCGTATCCACCTCTGTGTCTTCAGGGAACGCTAAATGTGCCACGAGAAGGGTAGCGTATGCCTCTTTCACTACCTGATTAGATTTGTCCTTCCAGGTAGCAGGCACGAAAGCCGCCATCACTTCCTCGAACTCCAAAGGTTCATCAGCTCCGGCCGACGTTATCCGGCCTCTCCAAGGTTTGTTGGAGTCCGCTGCCGCACGGCCTTGTCTACTGAAAGTAAACTCTCGACCGAACTCCTCTATAAGAGCTACGGCGTCAGCGGCAACCTCGTCATAATCGAAAACAGCCATTACGCACGCTCCAGACCCACAGACCCACCAACAATCAGCAGCGACTCAATGAGCATGTCTGCTTCCGGATACTGCGGAACGAGAAAGTCACTCACGATATTAGACTGTGTTGAACGGCTGCTGCCCACCTGTGCCTTCGCAACGTCGTTAGTGCTCTCGTACGCTATCGTCTTCTCGATAGGCCCGACAACCTTCTTGACGAACTTTATCGCACCGGCAATAACGTTAGTCTGGTCAGAGTTAGGGCTCTCTTCATCCGTCATATCCTGAGCAGGAGCAGCCCGCATCGCGTCAGGGGCGAGTACATTGTAGATTGCAGCGCGGAGCGCGTACTCTGCCGTTGCCTTCTGAAGCGCAGAAGGCACTACGTCCAACGTGTAATCATCGTCATCAAACGCAGCCAAGCGAGGCCACGCTAGCGCCTGATCTTTCTGCATGCGAAAGCCACGAAAACGCCGCACAAATCTTTTGTCGATGTAATCCGTAGCTTTTATAAGGCAGTTCTCTTTCTGGACCCGAGACAGCTTTTCCCAGTAAGCGTTACCGCGATTCTCGTGATAAGTGTCAGCCCACTCCACCTCGATGTAAGAGTTAGCTTCCGGGTCACCCGATCCGTCTTCGGCTGTTAGGGTCGCGGCCATTACTCGGGCTCCACTGCGCGGATGTGATTATAAGCAGCCACCACGTCGCCGTTTGTGGCCGCACAAGAGTAGACAAGCAGATACGTTACATCCTCCAAGAGTCCTGTAAGCTGAAAAAATATAGCGCAGTTGGCGCGGCCGGTACCGCCGTCATCCTCATCCAAGGTCCCTATGGCAGGACCCGCTGTCAATCTAGTAAGAACGTCTTCATCTTCACCGTTATTAACTGTTAGCGTCAATACCGGCACACCCGTGAGCGTCACTGTGGATGGCAGAAACGTACCAAAGTCCACTACAAGGGTCTGAGCCTGCAAATCAGCCACTAAGGGATCAAAGTCTACCAGTTTTCGCATGGATTCGGCCCGCCTCGTAGGGTGCCTAGACTTACCATGATAAGGGGTTGAATCTCAACCCCTGTCACTCCCCGTGGGCAAATACGGCGCTCCTGGTTGTGGCAGGGGCGATAACCACCGCTAACGTAGAGGCAACTATGAGCGCAAAAGAATCATTTGGGTCGTAGGCGAATATGCGACCGCCAAAGGTGTCACCGGACTGGGTTACGTTCACGTAGGCTTCAACCAGTACTTCGGCCGCCGCCGTCATGGAGTCGCCGCTCTCTACGATATCAGGTGTAGCTGTGACCAAAACTTCCGCCGAGGCGGACATGGAGTCCCCGTCCTCCATAATAATTGGCGTAGCCGTAACCAGAACCTCAGCAGAAACAACCAGCGTATCACTATCTTCGGTAAGCGTCCCAACGGCGTCTGTTGCGGCCAAAAGAGCCGCAGCAAAAGAATCATCAGCCTCAGTGACGTTAATAGACGCTGCTACCAGAACTTGAGCTGATGATGTAGCTGAATCAGCCGCCTCTGTAACCGCAGCCGTAGCATCAATTGCCACAGCAGCCGAAGCGCTCATAGAGTCGGAATCTTCTGTCCTGCTTAGCGTGGCGGTGAGCAGCACCAACTGGGTAGCCGCCATGGAGTCCGAATCTTCAACGAGCGCGACAGAGGCTGATACGAGTACCTCAGCCGAGGCTGACATAGAGTCTGCGGATTCTGTCACAGCAGATGAGGCAGCTACCAGCACTTCGGCCGAGGCGGCCATCGTGTCTGAGTCTTCTAAAAGTGCTCCAGAGGCTGAGGGAGAGTCCGCTGCCAACACCGTGAGAGGAAAGTTATTATGAGGCGGGGCCGTGTAGCCATGTTCACTGAGAGAGCCGTATCTATCAGACCAATTGATAGAGAGCTTTTCTTTAGGACCGCCGCCTGGACTTTTTCCCGGCTTCTCATCGTGCTTCTTATTCCACCATGTAGGAAGCGGGCTCGATACAACAACACGAACAGGAGAGCCGTCAGACCAATACTTAGTAGAACCGAGATCGTACCCCGATACTATGAGCGGCTTTACAGGTGCCCCTAGATTAAAATACCGGCTCACGACGCCGAAACATCGTCTACATAGATGCTCCCAGCAGTGCCATCGCAGTCCACGTAAAACTCAAAAACCCCGTCATCAAGCGCGGCCCCTGTAGTGTATGTCAACTGCTCCCACGTATCTGCACCAACGCTAAGAGTATCGCAAACCGTATCGACAGTGACGCCCATAGAATCCTTTCTGGCTGCTATAAGGCGTGGCGCGTTGCCATTGTAAGAGGAGGTCTTTCTAACAAATACACCTACGCTCTTTGTTTCACCGTCATTGGCCGCAACGTATATAGTCTCACTCTTTAGTTTACGAGACGCGTTGCTAGGCTGAAGTTCTTCGCTAGGAGCTGCCGAGTTAAATACGGAATAGTTAGACAGTTTAGTACCTAACGGAGTGTACATACGGTGGTCATCATCGACCTGCCCATGGCGCTGCGAGCGTAAGAAGATCAATCCATTGAAAAGCCCATAGTTGACCATAGTTGTGATATTGGCTGTAACATTGGTTCCACTGAACTTGTTATTGTCGCCCCAAATTGGGCAAGAACTTAAAGTGCTGCTTGTGCTGAAGTTTACGTCATTCGTACAAGCAGTCAAAACACCGGAGGCTACAGAGAACGAGCAGCCCTTCATCTCAATCCGACCAATTACAAAAGTATTATTCGTAAAGTTTATGTTGTTCGTTGTGGAGAACGAGGTAGTCCCGTTGCCAACGCATTCAAGGAACTTGAGTTGAGTAAGAAGGCTAATATCAATCTGCCAATTTGTTCCGTTGTTACCATAAGCTTCACAACGATCAAATGTCATCTCTCCTACGTTGCCTACATAGAACCCTCCTGTGACAACCGTTGAAGTATGCCAAATTTTCCATTGCGTGACAACATGACCACCGGATAACCGTCCGTCACCGGAGAACTGAACTTGCCCGCGATTACTATGGAACTCATTATTAACCCAAGTCGCTGGAACCTGTGTGTCTGCCTGGAACAGACCGCCATTAAAGTCCATGTTCACAAAACAGCCTGATATTACATTGCCGCTGAAAGTGGCTAACGCAGTCTTAATAGTGACTGGGTATCCACCGTTCATCACAAAGCAGTTGTTCGTTACAACTGGAGACCATCCCGTAAGATCAAGATGAAGTGCTGCCCGGCTATTATCTGCGTTCCATGCCAACACGCAGTTGTTGACGGTGAACGAACCGTTAGCACCCCACGCGGAAACCGCAATCGTGTCCGTATCGTAGAAACTGCAATTGTCGAACGTCACCGGGCCGGTGGTGCCGCCAGCTTGCAGAGTCTGACCGTTCTCCCATACCACGCCCCACTTACCGGTGGCAACAGCACCGATATACCTATACTCAACCCAATCTGCGTCCAGCGTTGCTCCCCGCGCTATCATGCAATAAGTCATGTTGGACGAACTAACCGAACGGAATTTGACGTTACGGGTCAGCAGCGCAGCCTCACCTTGCGTAGGTGCCGTACCCAGATGCGCAAACGAACTGCCTCCAGTCCATGCGAGCGAAGAAGAGCCAGCATCAGCGTTCAAGGTCTTACGTTCGCCATCGCTATAAGTGCGAGAAGTGGATGAGAACGCAACTTCATCACCTGATTTCCATCCGGTATCAGCGGCCACTGTGGCTGATGTCGCGCTTGCCGCCATGTCTGCGGTTAACTTAGTCCATGTAACGCTCTTCCCCGACGTGCGCGAAAGGCCCTGCTTACTGAGAGTAGCGCCGTTTTTTCCGACCATGCCAAATTGACCGTCTGACGCACAGTCGAACTCAAGAACGGCCGTGCTGTCTCGCGGCATCGGCGTTCCAGTCGTGCCCATATTGAATACGCCACCATTGCAGACGATCAAATGCCCAGACAAGCGAAGGATATAGTTTGTCGCCGCTGTCGTCCCATACGTGAGCGTTCCGCCTTTAACGATCCACAACGCAGCCAGTAGGGTGCTCGTTAGGGCTGAACCATAATCGGTAGCGGCGGTAGAGTTCATCGTGACAGTGCGATCTGTCTTTGTCGCAGCGGCTGTCCACTCCCCACCAATCACCATATCATCACCAGCGACCGGTGCTTGCGTTGTCGTAGTGCGCAAGAAGCGGCACCAATTGGCCGCCGTGCCGTCACGGTATACGTTAATTTGCGACGAGCTTGATGTCTTCAAATCAAGCGTGTAGGCCGTGGCCGCCGCCAGTGACACCGGAGCCGCAAACTTGAAAATAAGCCAGTGACATTCATCTTCGCTGTAAGGTTGGCTACTGGTGCCGTTCGCAGTGCAAGCCGGGACATCAGACACGTTCACGGTTACTTCGGTGCCAGCAACAAGCGTACCACCTTGCGCAAGGCGCGCACTCAAAGTTCCTGTGGGACTAGCTGCTCGATTGCTGATGTAAACGGCAATCGCATCGACAGTGATCGCTCCTGGCGTGAATGCCGAGCTTGCAACGTAAGATGTCGTTACTGTGGTCTGCGCCGATATAGTGGATTGATAAGACGTGGTGTCAATAAGACCCCACGTAGCTGCGTCCGTCAGATTACCGTTGGCAGTGCAGCAAAGTTTCGCCATGTCTGGCCTCCATGACTATAAGCCGTACGACCGCAAAGCGGCTGCTCGTGCTTCAGCCATCGCCATCTTCTTCTCGTAAGGCGTACATTTCTTACCGGCGCATCCGTTGCATGTTGGGCCATTGCATTTCCGGCACCAGCCAACTTCGCTCCTCGCCCTGACATTCACCTCTTGCAACCCGCTACAGTGAACACAGGTGAAAGTCTCACTTCTAACTACGCCGAGGGGACCGCTCTCTGTAAAAGCCCCCTCTGTTCTGTTCCAAATACCGGGCATCCCCTACTCCTCATACTTGAAATTGCAAACTACCGTACTCGCGTAAGTCGGAGCTTTGACCCTGAGAGCGAGGCCGTTGCCGTTCACCGCAGCAAACCTCAACATGGATGCAGCACCAGCGGCATTCCAAACAAATGACACTTGCTGGTTGACAGGCTTATTCCAACGAGAGCTATTAGACGTATAGGTAGGTTCTACCGTATCGTTCATTTTAGACAGGCATAACGCAACAACGTCTGCCGGGTCCAGAGGAGTATTGCCAGCGCCAGCAACGCCGGTACCGGTGGCTGTGATATACGACAGGTCCCAGTTAAGGATGTTGTTCACTGGAGCCGTATCCACTCCGCAGCCAATCTCAAAAATCGCGCCCCGCCTGAGAGTACCCGTCACGGTGTACAACTCAAGCATAGTTTTATAGGCGCTGGAGACGTTAGTCTGCGCTGGAGCAGTGGCTAAAAGATTACTGGATTCATAAGCAGGCATGGGGAGAACCCTCCATTATACGGTTTGCTGTCATGTTACAGGCGACCTACCATTTTGTAAACCTAGACCCCTGCTACATCCGCTTGCAAAATTAAGGCACTATAACCTTGTAGAACCTGTTGGCTGTGAACACAAAAGCCCCCACACCCATAGTATCCGCAGCCTCTTGAAAACCACCGCTCAACTCCGCCTCATCAGACGGAGTGAAAGAAGAAGCGTTAAACCCGTCGTCAGACTCCTGCAATCCAGCCGTGGCTGCCACCAACACTTCGACCGACCCCGACACACTATCCCCGGTCTCCACCAAAGCGGCACTGACAGATACCAACACCTCCGCCGACGTGGCCGAAGTGTCACTATCCTCAGTTGCGACGATAGCCGCCGCAATCAGTACCTCAGTTAAACTAACCAAAACATCAGCCGCTTCAGTGGTAGCCATAGTGGCATCTATGGCAACAGCAGCCGAGCCAGCCATGGCGTCAGCCGCTTCCACCAGCGCTCCAGACAAAACAGTCCCGTCAGAGGTAACAACATCTGCCGCAAAAACGTCCGCAGCTTCAACTATCGCGACAGTAGCATCTATGGCAACAGCAACCAATGCAGACATAGCATCAGCCGCTTCAACAGCATCCATAGATGCAACATGCTTGGCTTCAGAAGTCGCCGCCATAGAGTCAGCCGCTTCAGTGGTAGCCATAGCGGCATCTATGGCAACAGCAGCCGAGCCAGCCATAGCGTCAGCCGCTTCAGTGGTAGCCATAGTGGCATCTATGGCAACAGCCGCCGTGCCCACTATAGCGTCCGCAGCTTCAGCGGCAGCTATAGTGGCACCTATAGCAACAGCAGCCGTGCCCGCCATAGCATCAGCAGCTTCAGCTATTGCAGCCGATGCCTCGAATTTAGAACTCATGATGATGTAGGTAATGGCAGAATCACGAGCCGTAGCAGACGTAGCCGCCCAACTCTGATCCCCTGTAGCCGTAACCGTTTTGTATTGCGACGTACCTGACATAGTTGCGGCATCAGCACCGTTATCAGCTAGACGCGTCACAACAGCAGTCCAACTTCCGTTAGTGGTGTCAGAGTCTCCCGATATAGCGTCATCAGTCTCAATGGCCGCAGCCCCGAAGATCGTATAACCTTGCGGAACTGAGACAGTGGCCGCTGCGTAAGTAGTTAAATTCCCAGTGACGCCTGTACCGTCTGCGGATTCAAAGACTATCTTCTCACCGGCTCCGGGTACCATCTTGTATACTTGAATCGTCTTCTCAGAAGTGTTGCCTGAGAAATTCGCTGTGATGGTGTCACTACTAAGCGCCTGCGTCACTACACAAGTGTAGAACCCCAGGGTCGCGCCTGCACCAGCGGCTCCTGGGTCAAAGTTGATTAACGCTCGTTGAGTGTAAACGTTGACCCCGTCGCTGTCTACGACAGTGGTCAAAGACGCCGCACCGTTCGACCCATCGTTAGATGCGGTGACAATTACAACAAGGCCATCGCCTACCGATGCCGTTACTGTTCCGCCAGTAACAACTGTCGTATTAGACGTGATGCTTGTGCCATTAGCAAGATTGGAGATTGTCGCAGACATAATCAGCCCCCCGAGCTACGCCTAGGGGCAACCTCAACGTACTTCGACGCCGGTACTACAACGTTCCACCTGCGACTAGCCGCCCTGAAACCGAACACAACCCCCGAAGATATGTCGTTCGCCTCCTGCAAATCCGCCGCTATGAAGATATCACCAAAAGGGTCGGATACGTTCGCTGATGCGCTAAACGAATCATTAGCTTCGATCAATGACACCGAGGACGCTACCAACACCCCCACAGAAGCAGACATTCCGTCACTGGCTCCCTGCGCCTCAACGGTACCTGCAACAAGAACTTCCGCCGACGCAGAGAAACTGTCGCTTGATTCTACAAGCCCCGCTGGGGCATCAATAGCAACTTCAGCCACGCCAGCAAAAGCATCACCGGCTTCAATGATAGCTCCCGACAATACAATTCCATCCGTTGTCGTAGCTGAAGCCGCGAAAACGTCAGCAGCTTCAGTGGTAGCCATAGTGGCATCTATGGCAACAGCAGCCGACCCAGCCATAGTATCAGTAGCTTCAACTATTGCGGCAGTCACATCTATGGCAACAGCAGCCGACCCAGCCA
>Ga0137452_1000106_pt1 | contig 26692 bp, 23 predicted proteins | sample EasRivERMGT513_2_FD_102312 | JGI IMG/M metagenome (GOLD analysis project Ga0137452, IMG submission 102312) | Soil microbial communities from meander-bound floodplain in the East River, Colorado, USA - East River MetaG ERMGT513_2 | ecosystem: Environmental > Terrestrial > Soil > Floodplain ...
ACTTCGGCAATCCCGAGCGGCCCGAGATCATGTGGCAGTTCGCGAAGGCGGTCGAGGGGATGGCCGCGGCGTGCCGGGTGTTGGACATTCCGATCACCGGGGGCAACGTCAGCCTCTACAACGAAACCGACGGCCGCGGGGTGCTCCCGACACCGGTGCTTGGCGTGGTCGGACTGATCGAAGAGGCGGATACGGTGGTCCGCCGTGCATTCCAGGCCGCCGGCGATGTCGTCATCATATTGGGCGACACGCGCGACGAGCTTGGTGGCAGCGAATACCTGAAAGTGATGCACGGCCTGATTCGCGGCGTGCCACCCGCGCTCGACCTCGGGCGCGAGGCAGCGCTGCACCGCGTTCTGATCGAAGGTGCGGCCACGGGGATCATTCGCTCCGCGCAGGACTGTTCGGAGGGAGGCTTCGCGGTGACGCTGGCCGAGTGCTGCATCGGTACGGGCCTCGGCGTGGACGTCGAACTGCCGGGGGTCGCGTCCGCCACCCCAGGATTGGGTGACATCGCCACGCTGTTCAGCGAGTCCGCGTCGCGGGTCATCGTATCCGTCGCCGCCGGACGGGAGGCCGATCTGCTGGGGTTGGCGGCTCGCGAGGGGGTTTCGGCACGTCGCATCGGGCTCGTGGGCGGCTCCCGTATTCGTCTGGCGATAGACGGCCGCAGGGTGCTTGATGAGCCGCTCAACGAGGCCGAACAGACATGGGCGACGGCCATCGAGCGGTACTTCGAGCCCGCGCGGGCTATTGCATGACACCGTACACTGGGAAGGTCTCTAGTGGCATGTTTCTTCTGAATTACTACCCGGCCGCTTCGTTGTCGCGGCCGCAGATCGCGCTCGGAGGCCTGTTGTGACTAGTACTCAATCAGTCCGAACGGTCCAGTAGATGGTCGACAAGTTCAAGGACGAATGCGGCGTGTTCGGGATCTTCGGTCACCCCGAGGCCTCGAATCTCACCTACCTCGGTTTGTACGCGCTGCAGCATCGGGGGCAGGAGAGCGCGGGCATCGCCGCCTCGGACGGTACGCTGATTCGCCTCCACAAGGCGATGGGGTACGTAAACGAGGCCTTCAACAGCGAGTCGCTGGCGAAGTTGCCCGGCTCCCTGGCAGTGGGACACGTGCGATATTCCACCGCCGGCGAAAGCCTCGTCGCGAACGCGCATCCGATCGTCGTCGACAGCATCCACGGCCAGCTCGCGGTCTGCCACAACGGCAATCTGGTGAACGCGGGTGAGCTGCGCGACGCGCTGGTCCGGTGCGGTGCCATCTTCCAGACGAACAGCGACACCGAGGTTGTCGTGCATCTGTTCGCCCGATCGCGCCAGGAAGGTGTCGAGGCGGCCATCGTCGACGCCATTTCGCAGGTCCGCGGCGCCTTCTCCTTCGTGATGATGACCAGGGATCGCGTCATCGGCGTCCGTGATCCGCACGGATTCCGTCCGCTCGCAATCGGCAAGCTCGGCGACGCCTGGGTGATCTGCTCTGAAACCTGCGCGCTCGATTTGATCGGAGCGACCTACGTGCGCGACGTCGAGGCCGGTGAGGTGGTGATCGCGAGCGCCGGCGGCCTGAAATCGATCAAGCCATTCGGGCCGGCCCGCCAGTCGCAGTGCGTGTTCGAGCACGTCTATTTCGCGCGTCCCGACAGCTACGTGTTTGGCGAAAGCGTCAACGAAGTGCGGACACAGCTGGGTCGCACGCTCGCGCAGGAAGCGCACGTCGACGCCGACGTGATCGTCCCCATTCCTGACTCAGGAGTCTGCGCCGCCATCGGGTACGCGGAGGCGTCGGCCATTCCGATGCGCATGGGCCTTATCCGGAATCACTACGTCGGGCGCACGTTCATCGAGCCTCAACAGTCAATCCGCCATTTTGGGGTGCGCGTGAAGCTCAACCCCGTCCGCAGCATCCTCGAGGGCAAGCGCGTCGTGCTGGTGGACGATTCGATCGTGCGCGGGACGACCAGCCGGAAGATCGTGCGGATGGTGAGGAGCGCGGGCGCGCGCGAAGTCCACATGCGCATCAGCTGCCCTCCGACGGTGTCTCCCTGTTTCTACGGCATTGACACGCCGCGTCGGTCCGAACTGATTGCCGCCACGCACACGCTCGACGAGATACGCAAGTACCTCGACGCGGACAGCGTGGCATATCTCAGCCTCGATGGGCTGACGAGCGCCGTTCAAGGAGGGCGCTCGAGATACTGCACGTCGTGCTATACGGGTGTCTACCCAGTGGCCTTCCCGCGCGACGAGACGGCTTACCTGCAGCTGGCGCTGAAGTTGAACCCCGACGCGCCACAGCCGGACCAGCCGGTGATACGCGCAACGCTTGTGAAAGATCCCGTCGTTAGTTGATGGACTACAAGGGTTCTGGCGTCGACATCGACGCGGGCAACGAAACCGTCCGCCGTATCCGCGGCCTCGCTCGCTCGACCTTCACGAGCGGCGTCCTCTCCGACATCGGCTCCTTTGGCGGGTTGTTCCGGCTCGAGCCGGGCCAGTTCCGCGAGCCAGTGCTCGTGTCGAGCGCCGATGGTGTCGGGACCAAGCTGAAGGTCGCATTTCTCGCCAACCGCCACGATACGATCGGCGCCGATCTCGTCAATCACTGTGTCAATGACATCCTCGTGCAGGGGGCCGAGCCGCTGTTCTTTCTCGACTATCTCGCGACGGGCCGGCTGTTGCCAGACGTCGCCGAATCGATCATCGGCGGCATGGCCACGGCGTGCCGCGCGAACGGATGCGCGCTGCTTGGCGGCGAAACCGCGGAGATGCCCGGGTTTTACAACGACGGCGAATACGATCTCGCCGGGTTCATCGTCGGCGTTGTCGATCGTCAACGCCTGATTGCAGGCCGGACCATCACCGTCGGCGATGTGCTGGTCGGCGTCCCCTCGTCTGGCCTGCATACCAACGGGTATTCGCTGGCTCGGCGCGTCATCTTCGAGCATCTGCAGCTCAAGGTGAGCAGTTACGTGCCCGAACTGTCGCGAACCGTGGGTGAGGCGCTGCTCGAGCCGCACCGATCGTACTTGCCGTTTATCCGGCCCTTGCTCGACGCCGGTCGCATAAAAGCGATGGCGCACATCACCGGCGGAGGGATTACGGACAATCTGCCACGCGTGCTGCCGCACGGCACCGCGGCGGTCGTCGACGGATCCGCGTGGGAGGTACCCCAGATATTCAAGTGGCTTCAGCAGAACGGCAACATTCCGATCGACGACATGATGCGCACGTTCAACATGGGAATCGGCTTGATCATCGTTACCGGCCGCGATCAGGCAGAAGCGCTCCTCGGCGAGCTTGCGGCCCGCGGTGGCCGAGACGCGCGTGTGATCGGTGAGGTCGTTCCGGGCGAGCCGCCAGGCGTAAGCTACGCGAACCTGCAGTGAACCGCAGACTCGGCGTTCTCATCTCGGGACGCGGAAGCAATCTTCAAGCACTCATCGACGCGATCGCGGACGGCAGGCTCGATGCCTCGATCGCGGTCGTCATCTCCAACCGTGAAGATGCCGCGGGTTTGGATCGAGCGCGGGCGTCCGGGATCGAGGCTATCTGCCTCTCCCATCGCGCGTGGCCGACGAGAGATGACTACGATCGTGCGCTGGCGCGGGAGCTCCGTGCGCGCGAGGTTGGTCTGGTCTGCCTTGCCGGATTCATGCGACTCGTTGGTACACCGCTCATTGATGCGTTCCCGAATGCGATCCTCAACATTCATCCCTCTTTGTTGCCCGCCTTTCCGGGCCTGGACGCGCAGCGGCAGGCGATTGAGCATGGCGTGAAGGTGAGTGGCGTGACCGTCCACCTCGTCACTGCGGAACTGGATGGCGGGCCAATCGTGGTGCAGCGGGCTGTGCCAGTCCTCCCCGGGGATACGGCGGAATCGCTTTCCGCGCGAATCCTCGCCGAGGAGCATCGGGCGTATCCCGAGGCGGCGCAGATGATTCTTGATGGGGGATGGCAGGTTGAAGGGCGGCGGTTTCGTCGGGGCTAAGCCGCCGACTTTGGCGTCAACGTGACGATCGCCACTTCAGGCGGACAATTGATTCTGATCGGCACGTAGACCGTCCCAACGCCTCTACTCACGAACATCGATGTGTTCTCACGCGAGCCGAGACCGGAAAGCACCGGAAATCGCCGGTGCGCGAGAGCCCCAACGCCGGGCAGGACGACCTGTCCACCGTGAGTGTGCCCTGAGAGAACCGCCGGGACGTTGAATTGCGCCGCCTCATCCAGCCTTCGCGGATCGTGCGCCAGAAGGATTGTCGTATCGTGCGCACGCTGCAGCACGCGACCAATTTCCGATGCCTTACGAGTCCAGAATCGGATCCCTGCAAGCTCGAGGCCCTCTCCGCGGATCTCGCGCCGCGTCCGGGCGTCTTTCAGCACCTCGATGTGGTTCGCGATCAACGCCGCAGGCATGTCGCGGTCGTCGTCGTGGTTCCCGAGAATCGCGAACACGCCATTCGGCGCCTGTAACGGCGCGAGCAGGTCCGCCACAGGTCCGACGTACGCGCGATCGCCCCACGTCACGTAGTCGCCGCCAAGAACGATCAGGTCTGGATGCGCGGTGGTGATGAGATCGATGGCCGCCTGCACATCTTCGGCTGGGACCATCGCGCTGTGATGAATGTCTGTAATCAGGCCGATGCGCAATCCATCAAGCGCCGGAGGCAGACCTGATACGGGGAGTGTTGCCTCAGTCAGGCCGACGTGATGACGCTCGTACGCGACGCCGTACGCGCCGGCCCCAGTGAATGCGCCCACGGCGGTGGCGACCATTCCCTTGATTGCCGCGCGCCGGGTGAGGGGCATACGCGGTTGTATAGTAGCGGCTGATGGACCTGTATGGCGAGTTGGAGTGGCGCGGTCTTGTGTACGACGCCACCGAGGGGCTGCGCGACGTTCTCGCGCGAGAGAACGTCACCGCATACAGCGGCTTTGATCCGACGGCGTCCAGCCTGCACGTGGGCCATCTGCTGCCCGCACTCGCACTCGCACGAATGCAGCGTCTTGGTCACAGCCCGATTGCGATTGTCGGCGGCGGCACTGGTCTGATTGGCGATCCCAGCGGCAAAAGCACCGAACGCACGTTGCTCAGCGTGGATCAGGTCGAGGCGAACGTTGCGTCGATCCGCGAACAGCTCGCGCGCTTTCTTGATTTCGATGCGGCCACCAACACCGCACGGCTCGTGAACAACGCGGACTGGCTGACGAAGATGAACGCGATGGAGTTTCTGCGAGACGTGGGCAAGTACTTCACCGTGAACGCCATGCTCGCGAGGGAGTCAGTCAAGCGCCGCATGGAGAGCGAGGAGGGGATTTCGTACACGGAGTTCAGCTACTCACTGCTGCAGGCGTACGACTTTCTCGTGCTGAACGATCGCTTCGGCTGCACGCTGCAGGTTGGTGGAAGTGATCAATGGGGAAACATCCTCGCCGGATGCGATTTGATTCGTCGCCTCAAAGGGACAAAGGCCCACGGTCTCGTGATGCCGTTGCTGACAACGGCATCGGGAACAAAATTCGGCAAGACCGAGGCGGGGGCCGTGTGGCTCGATCCGAGCTTGACCTCGCCATTCCGCTTCTTCCAGTTCTGGTTGCACACCGAGGACGGCGACGTGGGGAAGTACCTTCGGTTCTTCACCTTTCTCGATCGACCCACCGTCGAACAGCTCGAAGACACCGCGCGGATGTCACCGGAGCTGCGCGAAGCGCAGCGAGCGCTCGCGCGCGAGGTCACGCGGATGGTGCACGGCGACGAGGCCGTCGCGCGTGCGGAGCGGGCGTCCGGCGTCCTCTTTGGTGAAGACATTTCGATGCTCCCTGCCGAGGACGTGTTGTCGGTCTTCGACGATGTGCCTTCGTCGACCGTAACGGCGGATAAGCTGGCGGGCGATGGCGTTGCGGTGGTGGAGCTTCTCGCATCCAGCGGGTTGACCGCGTCCAAGGGCGAAGCCACCCGTCTGATTCGCGGCGGCGGCGTCTATGTCAACAACCGCCGCGTCACTGACGAAAAGGCGCGGCTCCGCTCCGGCGACGCCATAGACGGACGCCTCTTCGTCCTCCGTAAGGGCGCCAAGCAGAACCACGTCGTAAAAATCGGTTAGGTCTATCGACATGAAGGTCGGCGATGGGTTTCACCTCACGTATTGCTCCAATATTCATTCCGGTGAAACGTGGGAAGCGATGGATGACGCGCTGCGAACGTCGTTGCCGCGCATTCGCAAGATCCTTGGCTACCATGGTGCGATGGCCGTGGGACTCCGTGTATCTGCCGAAGCCGCCACGGCACTGGACCAGCAGGCGGCACTCGATCGCTTTCGCGACTTCCTGCGCGAAGGCAACTACTACGTCTTCACGATCAACGGGTTTCCGTACGGCGCCTTTCACGGTGGGCGTGTGAAGGAGCGTGTGTACTTGCCAGACTGGCGCACGCGCGAACGGCTGGACTACTCGAACTCACTGGCGCGGATACTTGCGGCACTTCTCGCGGGCCGCGAAGACATCGAGGGGAGCGTCAGTACCGTGCCGGGCGCTTTCCGGGCTGCGGTTCATGACGATGGCGACGCCAGAACAATCGCCACGAATTTTCTTCGCCACGCCGCGTTTCTCGTACAGCTCCGCCAGCAGGCGGGCGCGACCGTTGCCCTTGCAATCGAACCCGAGCCCATGTGTCTTATCGAGACCACAGACGATGCCGTCGAGTTCTTTGCGAAATACCTGTTCGATCCCTCGCTCGTGTCGTCGGTCTCCGCCGACACGGGGACGCCTCTTGCCGTGGATGACGTCCGGCGGCATGTCGGGATCTGCCTCGATGCATGTCATGTTGCTGTGGAGTTCGAGGATCCGCTTGTGGCGCTGCGCAAGCTGAGTGACGCAGGCATCAGGATTCTGAAGGTGCAGGTCAGCTCCGCTCTGCACCTGGAGCATCAGGACGCGGCGGCACTGTCGCATTCGCTGACGCGGTTCGCCGACGACACGTATCTTCACCAGGTGGTCGAGAACAGCGCCGCGGGGCGGGTCCAGTTTACGGACCTGCCTGATGCGCTTGCCGCCGCGGCGCGCGATCCAGGAATGCACCGCGACTGGCGTGTCCACTTTCACGTGCCGATCTTTCTCGCCGCGATGCAGGGATTCGAGACAACGCAGCGCGATTTATCCGCGCTGCTCGGCGCGCTGAAGCGCGAGCCGGCGTGCCGCTACCTCGAGATCGAAACATACACGTGGGACGTGCTGCCGCCGGAGTACCGCACGACCGACGTCTGCACGGCGATCGCTCGCGAGCTATCATGGACACGGTCGCAGCTCGAAGCGTGAAGCGTCCGCGATGGCGGGCGTACCTCCTGCTCTCGCGGATCTCGAACCTGCCGACCATCTGGACCAACGTTCTCGCCGGCATCGTCGCGGCGCATGCTCCTGTTCAGTGGTCCGTCGTTGCGCGAGTGGCGGCTGGCGCGTCGTTGCTCTACACGGCCGGCATGTTCCTCAATGATGCATTCGATAGGCACATCGACGCGGTCGAGCGGCCCGACCGTCCGATTCCCGCGGGCGACGTCACCGCGCGGGCTGCGTTCGTATCCGGTTTTGCGATGCTCGGGGCCGGTGTGTTCGTCGTGGCCATGCAGACGCGATTTGTGGCGCCGCTTGCCTGGAGCCTTCTTCTCGCTGCGGCGATTGTCCGCTACAACTATCACCACAAGAAGAATCCGCTCGGTCCGTTGGTGATGGGTCTCTGCCGAGGGCTGGTGTACTGCGTTGCCGCGGCTGCCGCGGCGGTTGCGGTTCCGCGCAGCGTTCTTGTGGCCGCCCTGTGTCTCATCGCCTACGTTGTGGGGCTGACCGAGGTGGCAAAGCGGATTGGTCCGCGTGCCGGAGTTGTGGTTCCGCTCCTCATCGCGGGGATCTCACTGTTTGATGCGGGTGTGGTCGCGTTGAGCGGCGGCGGAATTGCCCTGGTCGCGCTCGCGGCCGCGGGCTTCCCCGCGACGCTCATGCTTCAGCGCATGGTGCCAGGGACCTGATCGAAAAGATGCGCGAGCATGGCGTCACGGACCGATGTCGGTTCCATCACGCCCCGCACGGCGTTCTTCGCTGACGAGATGAACACCGGTCCATCCTCGGCGCGGTCGCTGATTCGACCGTGCGACCCTCGAACAAGCGATGCGTCCAGCGGGATCACTTCCAGCAGATACCGGAAGCCGAGTGCCTTCTTCGCAAGCGTGTATCCGATCTTGAGCTTGGGCATCGATATCGCCGGATCGAGAAAGAGCTCGGCGGGATCGTACCCGGGCTTGCGATGGATGTCGACCGTTCGCGCGAAATCCGGCGCGCGGCTGTCGTCGAGCCAGTGGTAATAGGTGAACCACGAACCCGAAGCGGCGATCGCAATCAGCTCACCCGAGCGTTCGTGATTCAACCCATGAGCGGCAATGCCGGCGCCCTCGAGGACGCTCTCCACACCCTGGAGCCGTTCGACCAGTGCTTTGATCTCGCCGATACGCGCTGCATTGCGGACATAAATGTGTGCGATCTGATGGTCGGCGACGGCGAATGCCTGGCTTGCTCCAGTATCCAAGGCATCCGTGCCGAGCTCCTCGCGAACAACCAGCAGTCCCGCCTCGCGCAGCGCCCGGTTGATGTGCACGGGCCGTGTGACCTTGGTCAGGCCGTATTCGGAAAGCACGATGATGCGGCGGCCGCGGGCGCGAAGGCGGTCGATGAGACGCCCGCAGACGGCGTCGATCGCCCGCACATCAGCCCGGATCCGATCGTCATCCGGTCCGAGGCGTTGCATGTTGTAGTCGAGGTGCGGGAGGTAAATCAGGAGCAGCGACGGCGACATCCATTCGTCAATGCGCAGCGAGGCCTCGGCGATCCAGTTGCTGGAGCGAATGTCGGCGTTCGGTCCCCAGAAGTTGAAAAACGGAAACGTCCCGATGTCGGCCGTGAGGCGTGCGGTCAGGTCCGCCGGGAATCCGTAGATGTCAGGAATCTTCCGGCCGTCGGCCGGATAAATCGGGCGCGGCGTGACTGACCAGTCCGCCGAGCTGTACATGTTGTACCACCAGAACATGTTGGCGCAGGTCACCGCGGGGTCGCGGCGGCGCGCCGTTTCCCACACCTTCTCTCCCGCCACGAGCTGGTTTGACTGGCGCCAGAACATCACCTGCGCGAGATCGCGGAAGTACCACCCATTGCCGACGATACCGTGGTCTTTCGGGAGCGTTCCAGTCAGGTAGGTCGCTTGTGCGGTGCACGTCACCGCGGGTAGCACGTCGCGGATCGGGCCTATGCTGCCGTCGTGCGCCAGCGCGCGGAGATTCGGTGTATCGCTGCCAATCAGTGCCGGCGTGAGGCCGACGACGTTGATAACCGCCGTCGGGTGCGTCACCGTGTCGCGGTGATCTGTTCTCCGCGCAGGACGGAGTTGTTCTCGAACTTCTGCTGCCGGTCGATCGCGGGCCGCTCGCTGATGTCTCCTACGTCGAGCCGTCCGGTCTGGCCGAAGAAGGCGACGGGGTTGTCCCAGACGATGCGCTGAATATCGGCGTCAGCGATACCGTTCGCGCGCATGACCTCGACCGCTTTCGGCACTTTAAGTGGATCGCTGATACCCCAGTCCGCGGCACTGTTGATAATCATTCGGCTGGTGCCGAACTTCCGCACGAGCACGGCCATGCGCTGCTCGTCCATCTTCGTGTTCGGATAGAGAGAGTGGCCCGCCCAGCAGCGCGTTTCCAGCACGAACGGCAGCGTCTCCTCGTTATTGTGATCGATGAGGACGCGCTCCTCGGGTAAGCCCACCCGCTTGACGACCTCGATCGTCCGGATGGTTCCCCGCTTCTTGTCCCGGTGCGGCGTGTGGATGAGCACGGGCAGGTCGTACTCGCCCGCCAGCTCGAGCTGCTTGACCAATGATTTCTCTTCGGCGTCCGTTTGATCGTCGAAACCGATCTCTCCGATGGCGACGACGCCCTCTTTGTTCAGGTAGCGCGGGAGCAACGCAAGCACCTCATCCGCGAGCTTCGGGTTGTTCGATTCCTTCGGGTTCAGCCCGATTGTGCAGAAGTGCCTGATGCCGAATTGCGACGCGCGGAAGCGCTCCCATCCAAGCAGGCTGTTGAAGTAGTCGATGAAGCTGCCCGCCATCGTCCGTGGCTGCCCGAGCCAGAACGCAGGCTCAATGAGTGCCACGATGCCGGCGCGCGCCATCGCCTCGTAGTCGTCGGTTGTCCGCGAGGTCATATGGACGTGTGGGTCGAAAATCTTCATCGAAGTTGCTCCTCCGTGGGTGCGTCCTTCGTCAGGGCGAGCGCGAGATCTAGGGGCACGGAACGTCCCGCGGCTCGCCGTTCCGCGGCGTAGTCGAGCGCCATACGCGACAATTCGGAGTTCAATCGTCCGCTAAGGCCGACGATCCGTGCGAGGGAAATGCCATTGAACATCGCCTTCAGGACGAGCTGGTTGAAGTTCAGCTCCGGAAAGTAACGCTCGGGATATGGGTTCTCGCAGGCGATCGATTCGAATTGCGGAAGGATGTTCGTGCGGCAGGCATCGATCGCGACGCTCAAAAAGCGCTCGGAACCTGGCAAGAGCGGCAACGCCTTGAGCCAGCTTTGCTGCTCGCGCGAGTCTCCACGCTCGTAGCACTCAATCGCAGCGGTCGCGAACTGATCGGCACCGACATGTTCCGCAAGCGTTAGCAACAACACGGCTCTGCCCGCATCGTCACCTGTCCACCGATCGAAGAAGGTGCCTGGCGCTGTCGACGCAAGCGCCGCGCGCTCGCTCACGGGGAGCTGAAGAAGGTCACGTCCGGTGTGTTTGGGAGCGTTGGTATATGCCGCCAACAGGGCGTCACGCTCTCCCTTCGCCGCACGTGACACAGCCGCGTCGAGCCACGTCTGCGCTGCAGTGCCCGCTCGAGCGCAGACCGCGTTCCTGAGGAGATCGATTGTGGCCAACAGCAAAATTAGACCCCGGTTTCCGGGCGGCATGCAATGGCCGCACGATTCTGCACACTCCGACAATTGACAGTACGTACTCGAGCAGCGAAGATCAGAAGCTCATACCCGTCAACATCTTGGGGAGTCCTCATGAACGCATCCCAGCCTGGGACCGATCAGGCGCGCGTGCCCAGCCCAGCTCTGCTCATGCAGCTCGGCCTGGCTTATCGGTCCTCGGCGGTCCTGTTTGCAGCCGTCAATCTCGACATTTTTACTTTGCTGTCGCCCGGCGCGAAAACGGGCTCGCAGCTTGCCGACGCGTGCAACGCGCACCCGCGGGCGATACAGCTTCTTCTCAACGCATGCGTCGTCGAGGGACTGCTCGTTGCTGACGGTCCGAGTTACTCGAATAGCGCGATCGCCGCCGGCTACCTTGCGCGCACGAGTCCGCAGTTCAGTGCGAATGGATTCAAGTACGCCGAAAATCTCTATCCGGCGTGGGGACGTCTGACGGATCTGCTTCGCGATGGCAAGCCGCCGATGCCTGCGTCGGTCATGCTTGGCGACAGCAAAGAGGTGACCCGCGCGTTCGTGCACGCGATGCATGAACGGGCGCGGGGCATTGGATCGATCCTGCCGTATCTGAATCTCGACGGGCGGAAGCACCTGATCGACATTGGCGGCGGCCCTGGCACGTACTCGGTGGCCCTCGCGGAGCGGACGCCTGGGCTGCTCGCCACTGTGCTCGACGTCCCCGGTGTCGTTGAAGTTGCACAGGAGCTCGTCAGCGCAAGCGGCTACGCGGATCGCGTTCGCCTTGTCGCCGGCGACTACCTGAAATCTGATTTCGGTTCGGGATATGACGCCGCGTTGCTCTCGGGGATGATGCATCGCGAGTCACCTGACTCCTGCCGGCTGCTGTTACGCAAGACGTTCGATGCGCTCGAGCAAGGTGGAGTTGCGATCGTCAGCGACGTCTTCTTCGATGACGAGACGAAGCGGACACCGGCATTCACGGTGTACTTCGCGCTCAACATGATGCTGACGAGTGACGACGGATCGGCGCACGCAAAGACGGAGATGGCGATCTGGATGCGCGACGCAGGGTTCACCGGCGTGGGCGTCCGAGATCTTCCGAAGCCGAATCCACACTCGCTCGTGACCGGAACGAAGCCGTGACGAGCGTGTCGACCGTTGTCCGCGGCGCGGAGCGGATCCGTCCGGCGGCGGAGTCGACATCAACCCGGCCGCCCGCGTGGCTCATCGCGGCCACGGGCGCTCTCGCGGTGACGATCCTCGTGCTTGCCGTTGCCGAGACCGGCCTCAAGGCGCAGTACCTGATCGACCAGGGCGAATACATCAGCGTTCTGGGTCTTGTGTTCATCGCGCTCGCGGGGGCATATCTCGCATGGCGAAAGCGATTGGGGAGCTCGCTTCCGCTGGTCTTTCCCTGGCTGCTCTATCCGATCATCACGCAGGGCGATCAGATCATCGACAATCTGTCGATCAACCCGATGCGGATCGTCTGCCAAGTGTTGCTGGCGGCCATCTTCGCCACTCCGGTCGGCGTCGCTGTGCTGGTGGCTCGCGGCTGGATGGCGGACGCACGCAGACGCCAGGGCTGCGCGATGCTTGCCGCCGCGCTGATGGCGATGGAGATCTGGCTGGCCGAGCTATACCTGGGGCGCCTGATGATCGCCACTCTCATCCTGATGATCATCGGCGTGCTGGTCTATGGATACCTGCCGGTGGCTCCCGAGAGCGACGCCGTGAGGCGACGTCAGCGGTCGGAGCGCTTTGCGCTGTTCGTGCTCGTGATCGGTGTCACCGGCTCGCTGGCGACGTACCTTGCATACAAGAACGCCCCGGGCGCGTACCAGGGGAGCCCGAGCTTTTTCATGGATCCGAGCCAGAAGGGCTCCGAGTATTCATTGACGAGAGTCGTGCCTATTGCGGGGCCTGTCAGCGCTCCCGTGTCGCCAGATCTGATTCAGGCGGCGCTCGACGCGGACGCCCGCACGTTGGATCGCCTCCTCGCCGGTTATCACCTGCTCGAGCGGAACTACACCTGGGACTTCCACAACCACCTGTTCCTTCGAAGCTGGCCGCTAGTCCCGAATTACCGGGCGGCGGGCCTGGAGATCGTTGCCGAAGCACGACAACTTCGCGCCGACGCCGACAGGCGAGGAACCGCGGCGCGCGCAACCCTGCGGGACGACGATCCGCTCGCTCCCGTTCTCGACGACATCGCCGGATACCTCGCGTTTACCTTCGATCGCTCCCTTGTGCTGGAGCGGATGAGCGGTGGGTTCGAGCGCACGCCGGCAGGATTACAGCATGCCGCGCACCTGTACGAGGGCGAGGCCAAGTATCTCGGAACTGGACTTTCTCAGATCGTGAGGAAACACGGCCGCGTGTTGAATACGTCGATGCTCGCGCCGGTGACGCACGACTTCATGTCCGCCAGCGACGCCATCTACCAGGCGTACGCCGACCACATCGTCGGCTTTTAGCACATGGCACGGAGACGCCTGCGGCTTCACCACAGGATTGTTATTCCATTTGCCCTGATCGCGCTCATCGCGACGTCGTTGACCGCGTACGTAGCGCTGACCGTCGCCTCGCGGGCGCTCGAGACGCGCGTCGAGACGCAGATTCTGAACGCGGCGGCACTGATTTCCCAGAGCGACTTCGCGCTGAACCCCGCCATCCTACGGAGCGTGAAAGCCATTGCCGGCGCTGACGTGGTCACATTCGACGACAGAGGAACAGTGCTCGCGAGCACACTCGACGCGGCAAGAAGTCGGGTTGTTGTCGCGGCACTCGGCGAAGCGGGCGCTGGGGGCGGATCGCTCTCCCAGGCTGACGGCGTGCCCGTGGTTCGACAAATCGACTGCGGCGAGCCGTGCGAGGTCGCGTATCGCCGTGTACCTTCGCGCCCAGGAACGGCGGTCGCGGTCGTGGCTGCCAGAACCGAGCTGCTCGCGGCCACGCGTGCGGTAACCCAGACGATTCTCATCGCGGCGTTTCTCAGCCTGGTCGGCATGATCATCGTCAGCCAGGCGGTGGCCCGGCGCGTGACGGCGCCGCTCGATGTCCTGGTGGGTTTTACGAAAGGTGTGGATGCCGGTGATGCGGGCCTCCGCACGCCGGCGGGCGAGGACGAGGTCGGCGCACTCGGTCAGGCGTTCAACGACATGCTCGATCGGCTCGACCAGTCGCGGGACGCGCTGGTTCGCTCCGAGAAGCTGGCGCTTGCCGGGTTGTTTGCCGCCAGAGTGGCGCACGACATCCGGAACCCGCTGGCGGCGATCAAGATGCAGACACAGTTGCTGCGGGAGCGGCTCGGTTCCGGTTCCGATCGTCAGAGCGTGGCGATGCTCGACTCGGTCCACCGCGACATCGTCCAGGTCGAGTCGGTCGTCCGCGATCTGCTGGAGCTTGCCAGACCCGGCGAACTAAAGCGCGAAATGGTGCGCCTTGGTGATGTCGTTGACGACACGCTCGAGCATGTGGCGCCCCATCTGACGTACCGCAAGATTCACATCCAGAAGAGTATCGGCTCGTCGTTGCCGCCGATATCCCTCGACGCCGCCCGATTCAAACAGGCGCTGCTGAACGTCATCAGCAATGCAGCAGACGCCATGCCGGAGGGGGGGACTCTCACAGTCGCGGCGGCTTTGTCCAACGCCGGGTCTGAAGTACGGCTCGACGTGTGCGACGATGGCACTGGTATCGACATGGCGATTCTGCCGCGCGTCTTCGATCCATTCGTGTCAAGCAAGAGGGACGGGATGGGACTCGGACTGGTGAATACGAAATCTGTTGTCGACAACCACGGCGGCCGCATCGAGATCGCGCCGCTCAGCTCGCGCGGCACCCGGGTTTCGATCTGGTTGCCGACAGGCAGCGTGCAGCATGGCTGACATCCTGGTTGTGGATGACGATCAATCGGTCGCGACCGCGTTCGAGCGGTTTCTCGACGCGGAAGGGCACGAGTGCCGCCTGGCGAGCGGCGCGGCGGAGGCGATGCGCATGATCGAGCAGCAGCCTCCCAACGTCGTCATCATGGACATCCGGATGCCCGGCGTCGATGGACTGCAGGCGCTGCAGCAATTCAGGTCGCGATTCCCCGGCATCTATGTCGTGATGATGACCGCCTACGGAACCAGCCAGACGTCGATCGATGCGATTCGATCGGGAGCGTTCGACTACCTGACAAAGCCGCTCGATCTCGACCAGCTTCGCGAAGTCATCGGGAAGGCGCTGACGGCGCAGCAGGTGGTAGAGCGTCCTGCCGCATCTGACGGCTCCGAAGGAACGAGCGCGCCGGTCGTCAGCCTGGTTGGCGAGACCCCGGTCATGCTCGAGATCTACAAAATGATCGGTCGGCTTTCCACCAACAGCGCGCCGGCGCTGGTGACCGGAGAGCGGGGAACGGGCAAACACCTGGTCGTTGCGACGATCCACGAGAACAGCGAACGTGGCGAACGGGCGCTGTTGACCGTCAACTGCGCGAACGTGTCCCAGGCCGAGGTCGATATCGCGTTGTCGGCGGATGGTGCGGGAACGGTGGAGCTCGACGACGTTCACCTGCTGCCATTGCCGCTGCAGACGATCGTCGCGCAAACACTCGCGGCGGCGCGTACGAAGGGTGCGGTGCCACGGTTGACGGCGAGAATCATCGCAACCTCCGATCGCGATCTTGCCGATGAGACCAGGGCCGGACGATTTGCTCAGGCGCTGTATGACGAGCTGGCAGTCGTGACCGTGCGTCTGCGACCTCTACGCGAGCGGCGCGACGACATCCCGTTGCTGGTGCGACAGTTCATACAGCGCTTCAACGTCGAATTGAATCGAGACATTCGCGGAGTCGAGGACCAGGTGGAGCGAGCGCTGCAGCAGCACTCGTGGCCGGGGAACGTTGGGGAGCTCGAGCGCGTGATCAAGCGTGCGTGCATTGTTGCCCGCAGCAACGTGATCACGGCGGATGACGTCCGGGACAGCCTCGCTGACAGCCGGTTTCCGGGACGTCCGGATGTGGAATCAACATTGGAACGGTCGGTTCGCGGGGCGTTGCACGAGCGGCTGGTGCAGAGCCGAGGACCTGAATCTTCCCCGTTTCATGAGGTTGTGGATGCCGTGGAATCGGTGCTCGTGCGCGAAGCACTCGTGATCACGAATGGAAACCAGTTGAAGGCGGCCGAGATTCTGGGCGTGAACCGGGCAACGCTCCGGAAGAAGATGCCGGCCGATAGTTAGCGTCGGCAAGGCGCGCTCGATAAATGACCCATCCAAACCCGGCGACCGCAATGAGGATAACGACTGCGGGCACCAGACTGCCGGTCTGCCGGGAGACGGCGCCGGCATAGGCATAGACGGTCACGATTGGTGCGGTCCCAATCAGCGAGGCGATGAGGAACGTCCGTCGAGGCATCCGGGAGAGACCCGCGACAACACTCATCGTCTCCATCACCACCGGCAGCGCCCGTGTCACCACGACCGCCACAGCGCCGTGGCGCGCGAGCAGTCGCTCGAATCGCTGGAGTTCGTCGTCGCCCACGATCCGCGCGGACGCACCGCGGCCGTAGCGTCGGACCATCTCGAAGCCGAGCCATTCTCCGCCGATCGACCCGATCAGCGCGATGACCGAGCCCCACACCACGCCAAAGGCGGCGCCGCTCAGGATCATCACGAGGCTCGATGGCACCGGCAGCAGGATGTCGGACACCAGGAGCCCGATGACGATGGCGGCGCTGCCCGAGCCGGCATGCGCGAGCCACGATTCGAGGAACGGCTCGAGCTGGACGCCGAGGATGTTTTCCACCAGGAGCTTGGACCCAATCACCGCGATGGCGACCGCGGCGATCAAGGCGAGCGTTCTCTTCATGCAGCCTCTTGGGCGCGCAGGTCGCCGGTGCGCCGGGTTCGCCACCACCGGCGGATTGCGGACAGAGTTACGCCGGCGCGCACGGCAATCTGGAGCAGGAACAGGGTGAGCGCCAGTAACGCGGACGCCGAACGGACGTCATGCCAGGCGAGCGGGCGCGGGCTGTCAAACGGACTGTCCTCCGGACCAAGGACCTGACCCGCCGTCATCTCTGCGAGCTGTGCCAGACGGGCGCGATTCACTCCGGGCGCCGAGCGCTCCAGCTCGCCCGACCAATAGAACCCGCGTATGAGGCGCGCATCAGCGTCGGTGTCGTCGTCACGCGCGGTGACGGCAAGCTGATAGGCGCCGACATCATGCATGGGGATCTCGAGCCCGTAGCGCCCGGGCTCCAGCGCCTGCAGCGGCATTTCCTGAGTCGCGCCGGATGGAGTCCGAATCGTCACACGCGGATCCTGAAGCGCCCGGGCGCGCCCGTCGCCGCCGATCGCCTCGACCAGCAACCGCGCACCCGCGTCAGTCTCAACGGCGTGCAGGTTGAAGAGATCGTTGGTGGCCTGGCGGCTCAACCATCGCGTCGTCTGCGTCCAGAGCGGGGCGAAGCCGTTCCACGCCCGCAAACCTTCGGACCAGCGCGATCCGACATCGGCGGTGAAGATCGCGACGCGGCCGAGCCCGAATTGCCAGCCAGCCAGGATCGGATCGTCGAGATGCGACGCAAGGATCGTGTCCGCGTTGTCCTTCGCGGCAGCAACGACGTACCCGTCGAGGATGGGTAACGAGTTCGAGTCGAGACGCCCGATCACCGCGTGCGTGCCCGGTGCCCGCACGCGAAAACGTTCGTTCACCATCGTTCCGCCCGCTGCCTCGGATGCATCCCGTGCGACGATCTGCGGCAGCTGCCGGACGTCGTCGGGAAAGTACGCACGCCCGCCGCTCTGTTCGGCGATCGTCTCCAGGAGCGCCCGATCCGCGTCCGAGCCGATGGCGATAACGGACAGCTCGAACCCGCGTATGCGTGAGGCTGCTCGCATGTGTTCCGCGTCAACCGCGGACGTGCGGCCGTCGCTCACCAGCAGCACATGACGGCGCGCCGCCGGCGCCGTGCGCAGCCATTCACCCGCAAGATCAAGCGCCGGGCCAATCGCGGTGGCCCCGCCCGCCTCGACCTCGCGCAGCTTCACGGCGATCTCGCTCTCCCGATGTTCACTCGCCAGCGGCGCAATCACGTGCGGCGCGGCGTCGAACGCGATAATGCCGAACGAATCGGTGGCCGGCATCAGCTTGACGACGCGCATCGCCGACTCACGCGCCAGCTCGATTTTCGAGATACCGCTGCTGCGGTCGTTCATGCTCCCGGATTTGTCGAATACGAGCACGTATGCCATCGCCGGCGCGCGCCGACCGGAACGAGGGTTGAGATCGACAGGCAGGAGTGACGCCAGTGGGCTCTCCGAGTAGCCGCCTGGCTCGAGGCTTCGCGCGCTGCCGAGGAGCAGCAGGCCGCCGCCGTTCTGCTCCACGAAACGTGTCAACGCTAGGCTCTGGGTGTTGGTCAGTGCGCTGGCCGGCACGTCGTCGAGAATCACTGAGTCGAACCGCGCAAGGCCGGCGTCCGATGCAGGCAGTGATTCAGGCATGACGCGCGTGAGATGAAATCCGCCGGCAGCCAGCGTGGCGGCCAATGTAGCGGCGCGCGAGACGTACAACACCTCCGGCTGGCCCGAGACGCTGACGGCGGTTCCGGCGGTCGCGTCATCGACATCGTCCGCAACCAATGCAGCGCGATAGGCGTACGTGCCGGGTTCGTCGCGAGTGTCGGTCCATTCCGTGGCGCCACGACCGCCCGGGCCGATTGCAAGGTCGCGGGTGGTGCGCGCGCGGCCGTCACTGATGAGTGCGACGGCCACTTGCGCGTTCGGCGGGCCTGCGATTTCAACGGTGACGTTGAATGGTTCACCGACCCGCACGCGATCGGGCGCGCGTACGGTCCGTACGAGTGGCAGCAGCGCCGACAGCGTGTCGTCGATCGCCACGACATCAACCCGGATTCCCTCGGCGGCGGCGAGCGCCGCCTCGCGGGTCGCGTCGCCTGACGTCTCATTTCCATCGGACACGAGAACAAGGTTCCGGCCGCCATCTGGAGGGAGCGACGTCCGGGCCAGGTTCATCGCGTTCTCGATGTTCGTGCCGGATTCCGTGACGATGCTGGCTTCCTGTGCAGCGGCGCGCACAGGCGAGGGCCGCCGGCCGAGGGCGGCATCGCTCCCGAATGTCACCAGGCCCGCGAGGTCGCCCGCCCGCATCGCTGCGGACATCCTGTTCACGACCGCCAACGACGCGCGTTGTGCGCGGAGCGGGATGCTTCGGGATCGATCCAGCACGAACACCGCCGATGTACGGGCACGACCCAGCGGAATTCGTACGCCGGTCGCCGCGACGATGAGGATCAGGACAATTGCAACGCGCCACGAACGTGCGGCGCTGACGTGCGGCGACAACCACCACTCAGCCGCGAATAACACGATCGCGGCCACCAGAAGCCAGGAAGCAATTTCGAACGGCGCGGTCGGAGCATCCGGAGGTCGCGTTGCCAGTGCGGCGGCAGCCGTCGCTCGGGTTACGTCGGACTCGGCGGGTGGAACATTGACGGCGAACCGCTCGGAAAGCCCGTTGACAGTGACCGTGTAGATGCCCGGGACGCGCGTGTCGGTCACCGTCAGGTGATGGTTCGCTAGTGTGAATGGGACGCTTCGATCGGCAGGATCGACGACCGTTGGCGTCGCATCCGCGGCGATCCTCCACTCCAGAGGCTCTCCTGCGGCCACCGCGTGCACGTTCATGCCGACACCGGCCGCCCAATCCACGGCATTGGCGACCAGGACGGGAAACGCGGCGCTGAGCGGAAAGGCGGGGGCGCGCATGTCGGCATTCAGCACGACCATTCGAGCGCCAGCCTGTTCGCTGGTGATCACGAAGGGCACTTCACCGGCGCGCAGCACAACGGCTCCATTGCCCAGCGGAGGGTTCCGTGACGCCGGCACGACCGGGACCGATGCGTCGAGACCCTGCGCGATCGGATGTGAGGCAAGGTCTGCGATCAGGGGCGCCGGCTCGAGCCCGGATGTCGCAGGCGGAATCATCAGCACGCTCGTGGACCCCTGGGGCGGCGTTGCACACGCGTCGCAGACGACGAGTTCGTCGCGGCTCGAAGCGCCTCCGGTCGGTTGTGATGTCGTGACCACCAGGTTTGGATTGGCCGCGAGCGCCTTTTCAAGAAAGAAGTTTCCCGGCGTGATCAACCTCACGCGTGTGGATCGCCGCGGCGGAATGAGTGCGAAGCGTGTGTTGTCCACTTCAAGGCCGTCGTCCGGCGTACGGACTGTCGCAGACAATCGGCCATCAAGCGCCGTGAATTCACGGACAAACGAACGAGCCGCGTGCGCGTCAAGACGGGTGACCTCCCTGACGACCGCCGTGTCGTTGACACGAATCTCGACCGTCGCATCGCGCGCTGTGTCACCAAAGTTCGAGATCTCGAACAGGATCTGGACTCCGCCCGCGACCTTCGGCACGCGCCGGGCGGCGAGCGCAGTCACGGCAACGTTCGGGGCGGTGCGCCCAACCTGCGTCCATCGAACACGGGCATCAGAATCAGCGGCCTGCGGCGCGTCGGTAAACACCCACACCTCCGCGTCTGATGAGAGCGTGCGCGCGACGCGCAGGGCCTCGTCAAGGTGCGCGCCGCCGGCCTGTTGCTGCAGGCTCTCGACAGCGCGCGTGACCGCTGCGATCCCGCTGAACTCTCCTCGATCTACCGTTACAGCTCCAGCCTCGAGGAGGCGAACCTGTGTGCGTGCTTCCGCGTCGGCAAGCATCCGCAGGGCTCGATTGCGCGCAATCCCCAGCCTTGTGCCGTCGGTGTCGCCGGTGCCCATGCTCGCGGAGACATCGAAGACCAACGTCACATGAGACTGGCGCCAGGGGATCGCCGGCCGCGCAAGCGCCGCGATGAGCAAGAGCACGAACGCCACCTGAAGGACGATCACCCAGTTCCGCCGCGGGCGGCGGATCGCAAGGAGCGGCGTCTCGCTCGACTCAGCCGCGGTCCAGAGACGAAGGCTTGACACAACGCGACGCGGCCGCTTAGGACGGCGGCGCGCCAGCAGGAATAGGAGTGCTGCGAACGGCAGTAGAAGCAGCGCGAGTGGGTTGATCAGCTGCATGGCGTCCAGGCGTCACGCGTGAACGGCAAGCAGCCCTGCATCGACGCAGTCGCCCAGGACGGCCTCGAAAGTGGCGCTCGAGCGCAGCTGGAGCCAGGGCAGGCGATGAGCGGTACAGAAGTCCCGGAGGTCGTCGCCGAGCCGCTCGACTCGCTCGCGATACGCGCGAACGACGGAATCGTCCGCAACGAGCGGCGACGCGGACGGGTGCTCGGCGTCAACCAGTTCCGACTCCTCGTCCAGCATCGGGTCGACGTCCTCGTCGGCAACGACCTGCACCACGACGGGAGTGAGCCCGCGGTACATCAGGAACTGCAACCCTTCGAAGCGATCGCGCGCGTCGAAAAAATCTGAGAGGAGCACCACGAGCCCAGGACCGCGGACCGCTGTGCCGTATGTAGTGAGCGCGCGATCGATGGCCGAGCGTCCTGCGGCGTGCGAGGCCTGCAGCGCCTCTAACACGCGAAACAGCTGTGGCCGCCCTGGCGCAGCAGGAATGAGGGTACGGACGTCCTCATCAAAGGTTGCCAGGCCGAGCGCATCGCGGCGCTCCACTGCGACGTACGCGAGCGCGGCGGCCAGCCTTGTCGCGCATGTCAGCTTCGACGGGACTCCGATGCTCATCGACGCGCTCGTGTCGACGAGCAGGTGCAGTCGCAGTTGCCCCTCCGCGCGGAAGACACGCACGACCAGTTGGCGGAGGCGCGCATCCACGGTCCAGTCAATGAAGCGGGGATCGTCGCCGGGCTGGTAATGGCGATAGTCGCGGAACTCCAGACCGTGGCCGCGCGTGCGCGCGACGCGGCTGCCCGCGGCGGGCTGCGCCGCGCCTTGCGCAAACGTTAGTCGCTGGAGTTGCCGGACCTCGTGGGCGGTGAGCATTGATCACCGAGGAAGGACGGTATCGAGGACCTGTTCGATCAGTGCCACGGGCGCGGCATGTTCCATCTCCCCATGAAAATTCAGAATCAGCCGGTGGTTCAGCGCCGGCACCGCCACGCGCCGCACATCGTCAAGGGATGCGTGGTAGCGGCCGGCGAGGAGCGCCAGTGTCTTCGCGGCAAGGATGATGGCCTGCGCACCACGCGGGCTGGCGCCATACCTGACGTATTTCTTGACGGCTTCAGTCGCTTCCGGCGCATCGGGATGCGTGGCGCGAATCACACGCAGGACGAGGTGCGTCGTATCGTCTGCAATCTTCACCTGGCGGATGAGCACCGCCATCGAGCGGACAACGTCGGATCCGAAGCGGGCTGTGACAGGAGGCGGCACCGCGCCGGTCGTGCGCGCCATGATTTCGGCGAGCTCGTCGAGGGTCGGCGCCTGCACCGCAAGCTTGAAGAAGAACCGATCGAGCTGTGCCTCCGGGAGCGGATACGTCCCTTCCATCTCGATCGGGTTCTGCGTAGCGAAAACCGAGAACGGTTCGTCGATGGAATGACTGAGCCCGAACACCGTGACGCTGCGCTCCTGCATCGCTTCGAGGAAAGCCGACTGGGTTCTTGGCGTCGCGCGGTTGATTTCGTCGGCGAGCACGACGTTCGCAAAGATGGGCCCGTGCTGAAACGCGAATTCCCGCAACCCGCCGGGTGCCTCCGCCAGGATGTTCGTGCCCGTGACATCGGCAGGCATGAGGTCGGGCGTGCACTGCACTCGCGCGAAGCGAAGGTTCACGGCGTCTGCGAGCGTCCGGATCAGTAGCGTCTTGCCAAGTCCTGGAGCGCCTTCGAGGAGCGCGTGGCCCTGGCAGAAGAAGCAGACGAGCAACTGCTCGACGAGCGAAGGCTGTCCGACGAACACTCGTCCGATTTCGGTGCGCAGATGATCGAAACACTCGCGGAACGTGCCGGCCTGTGCCTCGACGGCCTCAAGGGAAGGCGAGCTCATTTGTCTCCTGCTGGCCGGATGGCCACGAAATAATCGCGGACGTACGACCGCAGATCCGCCGGGACGCGATCCTGGCCGACGGCACTTTCCGCCGCCGCGCGGGCGCTTCCGTACGCGGCCCGATACGTAGGATCGTCCGGTGGTGCAGCGGCGCCGGTCGGGCGCGCGCTGCGCGCGCCATTTGCGACGCCGCCTCCTCGCTGCTCGTACGACGTGGATGCCGCTCCGCCGGCGACACCCGTATCGTCGGGGGTGTTCGTGTCTGTGTCTCTACTCGCGGCATCGCCGCTGGTCCTGGATCCGCGCTCGAGCCGCTCGGTGCCGCCGCTCGAAGGCGTGGCGATTTCGCTCAAGGAGCGGACCTGGGTCGACGGCGTGGTTGCCGCCGCCTGATTCGCTGCTGGCTGCTGACGTGCCGACGATCGCTCTGTCCCGTTGTCTGCCGCGATCGACGCTCCGGTTGCTGGATTCGGCTGTTGCCTCGCTGCGTTGCTCGCGGGACCCGCGGCCCTGGCCGCGTTGGCCGTGGCGCCCGGACCTCCGAAGCCGGTCCATCCGGCAGGAGACCAGCGCGGCCCTGTTGTCACCACAATCGTCACGGCCAAGACTATCGCTGCAGCCGTGGACGTCGCGCGAATGCTGCGCGGCAGCGCGAATGGAACGGCGTCCGACGCACGAATCGAGGCTACTCGCGAGTGGGCATCCCGTACCACCAGCTGGGAAAACGGATCGACCGCCGCGTTGAACTGCAGCGCGGTAACGAGCCGATCCTGCAGATGCAGCCGTGCGTCGATCGAGGCAGCAATATCGCGCAGGCCAGGACGCAACAAGATCGTCGCCGCGGCGGCAGTGAGCAGGGCTGCGGTTGCCGCCATTGCGACTGCCGCAATCACGTTGTGTACTGCTCCACCGACGATGAGTGCTTCGCCGATCAACAGCGCCACGCCCCCGCTGAGGCAGAGAGCCTGGGCGAACAGCACTAACGTCGCTCGTCGCTGGAGCCCCCGCAGTCGAGTGACCAGCAGATCGCTGGAACTGGAAGCCATGTCATTCACTCCGCTCTGCGAGGTAACGCAGGGACACGTCGGCGCGCAGCGCCAGCAAACCCATTGCGCAAAGCGCGGCAGCAGTCAGCACTGGCGCGATCACGAGTGACGGCGCCATGCGCGCCGCGCTGACGACGGCGGCGGTCGACAGCGCCGCGGCGAACCAGCCGATCACGCGGCTGTGGCAGACGTGGCGCCACGTCAGCGCGGTCGCGGAGCTGACAAACGCAAGGCTGAAGAGTGCGAGCTCGTACTCTGCGACCAGTGACATCCTGACGGCCGAGATACGTCCCGCCAAGATCAGGGTGGGCAGGCCACTGGCGATAACCAGAATCAACGACGTGGTGACCGCAAGCGCTCTCGCGACGACCACACGCGAGGGTGGGATCGCCGTGACCATGCTGAGCATCACAAGATCGTCACCACGTTCAACTGCAACGCATCGCGCGGCGATCCATGGAAGAAGGATGGCCAGGAGGATCACGTCGACCATCAGCGTCTGGTCGTAGACGGTGAGTGCCCCGGCGACGGGTATCCCGTTCCCGTTTCCCCACGCGAGGAGATACTCGGTGAGGAGCGCCACGTGTACGCAGATGGCAGCCGACAGCGCCCCGCGGCGTCCGATCACCTGAAGCTCGCGAAGGACCATCGCGCCCATCACGCCCCCACCGTCTCGAGATGTATCTGGCGGTTCCATATCGGCGACGGTGGCGCGTCGACGCCCACGCTTGCGACGATCGCCGCGCCACGCGCGCGTGCCTCAGACATCAGCGCGGTGCAGCACTCGATCGCCGGCATATCGAGACCGGCGAACGGCTCGTTGAACAAGAGCACCTCGGCCCGTGAGGCCATCGAGGCAGCCATCGCCACCAGGCGCTGCTCGCTTTCACTGAGCGTGGCGACATTTCTGGCCGCGTCCAGCCCGACACGGGCAATCAGTGGCGCCACGTCGGCCGCACTACCGCGGCGGTCCAACGCTCGCGTCGCGGCGATGAGCCGCAGATACTCAAGCACCTTCATGTCGTGGCATCCCAGTCCGACGCCGCCGGACAGAAACACCATTTTCCGAGCCTCGAACGGACGGGTGGTCACATCAATGCCGGCGATTTCGGCACGGCCGGACGTGGGCTGCGTGAGCGTTGCGAGAATTCGAAGCAGCGTTGATTTGCCGCTCCCCGGAGGGCCTGCTATCGAGACGGCGTCGCCCTTCTCGACGGCGAACGTGATCTCGCTGAGCACGGTGCGCCGGCCGGTGACCTTCGACAGCCGTTCAGTGCGTATCATTGCTGCCTTTGGCGCTCGCGAGGTGATACACCGCGACCGTTGTTCCAGAGGTCACGACGTTGTGAGCGGCGTCGACGAACTCGATTGGCGCTCCGTCGAATCTGCATGCCAGGATCGGGTTGACGTCCGTCAGCGGCTCAGTCGACGTGACCGACGCTCCTGAGGCGACGACGCTTGCGGTGCGCGGTTCGAAACCGGAGGGGAATTCACAGTCGCGCAGCTCGTGTCCAGACACGTTGGTGATGCGCGTGCGTCCCGCGAGACGCGAGGCCTCGAAGATGCGCACATCGGCGGCGATCTCGACACCGAACGGCTCACTCGCGCCGAGACCGAACCGTCCGCGCAGCACCGGGTAGCCCTCTTCGTCAAAATCCTGCGGTCTCACGGCGCCGTACGCGGGTCCCGGGTCGAGCGCTCCGTCTGGGGACGTGGGGTGAATCGCGAACTCGCCATCGGAGGGAAATTCCGCTACCGCGCGCGTAGTCACAAGCGCACCGGGTTCGCCCGCAAACTGCCTGATGATGGATGTGTGGCGGAGCGTAACTGGGACCGAACGACCGCTCCAGGCGGCGGCGGCAGAGCCCGCGACGATCACGCAGGCCACCGCCGTGAATGCCAGCCTGCCGGTGCGTCGGACGGGCCGCGCCAGCGCGAGCGCCGCAACCGCGATGAGATAAAACATCAAGACTGGGCGAGCCTGACGTACAGGCGGAACAGGATCCGTGAGAGCCGCGGTGGCCGGCATGCTGTGGCCCGTATCCTCTGCACGCCGTATGGCACGCCACAGATCCAGGGCACGATGCTGCGGCGCGTTCAGTAGAGACGCGTCCGCAATCGTCACGACATCCGCGGCGTCATATCCGCGCCACGAGCCTGGAAGCGCCTGCGATGCCAGAGTGGCTGAACAAAGCGGGTCTGTCGCTGATCCGATCGAGCCCACGCACAGGTGAATCGTTTCGTCGCTTCCAGCGATCCTCACTGGTTTCTCGAGACGCTGCAGCTCACGTCCCCCGGATTCCAGGCGAACGACCATGATGTCGCGGACGTCGCCGGTGCGGACGTAGAACTGAAAAGATCGCCTCGCCGGCGCGGCGATGGTCACCGCGCGCCGTGCCGTCGTTTTTCCCCATTCGATCGTCAGCGTTCCGCTGACATCCTGTCCGCGATTGTCCACGTCGACGCGCACCGGCGCCCAGCGTCCCGCGCGCACGACGCCCCCAAGGCCTGCGTCGGCGGACATGGTCAGCCGCTCCGCGGCTGCCGCTGACGGCACCTGCAGAGCGACCAACAGAAGAATGAAGAAAAACGCCCGGCGTCTTGCCACGGAGCCTCGCTTCTACTGAAGCGTCGCTTCGATGGCCATCAATGTGAACGCCGTGACCAGTACCTTGTTGTTCTGCA
>Ga0137452_1000107_pt1 | contig 26170 bp, 31 predicted proteins | sample EasRivERMGT513_2_FD_102312 | JGI IMG/M metagenome (GOLD analysis project Ga0137452, IMG submission 102312) | Soil microbial communities from meander-bound floodplain in the East River, Colorado, USA - East River MetaG ERMGT513_2 | ecosystem: Environmental > Terrestrial > Soil > Floodplain ...
TCACTGGCGATCTTCTAAAAATTGCTAATACTCTAGGCACAGCAAACCTAGACCCGACAAAACTTGTTATTGGCATCAGCACAGTTAATACTTCCATTATTTCTGTTGGTGCTAATATGCTTATGAGCGCTGTAAGTCTTGCAATTGGCAACTCAACAGTCAATGCTTTTGCTAACTCTCTACTCGTTCAAGTTTCCAATTCTATAGGTGTCTCAAGCCTACAAGCAACTCAGGTTGTTATTGGAGCGAATGCTTTTCTTGATACTGTAAAGCTTTCTATTGGAAACACCACTGTTAATGCCCTAGCAAACAGTCTTATGCTTAGAATTCGTGATACTGTTAATTCTACTAACGTTCTTGCTGATGGTTTGAAAGTCGGTAACACAACTACTGGTTTGGCAACAGTTAACTCAGCCGGTTTCTTTGGTAATGGTGCTGGCTTGACAAGTGTCGTGCCTGGAGCGGCCGGTTCAACAACTCAGGTGCAATTTAATGACGGTGGCTTTACCAACGGTTATGCTGGATTTACATTTACGAAGTCTACAAACAATCTAGTCGTCGCCAACAATATCACAGCTGCAACCTATGATACTTCATCAGATGAGCGCTTGAAGAATAAACATTATCAAATTTCTGATAGTTTGATCCTAGAAATTCCCGTTTGGAGTTATAGCTTGAAATCTGATCCAATGCATGATAAGATTGGTTTGATGGCTCAAGAGGTTCGCAGTTGGATTCCTCAAGCTGTTAAAGAAAATGATGATGGTTATCTGTCCATCAACTTTGATATGATAACTTCTGCAATGCTGGCTTGTTTAAAACAAATGCATAAACGAATAGAAGACCTGGAGCTAGAACTTGGCTAAGAAAATATCCGTTGCTACTGTTGAAGTCGTTACTGATGGTGCCACAATTGCTTTCGCAAAGGTTATCAATTTTCCAACAATCATTACTGGCACAGCAGCACGAAGAGTTACCATCACTGGGGCCAATTTTCAAGGAGTTGAAATGACAAGCACATCTATTAGGGCAATATCAAGAGCATGACATACACTGTTGCTGGTACTCAAGTTATAGAATCGGACGCCAAAATAAACTGGAATAAGTTAACTGGCACTCCATCTTATTGGACATCCGTTGCCGCAGATGAAATTGATGGTGGTACTTGGGCCGGTCTGGGTTCCGGGAAGAAGTATGAAATTGAAAATATTGGTAGTAATCAACTTGGGTTAAAATATTACATAGATATCAGTAATTGTAACTGTTTATGTGATTGTAATTGTGGTGGTGAATAATAAAAATGACATATAAAATAGGTGGAACAACAGTTATCAATAGTAGTGGTCAAATTGATTGGGGGCGAATTAAGAGCGCACCAGCTTTTTTGACAGGCGTAACAAGTGGTGTTGCAATTATTGGTGGGGGGGATATTTATGTAAAAAATGGGTTACAAGTGGTGGGAACAACCGTGCGAGGGACAGAAACACGCACCAACTGTAATTGTGTTTGTGTTTGTGATTGTTTTTGTGATGGTGGATAAAAGAGGATTAAAATAGATGGCTAAGAAAAAAACAAAATTTAAGACGATAGCTAGTAATTTTGAAGTTTATAAAGCAAACTATCCAATTATTAAATTATTTCAAACTGCTCGTGTTTATATCAGAAACGATCATATTATTGCAGTAATATTTGAAAAAGTATTTGATCCAGTTACTCCAGATATGATGGCTAAAGATGCATCTTTACTCACTGATGAGAATATAGATAGTTGGGTGACACTCAAGACAATGGGCATCATGACTCAAATTGATTTGCCTCCTTCTATACGTTCAGTTTGTTTTACTCATGAACAGATTGAATATGAACATAATGATGGCATCTATCAAGTAAAAGGTGTTGTTCGCTACAATCATAATGAAGTTGGTGATACAATAGGTACAAATGAACGAAAAGGACCACAAAAATGGTTGCTTGCTTTCAATACCCAACAACATTTTCCAACTCCCTATAATATCTACCCTGGAAGTAAAATTTTCAAAGATAAACAATCATCAACTTTTCTTGGAAGAGAAAAACTGAATAGCATAGTTTTCGTTTTCGTTCCCTATGAAGATTCACCTCTTTCAGAATGCATAATCCTAGTTTCCAATAAATGTTGGGTAAACACTCCATTTAAAGAATGTGAACAAGGGATGCCTGGAATCTTTGTAAGACCAACTCTTGATATTTCCGCAGAGAAATATGAAGTGCATGGCAATACAAGTATCACTTTGAGTGTAAAAATGGACCCAAAACATCCGCGTGGAACACCAGTTGAAGTATTTCTTGAAACAACAGCCGGTTACATTTCCAAACAACGTTATAAGATTGGTGTAGATACAGAATTTACATTCATGCCGCTCGGGCTCCTTCCTGGTGATGAAGCGAGAATCAAAGTCGGCTGGGCAAACTACACAGGAATTGCTGAAAAAACAATTAAGGTAACCACTTAAACTATGACAAAAGATTTCGTGCTACATATGTTACGTCGTGATAACACAAGATTCACGATGCATTACAATCAACACACATCGCAACTAAAAAATGAAGATGGAACTCTATTCAAAGAGAATCCTTATCCTCCTAAACAATGGAAAGAGGTTTTCAAAACAAGCCCGATCAATCCAGCCAAGAAAGTATCTAATCCAACACGATTAAGAATCCAGCTTGGTTTAGGTTGCAATTATACTTGTTCATATTGTCTTCAGGCCAGCGAGATTCATAAAGCATCTGCTACTTCTATTGCCGATGCTAATATTTTTATCAAGACATTAGACAAATGGTTGACAGGCATCCCCACAAAGATTGAATTCTGGGGGGGCGAGCCTTTGTTGTATTGGAAGAAAATAGAAGTGCTGGCGCCGGCCCTTATTAAGAAGTTTCCTGATGCTCAATACATCATGATCACAAACGGCTCTCTACTCACCCCTGAAATAAACCAACAAATTGATGATTGGGGATTTGGTATTGGGATGAGCCATGACGGCCCTGGATACCATTTGCGTGGAGAAGACCCGCTAGACAACCCAGAACAACGAAAACAGATTGAAGATTTGATGCAAAGACTCATACCAAAAGGTAGATTCTCTTTCAATGCTGTTCTTACACCAGCCTCTTATGATGTGTCTGCTGTTATAGATTGGTTTAATAAAAAATTTGATGTTCAAGCACCAAACACAATGAATGTTCACTTTGAGGGGGTTGTGCATGATTACAATGGAGACGATACATCAAGATTTACTGAAAATCAGCTGACAGATTTACAACAAAAGCTCTATTTTCAGATTATAGATCAATCAGCTTTACGTTCTTCTACCATCATTCGTCATGTTGATAATGCTATCAACTCCATTCTAATGCAACGACCATCATTTTCCTTGGGACAGAAATGCGCAATGGATAGAGAAGATCAATTGGCTGTTGACTTACTTGGCAACATCATGACTTGTCAAAACACAGGAGCAAAGGGCAGACACAGGCTTGGTCATGTCAATTCCTTAGACAAAGTCAAATTGACCACAGCTTATCATTGGGAAAATCGGGAAGAATGTAAATCTTGCCCTGTTTTACAGCTTTGCCAAGGTTCGTGTATGTATCAGGAAGGTGATAATTGGACTTCCTCTTGTAATTCTGAGTTTGCTTTCAATAAAGCCATATTTGCTGGGGCTTTATTCTTTATGACAGGGGCAGTATTGGAGCGTATTGAAGGTAACATTATAAGACCTAGTTATTCTAAATAAAGAATAACCAACAAAAAGGGCCAAAACCATGATTTCCTTTATCCGATTCCTCAATGAAAAACTTGAACCTCTTCCTGGACGTTTTCGTAAGAACAAGGGTTATGTAGACTATGCTGAAATCAATGGTCATAAGGTCCATGTTCGTTACCGCATGGGAAAAGAAGGTTCATATCGTCCTACTGTTCATGTGAATGGTAGTGTTTTCAAACAAAAGAACTTTTCTACAGAAGACTCTAGAGCGATTTTGGGTCATGTCAAAAAATCATTTCGTTCTTTCCTTACTAAAGTCAAACCCAATAAAGTCGCAATGACAGGCACCACAAGAAAACATGCGTCCGGTTATCAAATGGTCGCAAGATCAAAAATGGCTCAAAGTAAAGGCTTCCAATCTCAAGATACAAAACGTGGCGCTGTTATGACGAATCCTACTAATCAACATGTAGGCTCGGGAACACCTGTCAGACGTGATACTTCTAATCCAGCCCATGAAAAATCATCTGGTAAATCCGATAAAGATTGGAAATTCTGGAAATACAAAGGCTCATGGAAGGGCGACTTCAAACAAGCGAAAATTGGTGCCAAAGGTGCCTTCAAGGGCGGTGGCGGTGATTTCGGCGGCGGCGGTGGCGGCGGAAGTTGGTAATCCTTGGGCAAAAGACTACGGGAAATCATAAACAAAATGTCGCCGCGACAAAAGAAAGTTGCGGGATACACAGCTGCTACTGCCGGCTTTGCTGGCGTTAATGCTGCGATCTATGGTATTGTCGGGCATGATAGTTTTCATCCTGTAACTCCAGTTGATCTAATAGCTGGCTTAAAAGCTGCAAACCAAGCATTTCCTTATGTCAAACGTGCCGTTTATAGACATGTAATTAAACCTCAAGAACCAACAGTTATCCGTAGTAATCGTTATAAAACTGTAAAAGAAGAAGACGAAAAAAACGATTATAGAAGTAAAAACAGACACGTTTGGAAAAAAAGAGACGATGTTCATTATAATAACACTAAAAGATTTCCAAATGCACAAAAACGTAGAGAAGCAGGAGAACGATTCCGAGAAGAATTAAGAAAACAAGGTAAATTGAAAGACTAAAGATGCCGCCTGACTATAGACGAGAGGACACAAGAGAATTACTTGTTCGTTTGGAAGAACGCATTATTGCTGTCCAAAAGGAAATTAATAGCATTCAAGACATGCTTAATGATGAATATGTCACAAAAAAGGAATTTGCTCCAGTACAAAGGAGTGTTTATGCAGCGATTGGCCTAATCCTAGCTGCGTTCATCGGCACATTAATAACTATTGCCTTCAAAGGAGGATTTGGGTTATAATGCTGAACTTCTGTTTCTTTAAAGTTATCAAAGAGTCAAAAAAATCTACGTCTTTCATATGGTTAGCTCTCGGCCTCCTTATTGGAGTATATTTTCAGGTATGGCTTTTTTTACATCTTTGATAACCTAAATACAGATATGATCATACTAACCTATAGGAGTTTATAAAACATGCTAGAAACACTGATTGCATATCTTTCCATGCCATGGGTTCAAACTGTCATCGCGCTTGTTGTTGGTTGGCTTGGCCTTCCACAACCTGCAAAGATGCAAGATACTTGGTGGAGTAAGCTAATTGCACCCATTTTCGGAACAGGCCCAGCTGCCACTAATGTTTCCGCACTTGTGGATGTAATCATGTCTCTCTTGAAGTTGAATGGTGTGGTTGCTCATGATACTGTGGCACCTGATCCAAAACTTGTTCAGAGAGTAGCTGAAAAGAAACTCACATTGAATGAAGCCGCAAGGAGTCATAAAATGATGATGGTTTCTTCAGGAAAGAAATAAGAAGAAAATATAATCAAGGCGACAGATCGGTTGTAAGAGCGCCTTGCCGTCAGTTTATACTACTGATTCGTGCGTGAAGCGCGGATACCCAAAGGATACCGAGTGACGCATAAGAAAGGGGCCAAAAGCCCCTTTTTCTTTTTACTAAATAAATTCATCAACGTTTTCATAGGATAAACCATGGCTATACCAACAACAAGAGCTGAATTTGGCGCCTTCTGCAAGAGACGACTTGGGGAGCCTACTATTGAAATCAACGTGGCTGATGAACAAGTAGACGATTGTATTGACGTTGCTCTTGTGACTTTCTGGGACTTTCATTTTGAGGGCACAGAAAAGGCTTTCTTTAAGCATGTTATTGTAGCCAACAACTATCCTGACAGAATCTATGGCTTGACAATTGAAAATGGGGGCATTGGGTATAGTAATTCTGATCCTCTTGTGTTCTCTGGAGGCGGTGGCCTAGCAGCCAATGGAACGATCACAACCAACGGCAACGGTTTTATTACAGCTGTGAGCTTCACAGATAACGGCAAGGGCTTCGGAACAGCCCCTACGGTCGCGATTCAGACCTCTGGAGGCACCTTTGCCAACGTGGTGGCTGAACTAGGCGGATTTGTGCCATTGCCCGCAGATATCACTGGCGTCGTCAATATGTTTGATGTTGGAATAGCTGAATCCAGTGTCAGCAGCATCTTCAACATCCGCTATCAGATTGCCATGAATGATATTTACCAGTTGTCAAACCTATGGGTTCCTGATTACTATATCGTGCGCCAGAACATCGCCCTCATTGAAGAGGTTCTTGTGGGCAAGCAACCACTTCGCTTCAACAAATACAAAGACCGCTGCGAGATTGATATGTCTTGGGATGCGGTCGCTATCGGAACATACCTCATTCTTGAAACTTATAAGAAAATCAGCCCCGAAGACTTTCCCGAAGTGTGGTCCGACCGTTGGCTTCAACGTTATACAACATGCTTAGTCAAAGAGCAATGGGGTAACAACTTGAAGAAATATGGTATGGTGCCAATGGTCGGGGGAGTTATCTTCAATGGGCAACAAATCTATAATGAAGCTGTTGAGGAAAAACTGCGATTAGAACAAGAACTTTACAACACCTGGAGCTTACCAATCCCTGGACTCGTGGGATAACCTCTATGATGAAATTCAAACAATTTCTCAATGAAGGTAATTCTAAATGGACAAAAGAAAGAAAAGCTGAATTTGCTGGCCATGTTAAGAATGGTTTATCTAATAAAGAAATTGGGGCGAGGATGGGAATAAAACCAAATAATGTCAAAGGTCTTTATAAAAGATTCAAAACCAAATTAGGATTAGAATCCAGAAGAACAGCATGGCCTAAAGAAGAACTTCATGATCTAAAAACTCATGCCAGTAATCCAGATTTATCCCATAAAGAAATTGCAAAGAGACTTAATGATGTTCATGGAAACGATAGATCACATAAAGAAGTTTTTGATACAATAAGATATCATTATCCTGATGCTCCAAAACGTAGTGGAAAAGGGCAACGCTATAGATGGGACGCTGAATCCTTACAAGCTTTGAAAGCTTCTCATACGAAACATAAAGGAAAACCAAGGGATATAGGAAAAGATATGGATATTCTTCCTAATGAAATCTCACATGCAATAAAGCGATATGGTCATGAGATTGGCATAGAACCGAAGAAAAGAAAATAATGGCTACATCAACTTTTTTCAATAACGTCGGGGCTAGTAACGAACAAGAATTACTTCAAGACTTGATTGTTGAAAGTATCAAAATCTATGGTATAGATATGATCTATTTACCTAGAATAAGAGAAACAGAGGATGCTATTTTTGGTCAGTCAGATATTTCAACATTTCGTCAAACTTTCTATATTGAGTTATATGTCAAGACCTATGATGGATTTGAGGGAGAAGGAAACCTCTTTTCTAAATTTGGCGTTGAAATTCGTGATCAAATCACATTCACCGTAGCCAAACGCACATTTGACAACCTCATTGGGCGAGAGACTGATTTAATTCGTCCCCGTGAAGGAGATTTGATTTATTATCCTCTCAATCAAAAAGCATTTGAAATAAAGTATATTCAGAACAAACCGATCCATTATCCTTTAGGTATTCTGCCTACGTTTGATATGTATTGCGAACTTTATGAATACAGTAACGAACACTTTGATACTGGCATACCTGAGATAGATGAAATCAATGCGAAATTCTCAACGAATATCTATGATTATGGTATTCTTACTGATCTAAGACAGCCAATTAAAACAGATCAAGGTCACATCATTGTGCGTAGTCCATATAAATATCAAGATGCAGCTGAACCCGACGATAATGCAACATTGACGGATAATGTCAGCGATATCATTGATTTTTCTGAAAGTGACCCTTTTGGAGAAATTGAACACTAAAAACGAAAGGAAAACATTATGGGATGGGAACTCGCTCTGGTTATTTGTGTTGGATTCATTTGTCTAACTGTAATAATTACCACATACATGACTGAAAAGAACTAAAGGATTTACTACCATCTTAGGTCATAATTTTTATTTCCAACTAATAAAGCGATATAGTATTGTCTTTGGATTACTATTTGATAATATCAACATTAGCAGAACGGCTAGTGATGGTACTCAGTTGCAATCTATGAAGGTGCCTTTATCTTTTGCTCCAAAGGATAAGATTATTGCACGTTTGAAACAAGACCCAGCAATTGATAGAGAAACTGCTATTACTTTGCCAAGAATGTCGTTTGAGTATCTTGGAGCGTATTATAATGGAGATAGAAAACTACCTAAGATAAACAGATATGTTCGTAAAGGCGATGATGCTGATCATGTCTTTACACAATTTGTTCCTGTAGCTTATGACTTCAATTTCCGACTTTATGTTTATGCGAAGAATACAGAAGATAACTTGAAAATTGTTGAACAAATCCTCCCATTCTTCACGCCAGACTACACACCTACCGTGCATCTCATTCCTGAAATAAATCTGACTATAGATATTCCAATCTCGCTTAAAAGTGTTTATCCTGAAGATAATTATGAGGGTGATTTCACTGCTGATCGTCGCGCGCAGATTTGGACTCTGGACTTCAATCTTCAAGGTTACCTCTATGGTCCTGTTATTGAGAAACCTCTAATTAAATTCGTCGTTACCAATTTCTATACAGATACAGCCAATACAGGCGATGTTGTAGACAGACTTACAATCCAACCGGGACTCACAGCAAATGGCGAGCCCACAAGCAATTCTGTATTGTCCATTGATCCTCATTTGATTTGGTTTGATGATGATTGGGGTGTAGTAAAAACCACAACCATAGCGCCAAACACATGAAACGTCTAAGAGCAATCATTCCTCTTTCTGAAACTCCAATGGTGAGTGATCAGTATGGAATGGAACATAGATTGACTGATACTGAGCCATACAATCAGCAAGGAAATCAACATAATTTTTTAAGTGTAATGAAATCTGGGCATCATCTTTATAAACATGAAAGTAAGAATGACATTATTGATACAAATTTTTATGCTCATAATCCACATACCAATTTACCTGACATATGGGTAGGTGGACAATTACATGATAAACATTTCTATATTGACACAATTTCTGGGAGGAAAGGTTCAACAATTAAAGCTCATGATTTTTATCATCATCTAATAAAACATCATGGTTTAACATTACATTCTTCTACATTTCAAAGTCGTGGTGGGCAAAAAATATGGAAACAACTTGCTGTTAAACCAGATGTAGAAATTACAAAGCGCAGTATAACAGATCAAAAACCAATACCTGTTCATCCACCTTCAGAATGGGACAAAAACTATGATGATTTGAATCCGTTTGTTGCACAATTAAAAACAAAATCTAGGACATTGACAAAGAAGAAATAAAATGGAAACAGCTAACACAGATACAGCCATGGAAGCGCTCTTTGATAATGAAAAACCAGAGCGGCAAGAATCAACAGAAATTGTTGTTCCTATGCCAGACGATGACTTTGAATATGTAAAACAGAACATTCGTGCCGCTATTGAAAAGGGCAACGTCGCACTTTCTGAACTATTGGAGATTGCGCGCGACTCAGGTCATCCTCGCGCTTTTGAGGTTTTTACTACTCTTATGTCAGCGATTGTAACAGCCAACAAAGATTTGATAGAAACAAAAGAAACTGCTCAACTAATTGAGCAAAGAAGCGATGCCGGCGATAAGCCAACGATCAATAATAATTTGATCCTGACAACCTCAGATTTGGCTAAGCTTCTGGAACAGCACAAACCTAACTAAACGATAACCGCGTTATCTCTAAATTGTCTTTCCGTTAATGGACATTCAAGCATAAGTTTTTGCACAAGGAACGTATCATATTTGGGGACAAATGGGACATAACAACATACACATCTTGATTTGTGAGCAAATCTTTGTTGTGTTATATTACCTAAAACTCCTCTGTTGCATCTAATAAAATAAGTTATCCCTGTATTTCCTCCTCTGACATAAAATCCTCCGAGTGCATCAAAATCTATCTTTTGCATGGCACTCAGATGGTTCTTCAATAATGCTTTTGATTTTTTCCGTGCGGCGTAATGCGGTCCATATTTGTTTCCAATTCTAACAAAAACCGCAATCCAACTGAATGCACCAATAGCCATAAAAAAATAAAATATCAGGTCATTAAAAATCATACGGAAAACATCATAATGAATTACCGGCAGCAGACAGATGAACCCGAGGGCCATTAGTGCCCACAACAGCCCTCGGTGTTGGATCATTTTGATGCTCCCTAAGGTTTTACCAATAGCAGCGAAAATACTTGCGGCCTCTGACGATCACAATGGGGCAATTATGATAAACTCTCGGACCCCAAAGGATCAGATGTGGCAGAATCCCCCAATGGCCATGCCAGTGCCCATGGTGGTGACGATGATGATGCCCATGGTGGCCGTGGTGTCCATGCCCATGATGACCTCTACCACCATGACCATGACCGCTTTTTGCCATTGCGGAAAGCGGCGCCGAAACCAAGAAAGCAGCGGCGAGTGCTAGGACGACTTTCTTCATTCTTTTATGTCCTTTTTTCTAGAGAGTTGGGGCGAGGTAAAGGAGAAAAGCCCAAAGAGGGTATTTTGAACTCTTCCGCCTTTTTTTGTGGTCGGGGTAACCTCCTCGCCCCTGCCCACATACATAGAAGATAAGACGTTTCTTGTCAAGGTAAGATTTCTAAATAATTATATGAAAAGACATGAATTTTATCGCGGTAACATTACGCTAAAAAAGGCTGGAGTTGCTATTGAATGGACTCCATCCCTTATATCCGAATACATCAAATGTAAAAATGATCCTATCTACTTCATAGAAAACTACATGAAAGTTGTTGGTTCTGATACAGGACTAACTGAATTCAGATTGTTTGACTATCAAAGAGATATGGTTACAAAGATACATGAGAATAGATATGTAATTATTGCTACAAGCCGAAGAGCGGGAAAGTCAACCGTTACTTTAGGATATCTTCTTTGGTACATTATTTTTCATCCATACAAGACAGTTGCCGTCCTTTCCAACAAGGGCGAAACTTCTATAGAAATGTTGGACAAGCTAAAAGTTGCCTATGAAAATCTTCCAAAGTGGATTCAGCCAGGTGTTGTTGAATGGCAAAAAAAATCTGCTTTCTTTGAGAATGGTTCAAGAGCACTTGCTGCTACCACAACTAAAGATGCTATTCGTGGTTACAACATTGATATCCTATTTCTTGATGAAGCCGCGCACATTGAAAAGTTTGATGAATTCTATGCTGCCGTTTATCCTACTATTTCTTCAGGTAAAAATACTAAACTTATCATGGCTTCAACTCCTTTAGGTTTGAATCACTTTCATGACTTCTTTGCTGCAGCTGAAAAAGGAACAAATGGATATGTGCCTATCAAAGTCGTTTGGACTCAGGTTCCTTTCTATGATGAAACATGGAGACTTAAAACTCTTGCAGCGCTCAATCATGATCAACAAAAATTTGACCAAGAGTATTGTGTTGCTTGGCTTGGTAGCTCCGGAACTCTTATTGCCGGCTGGAAACTAGAAGAGCTTAAGAGAAAAACAGCAATCGTTGTTCCTATCTATAACATCAATGGTCTAAGACAATACAAGCGAGCCGAGAAAGATAGAGTCTATGTACTTGTTGCCGATGTGTCCGAAGGAAAAGGATTAGACTATAGTGCATTCTCTGTGATAGATGTTACAAGCATGCCTTATGAACAAGTAGCTGTTTTCTATGACAATCTACTGCCTCCAATTGAGTATACAGAAACGATCTTCCGTGTTGCTTCTTTCTATAACAAAGCACATGTATTGATTGAAAACAATATCAATCTTGGTGGACAAATCGCAGATACACTCTACTATGATTATGAATATGAGAACTTGATACACTCAGAAAACGCAGGCAGGGACGGAAAACGTGTAACCTATGGGTTCGGGGGAAAGAAAACTGAGAAGGGACTACGAACAACAAAGCCTGTCAAGGCCATTGGTTGCTCTATGCTTAAACTTTTAGTTGAGCAAGAAAAGCTGATTCTTAATGACAATGCAACCTATAAAGAATTAGCTACTTTCTCCCGCAAAAAACAGTCTTATGAAGCTGAAGCCGGAAAGAATGATGATCTAGTGATGGGTTTGGTACTTTTTTCTTGGCTTACGAATCAAGACTACTTCAAGGAACTAAACGATATCAATACGCTTGCAAAACTAAGAGAAAAAAGTGAAGATCAAATAATAAATGAATTAACTCCATTTGGTTTCATAGACAATGGTGTAGATGAAATTCCAGATCAGATAGATGATTATTTTGGTGGTGGTAATTGGATGTTTCCGAGCGAATAAATTTTTTTCATCATGTGAGATTCTGTAATTGACATTTCCTTACTTTCCAGTAACATAGTGGACATTGGTTCGGTGGGCAAGCCGATGACACCTTTTCATAACCAACGAAAGGAGGTTAAGCGAACTGCCTATCAGACTAATCAAACGAAACATAGCAAAGGAAGAAAAAGAAATGAAGTCTGTAAAACTCACAATCGCTGGTCTATCCGTAGCCGCATTGACTGCGATGGCCCCGATGCAGCAAGCAAAAGCTGATCCTGTGTCTGTTCCCGTCGTGATCGGGCTTGTTGTAGTAGCTGGCGTTGTCGGCGTTGTGGTCGGCGCTAAGATGGCTAGTGCCAATCAGGGACCGGGCTATATCCCCATGAAGTATCGTGGTGATAAAGAATACAGCTATCGCCCGAATTCCGCCATGGGCAAGTGCGCAACAAAGTACAAATCATTCAATGCTAACACTGGAATGATCGTTGGTGCTGATGGCGCACGTAAGGCTTGCCCGTATCTGGTGCAGTAAAGCCTTAAAATCCATAGTGATTAGATAGAGCCTCTGAAAGCTTGCCTGTTTTCAGGGGTTCTATCTAACCCCAATACGGAGAAATTGATATGTGTCGTCCAATCAAAATGTTCTTGGGAAGTCTCGTTTTTACAGGTCTTTTGAGTTTGAACGGCCTGATGAGCGAAACAAACTCAGACAGAAGCATTGTCAAAGCTGACTTTGGACTGTCTCTTGTAATTGGGATTACCAGTGCCGTAGCAGGCAAATACATTTACGATAGATACTTCAAATCCCCTGCTAATCAAGGCGCAGCAATGAATAGCCGAGATACACGGGATAGACAATGCGCTTTTGCATTTTCCACGTATGACCCTGGATCAGGTTTATATACGGACAAAACCGGAAAGAAACGTGTCTGTCCTTACCTGATGAATAAATAAAGAATAACAAAGAAAGAAGTCACACTTCTCACGAGTACGCACCAACTGGAAAATGGCCCTTCACCGGGCCATTTTTTTTATTTGCCTTTTTACAGTCTTCCTGCTATCTCGCGCACCGCTGCCATGTAGTCAATCTTTTGTTGAAACCATTCTGGAGGAAATCCGTAACCCATGGTGCATCCATGATATTCTCTCATTGAACAGCAAGCAGCAAAAACCCTATCTCTTTCATATTCTTCTTTATAAAACCAAAGTCTAAGTTTATCACCTATAATAGTGCCTGTATTCAATCTATCTTTTGATACTCTATTAACACCAAAATCATATCCATGAATCCACATAGGATAAGGATATTCTGATATTTGACTTCTCAACCAGTTTTTTTCTGCTTCATAATCCATTTTGTTTCCTCAGAATGACAAGAGATAGCTTGGTTCTTTTTTGTATTTCAGACGGCCAAGCTTCCATCCCTTCCTAATATATTCTTCCACCAAGTTTTTGTCAATCGCTTTCTGCATTCCTGTCAAAGGATCATAAAGCCATTTGCTGTTTCTCCGTGAGGCAGCAATACGCATCTTTGCGTCTTCACTATGGAGTTTTCCAAACATTGGATTGTTTTCTTTTTTTCTATTCATTTAAGTTAGACCATGACGTTTATAGATATTTATTCTAAAAGCTCCAAAACTATAAATATCAGGAAGATTATTAAGTTTGGATCGCTATGGTCTAACATAGGAGAATAAGGTAAATGGAATTTGGAAACCTAGTATCGCCCGGCGTACAAGTTATAGAGGTTGATCTTACTGGTGCAGTACCCAATCTTGCTACAACCGTTGGCGGATTCGCTGGTGTATTTAGATGGGGGCCACTTGAGAGACGAGTCCTCATTGATACAGAAAAGCTTCTTTGGGCGCGTTTCGGAAAACCTACCAATCTTAACCCAGAAACTTATTTTACTGCTGCTAACTTCCTAGCCTATGCAGATACCCTTTATTGTGTCCGCGCTGCAAACGCAACAGGGTCTTCTCCAATTGTAACTGCAACTTTCGTTGCTAACAGCATTACTGTTCTGGCAAACACAACTGGCCTAGTAGCCGGCATGATTATCATTGCATCTAACGGCTCTGCTGTTGCTCTTGATTCAACAATCGGCTCTATTATCAACAGCACAGCTTTCAACTTAGATTCAGCTTCACACGCTCTTGCCAACGGTGACAATCAGATTCAGCTAGTTTCTAATACTTCTGTTTTCGCGGCCATTGGTAACACTGCCCAAGTTGCGAACCTAGAATATAACCTAATCAAGCATGAAGACGATTATCTTGCAAAAGCAGGAACATTTGATTCAGATGTTCTTTATATTGCTCGTTATCCAGGTAAAATGGGAGATTCTATCCGTGTTTCTCTTTGTGATTCAGCTAATGGCTTTACTGAGACACAAAACCTCGTAGCCGTTGGTAACGGTGGCGCGACAATTGCTCTTAATGTTGGTTCCAATACTGCTAACGTTGTTATTATTTACAATCATGACGGCTCTTCTCAGAACAATGCGCGTCTTGCGGTAAATACTGCAACCGTTAATTTCCAAGCAAATATGCAAATCACGGACTTTATCCAATTTGGAAATAGTTCAATTGGTACACAAGCTTTGAAGATCACAAATATTGGTGTTTATTCTTCAAACGTCAACAGCACTGTTGCTGCTGCTCAATTTAATTTGCAATTTGAGCAAGACCTACGACTCATTGCCAATATGACACTCGTTAATTCTATGACCCGTTTTTGGGAATGGTTTGTTCTAGATCAAGTTGCTCCTGGTCAATCTGAATATATGCGGACTTATGGTAATACTTCTGCAAATGATGAAATTCATATGGTTGTTATTGATGAAGGTGGTGTATTCAGCGGCGTGCCAGGAACAGTTCTTGAATCTTACAAGTTCCTTTCTCGTGCTACAGATGCAAAAGGTCTAGACGGACAAAGCACATATTACAGAAACGTTGTAAATGGCAAGTCCAAATACATTTATATTGTGAACGATAGAGCAATTGGTTACACAAACACAGCCCTAAATCTTGCTTCTACCCAAAACAATGATATTAGTTCAATTCATTTACACTATGGGCAAGATGGTTCTAGTGAAGGTGCTATTTCACTCGGCGTTCTAGCTAATGCTTATGATTTCTTCGCCAGCCCCGAAGATATTGACGTTTCTATCCTTATGCAGGGTAAAGCGCGTGGCGGCCTCAATAATGAAGGTCTGGCTAACTATATTATTGATAATATCTGTGAGATTCGTAAAGATGTGATCTTGTTTTGCAGCCCTGACTACTTTGATACTGTTAACGCTTTCGGCAACGAAGTGGATAACGTTATTGAGTTTCGTCAGTCTCTAACCAACAGTTCTTATGCCTTCTTGGATTCAGGACACAAATATCAATACGATAGATATAATGACCTTTATCGGTATCTACCTCTAAATGGTGATATCGCTGGTCTAGCTGTCCGAACAGATAATCTGACTGATCCATGGTGGGCGTTCGCTGGCTACAATCGTGGTCATATCAAGAACGTTGTCAAGTTAGCCTGGAGCCCAAGAAAGACATTTCGCGATGCGCTTTATAAGAATGACGTTAACCCTGTTTTTACAGAACGTGGACAAGGTACTCTCTTGCTTGGTAACAAAACATTGCTTGGTAAAGAATCTGCCTTCAGCCGCATGAACGTAAGACGCTTGTTCATTACAATTGAAAAAGCTATCTCAACTGCTGCTAAGTTCTTCCTCTTTGAGTTGAATGATTCTTTCACAAGAGCTTTGTTCAGAAATATGGTTACGCCTTATATGCGTGAAATTCAAGGGCGGCGAGGTGTTTATGACTTCTTGGTTGTTTGTGATGAAACAAACAACACACCTGAAGTTATTGATAGCCATACGATGGTTGCAGACATTTATGTCAAACCAGAGCGAGCGATTGACTTTATCCAGCTATATTTCGTAGCTACCAGAACTGGAACCTCATTCCAAGAAATTATCGGTAGCTTCAGATAAGCGATATAAATAAGGATAATGGAACATTTCTCTAAAGGAGTAATATAACTTGGCTTTTAATATCAACAGTTTCCGCTCACACGGTTTGATTTATGGTGGTACTAGACCCTCGCAGTTTGAGGTAAATCTGTTCCCCAATGCTGCCTTAAATTCTGTTACTAAAGATCGGATAAAGTTTTTCGTTCAAGCAGCTTCTATGCCTGGATGGATTGTTGGGCAAGCCCCTGTTCCTTATTTTGGAGCGGTTATCAAGTATTCTGGCGAGCGTCAGTATATGGACTGGCAATGTAGCATTCTGAACGATGAAGACTTTGCTGTGCGCGCTATGCTAGAAAAATGGTCAAATATGATGAATGCTCTTATTTCAAACAGACTTGATCCAGAAATCTGGCCTACAAGCTATAAATCTACAGCTGAAGTAACTCAGTTTTCCAAAGACGGTCGGCCTATTCGTTCCTATCTGTTCTCTGGTATTTTTCCAATTTCTATTGATCCTATTGATCTAAATTGGGGCGACACCAACAGAATTGAGACTTTTAATGTGACCTTCTCTGTTGATTACTTTGAGCCAACAAATCAAGAAACTTCTCCCGACAAGTATAATGCTCTTCTTGGAGATGAAGCTTCAATAAGTGGGCAACAAGGAGTTCCTGCTCTAGTTACTGCCAACTAAGATTTTTCTTTCTTTGTTATGGAGAATAAATGGGTTTACTAACTGAAGCCATGAATCGTGTGTTCGGCTGGGAAATAAAAAGACCAGCCGAACCTGTTCTTCCCTCATTTACACCAAAAGCAGAAGATGACGGCGCCGTTATCGTTGCGGCTGGAGGAACATATGGAACCTATGTTGATTTAGAAGGCTCCGTTAGAAACGAAGCACAGCTTGTCACCAAATATCGTGACATGACTCTACATCCTGAAGTTGACTCAGCTGTTAATCAAATCACCAATGAAGCAATTGTTCAAGAAGAAGATCAAAGAATAGTTGAAATCATTCTTGACGATCTACCTGGACTCCCGCCCAAAGTCAAGCAAGCAATAGAAGCCGAATTTGAAGCCGCCCAAGAGCTTCTTGAATTTAATACTCATGCTTATGATATTTTTCGTCGTTTCTATATAGACGGTCGGCTTTATTTTCATGCAATGATTGATGAAAAACAACCAGAAGCAGGTATTCAAGAAATTCGTTACATTGATCCTCGGAAAATTCGCAAGGTGCGTGAAGTTGTTCCTTATCGTGATAAAAACACCAAACAGATTCCAGGTTCAGAAGTTATTCAAACGACTAGAAACGAATACTTCATTTATAATCCATCTGGTTTCATCACCAATTCTACACCTAGCTATACCTATGCAACGCCAGCTACAGGCTTGAAAATCGCTAAGGACTCTATTGTCCATATCACAAGTGGTATCACTGACAGTGCCGGAACATTGGTTTTAGGCTACCTTCATAAAGCGATCAAGCCCCTTAACCAGCTGCGCGCTCTAGAAGACGCAACAATCATTTATCGTCTCGCCCGTGCCCCTGAAAGACGTATTTTTTATATTGACGTTGGTGATCTTCCAAAACAAAAAGCTGACCAATATCTTCGCGACATGATGCAACGATATAAGAATCGTCTGGTTTATGATTCAGTTACAGGTGCAATTCGTGATGATAGAAAATATATGACGATGTTGGAAGATTTCTGGTTTCCAAGACGTGGTGATTCGCGTGGCACAGAGATTGATACCCTACCCGCTGGCAATGCGCAAGGTGTTTTAGAGGAAGTTGAGTTTTTCAAACAACGTCTCTATGCAGCTTTAAATGTTCCTTTTGCGCGCACTGATCCAGAAGCTATGTATAGCTTAGGTCCGCGCATGACAGAAATTACTCGGGATGAAGTCACTTTCGCCAAGTTTATTGATAGAGTAAGACTTCGTTTCAACCAACTATTTCTGAAAATCCTAGAGAAACAATTAATCCTTAAAAAAATTATTACTCCTGAGGATTGGAAACCTCTTGCCTATAGAATCCAATTCAAATATGCAAAAGACAATCTTTTCGCTGAAATTAAAGAGCGGGAGATGATGAACGATAGACTTAATACACTTACTTTGATTGCTCCGTTCATGGGTATGTTCGTATCCAGAGAATGGGTAAGAAAGAATATCCTCAAACAAACTGATGAGGATATTGAGGAAATGAATGCACAGATTGCAGAAGAAATGAATGATCCGATCTATCAACAAGCAGCCATGTCAGGAATGCTTGGTATGCCTGGAATGGGGCCGGGAATGCCTGGAGCACCGGGAGCGCCACAACCCGGTGGAGGAGGTGGGCCACCGCAATCCGCGCCGCAACAACCACAGCAAAACATAAATAAGAAGAAAGATAAAGGCAAAAAGTAAGGAATTAAAGAAATTATGCTAGAAGAAGCTAAAAAGTCCAAGAAATCTGCAAAAGCTAAAGAAAAAGAGCAATGCGAAGATATGGATTCTCTTGTGAAAACCATGAAAGAAGAAGGTCTGTCTGATGAAGACATTGAAAAGGTTTTTAGTGAACTTGAAAACGAAGCCCTTGATGGTATTATCACTAAACTAAAAAATGAAGGCTATTCCGATGATGAGATTGTTGAAATTATTAATGAAGAATATGCACAAATAGAAACTGAACTAAGCGAAGATGATGAAGGCATTGAAGGTAATGAACTCACACCAGCCCAACAAATCATCATGGCTGCGATTGATCAAGAACCAGCAAAGATTCAAGCCATTTTTGATCAAGAAATCAAAACTCGCGCAAGCGGTATTGTTGATGAATATAAAGGATATCTCGCTCAAAATCTATTCAATCCCCCTGAACCTCCAGAAGAAGTAGAAGACGAAGAAGATGATGAATTAGACGGTGAATCTGAAGACGATTTGGGGGATGAAGTTGATCCTGACATGATAGAAAGTGAAACTGAGAAAGCAATTGGTGCTGTCACAAAAATTACAAGATATAAAGATCAGGTAAAAAAAGGGCGCGGGATGGGGTTCAAAACAAAGAAGACATCACCAGGGCGACATATTCCGACTGAACGGATGACTACAAGATACAAACTTACAAAAAAAGATGAAGCTATTGATCCTGAAAACGATGCCCCAGAGCTTGTTGGCGTAAAAAAAAAGCACCAAGATTCCGAAATAGACGAAATAGACGAAAAAGAAGACAACAACAAACGAGCTAATGTAAAAAAAAAGTAAATGAAGGCATTCTGAGTAGATTAAAACTAGCAGCATATAATACAAGGAGAGAGCGTAAAACAGGAAGTAAACAAGCAGATGAGTATAGTGGCAAAGCATCAGATTATGCTTCCCTTGTTCATCCAGCAATCGGACATGCTGTTAAAACAGCTGGATTGATAGCAAAACCTGTGGCCCATGCTTATGTGATAGGTAAAGAATATAGTAGAATAAAGAAGAAAAAACTAATATAAATGACTAAACCAAGAGCAAAGTTCAAATTTGGATGGAGACGCGATAAGCCAGACATTCGTGATTTCAAGTATGAGAATTTTCTTCTTAAACTTGAAAAACGTAGAGTTTTGCCTGAAACTGTTGACTTGAGAAAATACTGTCCGCCAATTTATGATCAAGAAGAATTAGGAAGCTGCACAGCCCAAGCCATTGCAGCGATGATTGAACTAAACCGAATCAAAGATACAACCTTACCTGATTGGACTCCTTCTCGTCTTTTCATCTATTACAATGAGAGAGAAATGGAAGGTGATACTCTAGAAGACTCTGGAGCGGAATTGCGGGATGGTATCAAATCCGTTGCTACTCATGGTTATGCTCGCGAATCTCTTTGGCCCTATGATATTGCAAAATTCGCAATCAAACCTCCGCACCAAGCCTATGTTGATGCTCGCAAATACAAAGCTTTAACATATCTCAGACTCAATAATAGAGATATCTACAGCCTGCAAACCTGCTTGGCATCTGGCCATTCTTTTGTTTTCGGTTCTACAATCTATGAGAACTTTTATTGGGGTGACAAGAACGGTGGCTTTGTTCCGATGCCTGGATTACACAGTGGCAAGCCTCTTGGTGGTCATGCCATGATGGCTGTTGGCTATACAAAAGACAAGCATTTTATCGTTCGCAATTCATGGGGAGAAGGTGTTGGAGATAAGGGTTATTATTATTTACACTTCGCTTATCTAACAAATCCTGATCTTTCCGCAGATTTTTGGTCAATTAGATCAGTAAGCTAAAAGGAGAAAAAAATGGCGTTTCCGCTAACACATATCATAGTTACAATCAACAACGGTCAGAGTGAGTCTGCCGTCATAGATTGTGGAAATGAAGTTTTTGTAGGCTATTATGGTCCAATAGGTTGGACCAGTGCAGCATTACGATTTGATGTATCTTATGATGGTGTAACATTTTACAAAACTGGACTTTTTTATTCGCCAACAATAGACGGATATACATATATCCTTCCAAAAGATAATGCATTTTATGGTATAAGATATATAAAAGTGCAATCTGAAGATGGTGGTGGGACACCTGTAAATCAGGGCGCAACTAGAACATTTCGTTTCGTTACTAGACCTTGGTAAAAAAATAAAGGAATTTAGGCCATGACAGGCGAAAGAATTATTGCCAATCGTAAGAATCAATCAGTAACAGTTCATATTACTGCTACTGGTAGCTTCGTAGTTGCAGGAAACAACACAGTTAGCAATGTTGCTACTGGTGATGAAATTATTTCTGGAGCAACTATTAGACGTATTTGGTGGGGTATGGATACTGGTACAATTAACGTTAAACGTGGTTCTAATAACGTTTTACAGTTAAATCAATCAGGTTATATGGATTTTGCTGGGCATGGTGGTCCTATTACCTTAGATGTTGCAGCTACGGTAGCATATACTATTCCAACCAACGGTTTTATTATGATTGAGCTTGGTAAGATTCACTCCTTTATGTCTTCACAAACGTAAAGATGAGATGCGATTCCTACGAAAGATACTTGGTCTACCAACTGGTTCACCAAAAGCAAAGAAGAAAGAAGATTATCATAAACGACTAGAGACGAAACACAGGCGTCTCTTTCGCTCATCTTCTGTAGATAGTTCACTTTATCATCTCAAAAAAGCTTATTCTCACAAGGATGCTGCACAACACGCTCTAGACAGATACAAAAAAGACTTTGAGCGTAATGAAGCTTTCTGGAGTAAACCAAAACCTAAAGAGGATTTTGTCCATGATGTATCAGTTGGTGACAAATATAATGAAGTGTGGAAAGTAAAAACTAGAGAACAAGCCGCAGAACATTTTGGTAGATGTGTGCGACATGCCATGATGCATTTAGGTTCTTCACATGAAGAAGCTATAAGAGATGAAAAACAAAACATTGGTTATTATGCTGGTTATGGTTCTGATAAACATAGAGCAAGAATAGAAAAACTTTATGATACGCGGCATCCTGTTTTTGGAGCGATAGCCGATACAGGTAAAATTGATCCGCAGTTAGCTCATGGGCGAGGCGTTTGGCTGGCTAAGAAATGGAAGAAGCTCAGAGGTGAATCTATCAATGAAAATCCGCATTCTGATGATGAGTTAAAAGATGCTGTCCAAAAACATGGTCATAAAGCAACTAAACATAGAAGAATTTTACAAGGTATATGGGATAGAAGTAAGGGAGGAAGTATTGCTAGAACTCCTGATGAAAAGGACATAAAGCCTTTAAAAACACATCAACATCATATGATACGTGCACAAAAAGCTTGGGGCATCGCACAAGGTATGATGGCACAAAGACGTGGGGATGGAACAATAAAGCGCGCACTTTGGGCTAAACATTGGCATCCCCCTGAGGGATATGAAACCAGAACTCATTCAGGACCATGGGCAAAGGACTATGATCATGGAGAATGGCAAGACAAAAATCCAGTAAAACACAAAAAGAAAATGGATTAAGACTAAATAAACTTACAGATAAATTACACCAACTAAAAAAGGAAAATTAATTCATGGCTCTTGTAATTACTGCCAACACTGGCGCAAATACTCTAATTATTTCTGCTTCTTTATGGGCAGCTATGGCTAACGTAGCAGGAATACAGTATGGCTCTGGCGGCAATACTAATATTGGACTTGTTGCCTCACAAATGATCGCATCTGGTCTAAGAGATTATAGTGACCGCCTGTTAAATCATGGTGAAAGAACAACAGCTGGTCTTACTGTATCTTATATTGAGAACAACGTTAAAGCTAACAGTGAATAATGAAATTAATAACTGAAGTTACTAACGATCTGGAGTATCTAACTGAAGAGAAGGATGGCCGCAAGCATCTTTATGTTTCCGGCCCCTATATCTCTGTGGATACTCCAAATCGCAATAACAGAGTTTATTCAAGAAGCCTAATGGAACCAATTGTTGAAGGGTTTCTGAAGGATAAGGTTAACAATGGAAGTGCTTTTGGTGAATTTGGGCATCCTGCCAATGGTCCAAAAATCAATGAAGAGAAGATTTCACATCGTATTACCTCTCTAAAATGGGAAGGTAATCATGTTATCGGTAAAGCATTGATTCTAGATGAAGGCGCTTCTGGTAAACTCATGAAAAATATCATTGAAACTGGCGGCAAGCTTGGGATGTCCACACGCGGGCTTGGATCAGTTAAAGCGAATGATAAAGGTTTACAAGAAGTACAAAGCGATTTCAAGCTTCTAACCGTTGATTGTGTCGTTGAACCTTCAGGTGCAGGATGTTGGGTTAATGGTATTATGGAAGGAACAGAATGGATTTTTGACGCTACAAAAGGCACTTATATGGAGAAAAACATAGAGGAATTAGCCGATGCCGTCAAGAAGATGTCCAATCGGGAACGACAAGAAACCCAGCTTATGTTGTTTCAATATTACTTGGATAATATCAATGAAGCTCTTGGAAAAAAAGAATATGCAAATATAGATGGAAAAATGGTGCGGCAATCAAGAGTTTTTTCTCCAGATCGGGCTATGTCAAGATTTTTTCCCAAAAATCTAACACGTCACAATGATTGGTTCGCCAGCACATGGAATCAACCAAACAAAGTTAGACAACGATCCCCAAAACTAGGTCTAAGCAAAAAGAAAATCTAAATAAACACATAGTATTCGTTCAGGAGTTGTAAATAAAAATGGCTAGAAAGAAAATGGTAAAAGAAGAATTAGTACAAGACGACGAAGTTCTTGATGATAATGAAATTGAGAATGAAGACGGTACAGTTGATGAAGATGAGGCTGCACAAAATGCTGCTAGTATTGCCATGAAGCCTTCTAATAAAATGGAAGCTATGCAAATGGCTGTAAATCTTATTGGTATTATGGATCAAAATGCAGCTATTAACTGTATTGATCAGATGCTTCAACTAATCGGTCAAGAAGCCCAAAACATTCCTGATGGTGCTGCGGCTCATAATGCCAGCACTCTAGTAATGAAACCTTCTTTTGCTTCAGCTACACAAGAAAGCATCAAAGAAGCCATTACAGAAATATTCGGCGGGGATAAAGAACTATCTGATGAATTCCGTCAGAAAGCAGAAACTATTTTTGAAGTTGCTCTTTCCACTCGCGTTGCTTTTGAGCGTGAGAAAATGAAAGAAGAGCTACAGGAAGCGGCCGACGCTCAAGTTGATGACGCTATCACAACGCTCACAGAACAACTAGATCAATATCTAGATTATATAACAGAAGCATGGGTTCAAGAAAACGAAGTTGCTATTGAATCAACTCTCAAATCTGAAATCACAGAAGAGTTGCTTCATGACCTGACTGACGTTCTACGCAATCATAACATTGATTTTCCTTCAGACAAAGTAGATGTCATTGAAGCTCTAGGAGAGAAAGTTGAAACTCTAGAAGCTCAACTTAATGACGCAATCAATCAGAATCTAGAACTCGCTGAACGCCTAGAAGCGTTTGATAAAGATGCTCTTATTGATGGCATGACAGAAGGTCTTGTTCTCACTCAAAAAGAAAAATTCAAGACTCTTGTTGAAGGTATTGAGTTTGAGAATCCAGAGTCTTTTGAGAAGAAATTACTTGTTGTAAAGAATAAGTATTTCCCAACAAAAGGTGATAAATCAACTGGTATTCTACAAGAAGACGTAATTGAGAATAATGATGATGAAGATAAAAAAGTTCTTGATCCAAAAATGAATTATTATGCCACAGCTTTATCCAAGATGATGAACAGATAAGTTTGTTGAAAAAGCAGAATTTCTAAATAAAACTAAGAAAGACCAATTAGGAGTTATAATAAATGTCTCAGAAGAGAATGTTAAATGAAATGGAACTACTGAAGCAAAAATGGGCTGGTATGCTTGATCATAAAGACATGCCAAAAATTCGCGACAATCACCGCGCGATTTGCACAGCGATCATGCTAGAAAATACTGAAATTGCTCTTAGCGAAGATCGGGTTCATCTTCCACCTCAACTAAGACTAGACGAAGCTGGCGTTGCCATGCCCGTCAACTTTATGGGTGGTTCTAGCTCTGATCCTTCTACAGGTGCGATTGACACTTTTGATCCTATTCTAATTTCAATGGTTCGGCGTTCTGCTCCTAATCTAGTCGCCTATGACATTGTTGGCGTTCAGCCAATGACTGGTCCTACTGGTCTTATTTTCGCAATGCGTTCTCGCTATAGCAACCAAACAGGTGGTGAGACTTTCTATAACGAAGTCAACACCATGTTTTCTTCTGTTCTAGCTGGTGCTAACACTCTTGGTGATAAGCATGTTGGTGGTTTACCCGGCAACTCAACATCTGTTTCTAACCTTGCTGCGACAGGCATCTATAACTACGGTTCTGCGATGTCAACAGCACAGGGCGAAGCATTGGGCACCGTTTCTAACGCTGATTTTGCTCAGATGGGTTTCAGCATTGAGAAAAATACCGTTACTGCCAGAACTCGTGCACTAGCTGCGGAATACACGCTAGAACTCGCACAAGACCTGAAAGCGGTTCATGGTATGGATGCTCGCGCTGAGCTTATCAATATTCTTTCAACCGAAATTCTCGCGGAAATCAACCGTGAAGTTGTTCGTACAGTCAACCTAGCAGCCACTATCGGTTGTCAGGAAGATACAACAACTGCTGGTTTCTTTGATCTTGATACCGACTCAAATGGCCGTTGGTCAGTTGAGAAGTGGAAAGGTCTAATGTATCAACTAGATCGTGAATGTAACGCTCTAGCGAAGTCTACCCGTAGAGGGAAAGGTAATATTGCTATTATGACTTCGGACGTAGCTTCTGCTTTGCAGGCGGCCCAGGTTCTTGATTACACGCCTGCTCTACAAAACAGCTTGAATCCAGACGATACAGGTTCTACATTTATTGGTGTTCTAAACGGAAAGATCAAGTGTTTCATTGACCCATATTCTACAGGTGGACAATATATCAACGTTGGCTATAAAGGACAATCAGCTTTTGATGCTGGACTCTTCTATTGCCCCTATGTTCCACTCCAGCTAATGAATGCGGTTCGTCCCGATTCATTCACACCTAGAATTGGTTTCAAAACCCGTTATGGTATGACTGCAAACCCATTCGCACAAGGTCTAACAGCTGGTGGCGGCACAATCGTAGTTGATTCTAACGTCTACTATCGGAAATTCCTAGTTACACATTTGATGTAA
>Ga0137452_1000108_pt1 | contig 25695 bp, 21 predicted proteins | sample EasRivERMGT513_2_FD_102312 | JGI IMG/M metagenome (GOLD analysis project Ga0137452, IMG submission 102312) | Soil microbial communities from meander-bound floodplain in the East River, Colorado, USA - East River MetaG ERMGT513_2 | ecosystem: Environmental > Terrestrial > Soil > Floodplain ...
GCCGTACCTGGTTGCCACGTCGCAGGCGACGCCGGGACGCGTCAACCAAGGAACGACCAACGACGCCGGCGTGGGCGCGGACCTGTTCTACAACGTCACGCCGGGACTGCGCGCCAACCTGACGGTCAACACCGACTTCGCGCAGGCGGAGGTCGACCAGCGGCAGACGAATCTCACGCGGTTCTCGTTGTTCTTCCCTGAAAAACGAGACTTCTTTCTCGACGGTTCGCTCTTTTTCAATTTTGCCGACGGCGGCGGTGGTGGTGGTGGCGGTGGTGGCGACATCGACCTGGCGCCGTTCTTCAGCCGCCGCATCGGTCTGAACGAGCGGAACGAACCTCAGCCAATCAACTTTGGCGGAAAGCTCACCGGCCAGGCCGGTGCGTTCGACGTCGGCGTGTTGCAAGTTCAGACGCGCGAAGACGGCCCCGCCTTCGGCGAAGACTTCACGGTCATGCGCTTGAAGCGCCGACTCCTCCGGCAATCGTCGGTTGGCGCTATCTACACGCGCCGGGCCGCGCGTGGGGCGCCGATCGACGATCGTCACACCGCCGGGCTCGACTTCCAGCTCGCCACCTCGAGCTTTCTGGGCTCCGACAACCTGGACTTCAACGGGTTCTTTCTCAAGACCCCCAATCCAGGGCGACCGGGGCGCGACGCGGCGATCGGCCTGCAGCTCGAATACCCGAACGATCCGTTCAGCGCTCAGATGGAATTCCGCGAAGTGCAGGAGAACTACGACGCCGCCGTCGGCTTCACGCGACGCGTCGGGTTCCGCGAATACGACCCGCGGGTGTCGTTCTCTCCGCGCCCCCGGCAGCATCCATGGATCCGGAACTTCAACTTCGAGGGAGAGTTCGATCTGTTCGTCGATCCGATTACCAACCGGACGCAGACGCGGGAACTGGACGTGACGCTGCTCGAGATCGAAACGCACTCGCAGGACTCCTTCAAGGTGGGAGTGACGCCGACGTACGAACGTCTGGACGAAGACTTCGAGATCGCCGAGGGGATTACCCTGCCGGTCGGGAACGAATATTCGTTCACGCGCTACACGGTGGAGGCGCAAACGGCAGGCCGTCGCCTGATCGCGATCGAGCCGCAAGTCGAATGGGGCAGCTTCTATTCCGGCGACCGTTTGCGGACGGAGCTGCAGATGAACATTCGAGCTCGTCCCGGTGTGATGTTCACGCTGGCGAGCGAATGGAATCGTGTGTCCCTCGCCGAGGGACGCTTCTACACACGCTTGTATCGCGGGATCTCCGAGCTGCAGTTCACGCCGTTCGTCTCATGGGTCAACAACGTGCAGTTCGACACGCAAAGCGCGGTGCTCGGCTGGCAGTCGCGTTTCCGCTGGATCGTGAAACCGGGAAGCGATGTGTACTTCGTCTATGTCCACAACTGGCTTGACGATCCGCTGCAACGTCGGTTCGCCTCCCTCGATCGCCGCGCATCGTCTAAGTTGTTGTATACACACCGCTTTTAGTCGTCTTTAGTAGGGTCAGACTCGCGTGACGCCTGACTCGGGTGGCACCCGTAACGCGAGTCGGCCCCGTACGAAGGTGTGATACCATGTATCCGGATTAACGGATATATGGTGGCCATCCTCGAGCACATGTCCGCGCTGTCGGATACGACGCGCTGCCGCATGCTGCTCATGCTCGAAAAACACGAGCTGACGGTCTCTGAGCTCTGCTCTGTGCTGCAGATGCCTCAGTCCAGCGTCAGTCGTCACCTCAAGACGCTGGGGGACGACGGTTGGGTCGCGTCGCGGCGCGACGCGACGAGCCGCTTCTACACGATGCCGCTCGATGACCTCGACTCGGCTGCCAGCCGGCTCTGGCCGCTCATTCGGGAACAGGTGGCATCAACGACCGCAGCCGCGCACGACGAGCGGCGACTCCGCGGCGTGCTCGATCGCCGCCGCGTCAAATCGCAGGAATTCTTCGCCACCGCGGCGGGGAAGTGGGACCGCCTTCGCGAGGATCTCTTCGGAGACACGTTCTACCTTTGGGCGGTGCTTGGCTTGATCGATCCCACGCTCACCGTCGGCGATCTCGGGTGTGGTACGGGGCAGCTCGCGGCGACGGTGGCGCCGTACGTCCGCCGCGTCATCGCCGTGGATGGCTCGATCGACATGCTCGATGCCGCGCGGAAGCGATTCGCCGATCAACCCAACGTCGACGTCCGTCAGGGCGAGCTCGAGGCGCTGCCCATCAAGGACCGCGAGCTCGATGCGGCGTTCCTGTCGCTGGTACTGCACTATTCGCCCGACCCCGCGCGGACACTCGCCGAGGTTGCGCGCGTCTGCCGGCCGGGCGCAAGGGTGATTGTCGTCGACATGCTGCCACATCATCACGAGGAATATCAGCAGCAGATGGGCCACGTGTGGCTCGGGTTTCCAGAGAAGCAGGTCGTAAAGTTCCTGACCGCAGCAGGATTCGAGGATGCGCGGGTGCGGCCGCTGCCGGTCGATTCGGATGCAAAGGGCCCCGCGCTGTTCGCTGCAATCGCAACACGAGGAGACAGATAAATGGCTACGGTTTTATTCGAGAAGATGCATGCGTTCGAGGCGGCCGCCAAATCCGCCCGTCCTCCGTACAAGGTCGCCGACCTGAACCTCGCGGACTGGGGACGCAAGGAGATCCGCCTCGCCGAGCACGAGATGCCCGGCTTGATGGCCCTGCGCTCGCGCTATGCGGGCAAGCGGCCGCTGGCGGGCGCCCGCATCATGGGAAGCCTCCACATGACGATCCAGACCGCGGTGCTGATCGAAACGCTCACCGAACTGGGCGCCGATGTCCGCTGGGTGTCCTGCAATATTTTCTCGACGCAGGATCATGCGGCCGCCGCGGTCGTCGTCGGTCGCGCCGAGACCGGTGGCACCGTTGACGCGCCGAGGGGCACTCCGGTGTTCGCCTGGAAGGGCGAGTCGCTCGACGAGTACTGGTGGTGCACCGTAGAGGCGCTCGTGTGGCCCGACAGCGGCGGCCCGACGCTGATTGTCGATGATGGCGGCGACGCGACGCTCTTCGTGCACAAGGCGGCAGAGTTCGAGAAGGCCGGAGCCGTGCCCCCCTTCAATCCGGAGAAGGAGCCCGAGGAATGGGGCGTCATCCTTCAAACGATCTCGAGAGAGCTGAAGGCGAACCCCGGGCGCTGGTCGAAGATCGCCGCCGGCATCCGCGGCGTCAGTGAGGAGACGACGACGGGTGTCCACCGCCTCTACCAGATGATGGAGGCCGGCACGCTGCTGTTCCCTGCCATCAACGTCAACGACTCGGTCACCAAGAGCAAGTTCGACAACATCTACGGCTGCCGCCACTCGCTTCCCGACGGTCTGGCGCGCGCGACGGACGTCATGCTCGGCGGAAAAGTGGCCCTCGTCCTGGGGTACGGAGAAGTGGGGAAAGGCTGCGCGCAGGCACTGCGCGGCCAGGGCTGCCGCGTGATCGTGACCGAGATCGATCCGATCTGCGCGCTGCAGGCCGCAATGGAGGGCTTCGAGGTCAACACGCTCGATGATGTCATCGAAACCGTCGACATCTTCATCACCGCGACGGGAAACCTGAACATCATCACCGTCGAGCACATGCAGCGGATGAAGGACAAGGCGATCGTCGGCAACATCGGCCACTTCGACAACGAGATCGACATGGCCGGGCTCAAGAGGGCGAAGGGGATCCAGCGGATCAACATCAAACCGCAGTACGACGAATGGCGCTTTGCCGACGGTCACAGCGTGTTGGTGCTGGCGGAAGGGCGGCTTCTCAACCTTGGCTGCGCGACCGGCCATCCCAGCTTCGTGATGTCGGCGTCATTCACCAATCAGGTCCTCGCGCAACTCGAACTGCACGCCAACGCCGAGAAATACGGCAGGACGGTGACGATGCTGCCGAAGACGCTGGACGAGGAAGTCGCGCGGCTCCATCTCGATCACCTGGGCGTCAAGCTGACCAGGCTCACACCGGAACAGGCTGAGTACATCGGTGTGCCGCAGAACGGACCGTACAAGCCGGGTCACTACCGATACTGATCCGGGATCCGGGATCCGGGATCCGGGATCCGGGATCCGGGATCCGGGATCCGGGTTCCGGGATCGGGGATCCGGGATCCGGGATCCGGGTTCCGGGATCGGGGATCCGGGATCCCGGGCATCGGCGGTTCGAGGTTCAGGGTTTCAGGCCCGCGGGCGCTCAGGCGCTCGCGGGTTTGTTGTTTCGCCCCGTCCGTCTGAAGCCGGACACTACTCAAGACGATGGAGTATCGATATTGGGGGAGGGTCCTGGACGAGCTCGAGAAGCATGGCATCCGGCCGCGCCCGACGACGTCGCCGGAGCTTGTGCACGAGTTCGTGAGTGACTTGTACCGCTACGAGCTGCGGCGTCTGAGGGATCGGCTGCGCCGCGGCGAGATCCCGAAAGAGGGCTACATCGAACGCGTGGTTGAACTTCGCCTCAAGTACCCCCTCGTGTCACTCAAGCCGCATCAACTGGTACAGTAAGAATAATTCTTCGTGTTCATCGTGGTTCCGTCTTGAGATGCTGAATTCCCACACCCCTCTTCGCTCAAAGCTGCCGAGCACAGGCGTCAGCATCTTCGCCACCATGTCCAGGCTCGCCCTCGAGCACAACGCCATCAATCTGTCGCAGGGCTTCCCCGACTTCGATTGCGCCCCCGAGTTGGTCGAGACCGTCGCTCGGTACATGCGCGAGGGGCACAACCAGTACGCCCCGATGCCCGGCGTCCCCGCGCTGCGCGAGGCGCTCGCTTTCAAGATTGATCGGCTATACGGACGGCGGTACGACCCGGGCACTGAAGTCACGGTGACGTCGGGCGCGACAGAGGCGTTGTTTGCGACGCTCACGGCGCTGGTCCATTCAGGTGATGAAGTCCTGCTGTTTCAGCCGGCGTACGACTCGTACGTGCCGGCCATTCAACTGAGTGGCGGGATGCCGGTCTTTGTCACGCTCAGGCCTCCCGACTACCGCATCGACTGGGACATGGTGCGCCGCGTCATTACGCCGCGCACTCGGGTCATCGTGATCAACTCACCGCACAACCCGACCGGCATGATTCTCGGCAGCGAGGATATCCGCGAGTTGGCGCGTGTACTCGAGCAGACTGATGCGGTGGTCGTCTCGGACGAAGCGTACGAGCACATCGTCTTCGACGGCGCTAGCCATGAAAGTCTCTCGCGTTATCCCGCGATCGCCGAACGGGCGGTTGTGATCGGCTCATTCGGCAAGACCTTCCATACGACCGGATGGAAGGTTGGCTGGGCGGCAGCACCTCGGGCGCTCAGCGTTGAGGTTCAGAGCATCCACCAATGGGTTACGTTCGCGGTCAATGGCGCCATTCAACTCGCCTACGCGGAGTTCATCACGAAGGACCCCGAGTGCCGGAGCGTCGGCGCGTTTTACCAGCGCAAACGTGACCTGTTCCTGTCGCTCATCGCGGGCTCGCGTTTCCGGCCGTTGCCGTGCCAGGGGACGTTCTTTCAAATGGCCGATTACTCGGCGATCACGTCCGAACGAGATGCCGACTTCGCGATGCGCTTGCTGACCGAACACGGTGTTGCGTCAATCCCGCCCTCGTCGTTCTTGTACGGCGTCGACCCGGGTCCAATACTCAGATTCTGCTTCGCGAAACGCGACGAAACACTCGAACGCGCGGCCGAGCGCCTGCTCAAGGTATGACCTGGACACGCATCGTCGCCACCGCACTGCTGTTCCAGGGCGCGGCGGCGCCGGAGGTGCGGCCGCTTCCCGACCAACGGCCGTTCTTCGAAGCCGTGCGCCAGAACCTCGTCCGGTCCCAGGACACGCAGAGACAGTTCGCCTACACCGAGCGCCGCACTGACCTGAACCTCAATCCATTCGGTCGACTCGGTACCGGCGGAACACGCGTGTACGAGGTCACGCCCTTGGCAGATGGCTCTGGCTTCAACCGGCGGCTCCTGGAGAGGGATGGAAAACCGGTCACGAATGCGTCTGTTGAGCGGATCGAACGCCGCATGCCCAGGGGCAGGTCGCTTGTCGATGACGTAGCGTCGACGATTGAGCTGACGATCCATCATCGCGACATCATCGACGGCCGGCAGATGATCGTCGTCACCTTCACGCCACGACCTGACGCGAAGCCGCGCACGCGCGAGGGACGGATTGCGCGCTCGTTCAAGGGGTTGATCTGGATCGATGAAGAGGCGCAGGAGATCTCAAAGGTCGAGGCGACCGCCATTGACGATATCTCGTTCGGCTACGGGCTGCTTGCGCGGCTGGGCGAGGGATCGACCGTGATGGTGAGACGGCAGCCGATCGACAAGACTCTGTGGCTGCCGGTTTCGGTTCGTTTTACGGGAGAAGGGAGGGCCCTTCTCTTCCGGAAGTTGATCATCAACTTCGCGGTCGACTGGTTGAACTACCGGCGCTATTCGTCGTCGTCGGTCGCGTCCTGATCGATCTTCGCGTCTGTCTCGAGCGCCTCGGCGGCGTCGGCGGCGTCCTTGTCTTCCTTGGCCTTCGTGGCGATGTCGTCGAAATCCAGCGTCTCGCCGTCCTCCAGGTCGTCGACGGCGTAAATTCGACCGTCGGATCGCTCCTTGATCGGGCCTTTGGGCTTGTGTTCCTGCTGCGAAGTTTTCTTGCCGCCGCGGAGCCGCTTGGGGGGCGCGGGCGGACCGAAGTTCGCGGATCGATCGCGGCCGCCGGGGCCCCCCGGTGCCCCGCCGCCTCCAAAGCCGCCGCCGCCAAAGCCGCCGCCGCCAGGCCTCGGCCCGCCGAAGCCTCCGCCGCCAGGACGAGGACCACCGAACCCACCGCCGCCCCCTGGCCGGGGCCCGCCGAAGCCGGAGCTCGGCGGTCGCGAACCCGGCGGGCGATCCTCACGGGCGCGCGCTTCGCTGACCGCGAGGTTGCGGCCCATGAACGGCTGCGCGTTGAACTTGTCGATCACTCGCTCCGCCACCTCGCGCTCGGCGAATTCAACGAATGCAAAGCCGCGGGGACGTCCGGTCTCGCGATCGACCGGCATGACGATGTGGGATGGCTCTGCGACGGTCGCGAAGTGCGCGCGGAGATCCGCTTCGGACGCGCCGTACGGGAGGTTCCCAATGAACAAACGGACTGCCAAGTATGCCTCGTGGAAAACGCCGATCGGCGTAAACGGGCTACGATTCTATCTCAGAACCTGTCAACGGGTAGGGTCGAGGCTCCCAACAAACGTCGAGTACGGCGTGAGCAGGCGTCGCTCGAACGCCTCGGTGAGCGGGACGCCGCGCGCGATGTCCTGAAGAAGCGCCACGACACCGGCGCCGCCGACCCGATCGAACAGCCGGCGGGCGGCATCGGCGCTCTCGGCGTACGCGGTGCGCGCCTGGTTGCCCGATAGTGTATCGAAGCTGTGCGTCAGGTCGTCGAGCGGGATGCGTGCGCTCGACGCCTCGAGCGTATTCTGCGCCCACCGAGAACCGTCCGGCTCGAACATTACCGCGAGCCCCTCATTGAGCCACGTCGGTACAGCTCGCGGCGCGATTGCACGAATTATTACGTGCGTCAGCTCGTGGGTGAGGACCCGCTCGAGCTCGCCAGGCGCCTGGTCGAGCGCGCCTCGCATCGGAATGCGGATCCGGCCGTCGTAGGCGGCGGCCGCCCACGACGGGGATCGCGTGGTGTCGCGGAACTGCTGCTCGGTGTAGAGGACGACGGTAATGACGCGGTCCGGGAACGTATAGAGCGCCGTGCCGACGCGCCAGTACGCCGACTCCAGCAGCTCCACGGCGCGGCGTGCCAATTCGTCGTCCGCGGGTCCTTCGAAGAGCACGACGAAATGGGCGCTCTGCGACTGGAAGAAGCCTCTTTCCGGCGATGGTTCCTGACGCAGGCTCGCAAGTCGCTCGACAAGCGTCTTGTCGCTCGGTGCGTGCTTCACCGCCGCTTCAAAGATGGCGATCGCGCCCTGAAGGTCGCTCTGGCGATACAGAAGATCTCCTAGCAACAGGGACGCCGCGGTGAAGTTGGGCGCGAGGGTCAGCGCCTGTTCCAGCGATTCGCGAGCCTTGTTCGTATCTCCGAGCAGCTGTGCCGCGAGTCCCGCACCCAGATGCAGCGAGGGATCGCGCGGCTCGGTCTCGATCGCAGCCGCAAAGGCGGCAGCAGCTTCGTCGTTGCGGCCGTCCCGGATGGCATTCCATCCGGCGCGCCCGGCATCTCCCACGGGCCGCGGAGCCCCCTGCGCGAAGGCGTCAGCGGACATCATCAGCGCAACGAACATCGTGCCGACGCGAAACAACTTCACGCGGATATGGTAATTCAGCAGTCTGTCGGTCGACGCGCGCTACTTCGTCCGCGAGCGCGACCGTCCGGCGTCGGTTGCATGCGCGGATGTTCTGGCGCGAGACCGACGATTGGTGGGTCGCACAGCGTTCGGGGCGCCGCCGACGCCTTCCGCGTTCTCGGGCGAACGGATTCGGAGATTGTTGTGCACGTCGTGCAGCACGCCCTGGATCCCTTCCGCCACAATTTCGGCGGCGCGCTTCGAGTCCGGGCTGTCGACGAATCCGTTGAGCGTCACTTCGCCGTTGTGCACGCTGCACTCGATGTCTGTCGCGTCGATGAAACCGTGCGCAGTCAGCCGATCGTTCAACTCCTCGCGGATGCGATCGTCGGAGCGCTGGTAACCGCGGGGGCCACGCCCCGCAAATGGTCCGGGAACCCGCCATGTTTCAGTCCCGATCCACTCGCGCCCGCCATAACGTGCCTCGCCGTATCCGCCGCCGTGTCCCTGGCAGTCGAACTCCTGGCTTCCGCTCGAGAAGCCCCACGAGCTGCCGTCGCCGCGCCATCCATAATCGCGGGATCCGTTCGCGCGGTCGTCGCTGGAGCCCCGCTCGTGGTTCGCCCCAGACGTCCCCGTCCGGCGATGACGTTCTTCGCGATGATGATCGAAATTGAGCCGGTCGAGCTCACTGCGGCTGGGATCGGACTCCTCTTCGTGCAACTGACGGTCTGCCATAGGACTCTCCACTAGCTTTGTTCAGCAAGGCACAGACCAGCGTGTACGGCTGTGCTGTGGCCACAGGCCTTCATTTTGCACGACCGAAGGTGGAGGACTCCATGAAAGCACCTCAGCTCTTGTGTTGCGTGATGGCGTTTGCCGTCGCTCTGGCCGGTTGTCGGGGGGCGGGAACGCAGGCCGATGCGAACAAGACGGCCAAAGACGTCGCGTCCGACATCAAGGGCGAGACGAAGAAGATCGCAGCGAAGGCTGGCGATGAGCTCGCCGACGGATGGCTCACCACGAAGATTCAATCGAAGTTCGTCGCCGACCGTGAGATTAAAGCGACCGACATCAATGTGTCCGCGCGCGACGGTGTCGTGACGCTGAAGGGACGCGTCCAGAACGAGCCCATGCGCTCGCTCGCGGTGGCGATCGCCCAGAACACCGACGGCGTGAAACAGGTTGTCGATCAGCTCTTCGTGATGGTCGCGGCACCTGTTGCGGTGGCGGACCCGGCGAATGGGGCTACGGCGGGTGCCGTCGCCACGACAGGAAGAGCGGTGTCGGAGCGCACGCCACCCACCGATGACGCGCGAATCACGTCTGGCATTCAGGCGAAGTACTTCCTCGACGACAAGATCAAAGGCCGGCGGATCGATGTCACGTCCAGCAACGGGATCGTGACGCTGCGTGGCGAAGTCGGCAGCGACGACGAACGCGCTCAGGCGCTCCTGCTGGCGCGTTCGGCCGAAGGCGTGCAGCGCGTTGAAGATAACCTGACCGTGGTGATCGAGCAGCACAGCGAGGCGCCACCATCGCCGGCTTTGACCGCTGCCTCCGGCGCGGTCGCGCAACCGCCTGCGGCAGCGAAGGTCGACGACACCGCGATGACGACGCGCTTACAGACGAAGCTCTCGTCCGACGGCCTGGTGAAGGGCGCCGACATTCAGGTGACGGCCAAGAACGGCGTCATTCTGCTCGAAGGCACCGTGCCGACCAGAGCGGCGAAGCAACGAGCTCTCACGCTGGCCGGCGAAGCGGAGGGCGTCACGCAGGTCGTCGACCGTATTCGCGTCGGGAAGAGGACGAAATAAACGCGAATGGCAGTAGAAGCTTTGTAAGGTTTTTAACGTGTTCGATCACAACTGGCGCCGGCGAAGTCCGTATCGCCTGCCCGACCTCGTCTGGCAGGCGACGCTCAATCGGATCCGCAGCGAATTCGAGGAGATGCCGTCTTTGCGCGTGACGTTGAACCAGGCGAAGCGGCTGTTCGGCCTGCCGGACCCTGCATGTGCCTGGGTATTGCGAACGCTCACAAACGAAGGCTTCCTCGTGCACACGCCTCGCGGCGAGTACATGAGACGCGCGTAAAGCAGCTATTTACCGAGACCTGCCCTCTCGGTCGCCAGGGCGATTACATCCGCGGCGCTCATTCCCGCCCGACGTAACTCTCGCACTCCAGTATCCGCGGCACTCTTGCTGAGTTTTTCTCCGTTCGGCTTGAAGACGAGCGGGTGATGAAGATAAAGAGGAGTATCCCTGCGACCAAGCATGCGGGCGAGTCGAAGCTGACGCGCGGTTGAGCGGAGGAGGTCCGCGCCCCGGATGATGTGCGTGACCCCTTGGAGCATGTCGTCGACAGTCGCCGCGAATTGGTACGTCCACTGCCCGTTCCTGTCGCGAAGAAGGAGGTCGCCGCATTGATCGGCCGGCGTTTGCTCGATCGCGCCAAGCAGCAGATCTTCGAAAACTTCAGGTCCCGGCTCGATACGGACGCGGACGCCGCGTCCATGTTCGTCCGCAAGTCGTCGCTCTCGGCAACGGCCGTCATACCGTTCGCCCCCAATCTGCTTTCGCGAGCAATCGCATGCGTACACGTGATGCGTCGTCCGAAGCCGGACGAGCGCCTCTTCGTAGAGGTGTGCGCGGTCGCTTTGCCGCAGCAATGGCCGCACCCCCTCATCCGGCTCGAACCCAAGCCACTCGAGATCCTCGAGGATCGCCGCTTCGTATTCGGGCCGGCATCTGACGCGATCGTGATCTTCGATGCGCAGCAGCACCCGCCCGCCCGCCTCGCGCGCCATGCGCCACACGTAGATCGCGTTGACGACGTGGCCGATGTGTAGATAACCAGTGGGCGAGGGGGCAAACCGCGTCACCATCTGGACGTTGCCGATCTGAGATTTGGGATCGATGCTGTCAACGAATCATCACGAAGGGCGCGAAATACACGAAGAAATAGTCGGCCTCGTGTCTTCGTGGTTTAGATCATCGATCATAGATTCATAGATGGAGCAGCGTGAGTGATTCCGTGGCTGGGTCTCCGAGATCCGTTTCCTCCCGTCGAACAGGCGCTCGTCGAGCCGAACGGGTTGCTGGCGGCTGGCGGGGATCTTTCGCCTGCGCGGCTGCTCGATGCGTACGCGCGCGGGATCTTCCCATGGTTCAACGACGAGGATCCGGTGCTGTGGTGGAGCCCTGATCCGCGCATGGTGCTCCTTCCGGGCGAGCTGCACCTGTCCAGATCGCTCCGTCGCACGATCCGGTCCCAGGAGTTCACCGTCACGTTCGATCGGGCGTTCCAGAGCGTGATGGAAGGCTGCGCCGGCCCGAGGGACAAGCAGGACGGCACCTGGATCACCGCTGACATGATGCGGGCGTACACGCGCATGGCCGAGCTCGGCCATGCGCACTCGGTGGAAGCCTGGGCCGACGGCCAGCTCGCGGGAGGCCTTTACGGGGTGGCTGTCGGCCGGATTTTCTACGGGGAGTCGATGTTTACCCGCCGGAGCAATGCGTCCAAAGTCGCGGTGTCCTGGCTCGCGCGCCAACTGGACCGATGGCAGTTCGAGCTGATCGACTGCCAGATGTCGACGGAACACCTTGCCTCGCTCGGCGCACGCGAGGTTCCGCGCGCAGATTTCCTGCGGCGCCTCGAGCGCGGGATTGCGCTGCCGCCTGTGCCTTTGCCCTGGGTGATCGAGGACGATCTGATGCGGGACCTCTGAGTAGAATGGAAGTGTCCAGTAAGGAATGAGTGAGCCGTTTTCGAAGGAATCCACCGTCACCGAACCGCGCCAGGAGCAGAAGCTCCAGCGTCCGCGCCTGTGGCGCGTGCTCCTGCACAATGACGACTACACCACCCAGGATTTCGTCGTCTGGATTCTCGAGACGATCTTCAACAAGCCGCGCGGCGAGGCGTTCACGATCATGATGAGCGTCCACCAGTCCGGGATGGGGCTCGCCGGCATCTACACCCACGATATTGCCGAAACCAAGGTCAAGGCCACGAAGCAGCTCGCTGAAGAACACGAGTTCCCGCTGCTGGTGACGATGGAACCTGAACCCGAGGGCAAAGAGTCATAGCCATATGAGCAAGCCTCCAGTTCCCTTTGCGCCCGAAACCCTCGAAACCATTCAGCGCGCCTTCCGCCTGGCGAGCGACCGGCGGCACGACACCGTCGGCCTCGAGCATCTGCTGCGCGCGCTCACCGACGAACCGCAGGCGCGGGGGCTGCTGGCGACGTGCGGCGTCAACCTCGATGCGCTTCGCAAGCAGGTCGACGACGTGCTGGCAAAAGCGTTCACGCCGGTTCCAGCGCCCGGTTCGGTCGAGCCTGAGCCGTCCGTCGGATTCGATCGCGTCGTTCAACAGGCCGTCGTGCACGCGGCGGTGTCGAGCGCAAAGCAGGTTGATAGCGGAAGCCTGCTCGTCTTCATGCTGCAGGAGCAGGAAAGCCACGCCGCGTTCTTCCTGCAAAGCCAGGGGCTCGATCGACTGACGCTCCTGCGGGTGATCTCGCACGGCGGCCGAGGCCAGACGGTGCCCCAACCGGGCGAGACTGGCCCCGCCGGGCCGCCGTCGACCGATCCGCTCGAAGCGTACGCCACCGATCTGGTCGCGCGCGCTGCCGCGGGGCAGATCGATCCGTTGATCGGCCGCGAGCTCGAACTGGAGCGCATGATCCAGGTCCTGTGCCGCCGCCGGAAGAATAACCCGCTCCTGGTCGGTGAACCGGGCGTCGGAAAGACGGCGCTCGCGGAGGGGCTCGCGCTGCGCATCCAGCAGCGCCAGGTGCCGGACGTGCTTCGCGACTCGAAGGTCTTTGCCCTCGATCTCGGAGCGCTGATCGCCGGGACCCGCTATCGCGGCGACTTCGAGGAGCGCGTGAAACAGGTGCTCGATCGTCTGGAGAAGGAGCCGAACGCCATCCTGTTCATCGACGAGATCCATTCGCTCGTTGGCGCCGGCGCCGCGTCAGGCGGCGCGATGGACGCCGGCAACCTGCTGAAGCCCGCGCTTGCCAACGGCACGCTGCGCTGCATCGGCTCGACGACCTTCAACGATGTGAAACAGTCGTTCGATCGCGATCGCGCCTTGTCGCGCCGCTTTCAGAAGATTGACGTGCTGGAGCCATCGGAGGAAGAGGCGCTCGAGATCCTCAAGGGCCTGCGGCCTCCGTACGAAGCGCATCACGGCGTGCGCTACACGGACGAAGCGCTCGCTGCGGCGGTGGCGCTCTCGGCGAAGCACTTGAAGGATCTGCACCTGCCGGACAAGGCGATTGACGTCCTGGACGAAGCAGGCGCGTCGCAGAAGCTCTTGCCTGCGGATCAGCGTGTCGTCGCGATTGGTCCCGCGCAGATCGAAAAGATCGTCGCGCGGATGGCGCGCGTCCCCGTGCAGGCGGTATCGAGCGACGATCGCGCGGCGCTCGCAACGCTCGACAAGCAGCTGAAGCTGGTCATCTTCGGGCAGGAAAGCGCGATTGACGAGGTCGCGTCCGCGATCAAGCTGTCACGATCGGGATTGCGGTCGCCCGAGAAGCCGATCGGAAACTTCCTGTTCGCCGGACCGACAGGCGTCGGCAAGACCGAGCTTGCACGCCAGCTCGCGCGCATTCTGGGGATCGACTTCCTCCGCTACGACATGTCCGAGTACATGGAGAAGCATGCCGTCTCGCGGCTGATTGGCGCGCCGCCGGGGTACATCGGGTTCGAGGAGGGCGGGCTGCTGATCGACGCGATCCGCAAGTCACCGCACGCGGTGCTGCTGCTGGACGAGGTCGAGAAGGCGCACCCGGATATGGTCAGCATCCTGCTCCAGGTCATGGACCATGCGACGCTCACCGACTCGCACGGCCGCAAGGCGGACTTCCGTCACGTGATCCTGATCATGACGACCAACGCCGGCGCACGCGACCTCTCCGATCGCCGCCTCGGATTCGGCGAGACGGGCGGACAGGGCGTCTCGTCGCGCGGCGCGCTGGAAAAGATGTTCTCCCCGGAATTCCGAAACCGGCTCGACGCGATCGTGCACTTCAAGGCGCTCGGGCCGGCGGAGATCGAGCGCGTGGTCGACAAGCAGATCGACGAGCTGCGTGCGCTGGTGGCCGCCAGGGGCGTGACGATCGAGCTCGATCTGCTGGCGCGCGCGTGGCTTGCCGCCTCGGGGTTCGATCGGGCATTTGGCGCGAGGCCGATGGCACGGCTCATCGAGCGCAAGGTGAAGAAGCCGCTGTCGGAAGCGATGCTCTTCGGTGCGCTCGCGGAAGGCGGCACCGCGCGAATCATCGTGGACAACGGCGAGCTGCAGGTCGTAACCAATTCGTAGAAACTCATGTCTCTTGCCGACATTCGACGCGAATATCTCGGTGAGCCTTTGAGCGAAGCGCGTTCGGATCCCAATCCGATGCGGCAGTTCTCAATGTGGTTCGAACAGGTGCGCGATATCGAAGCCGACCCGACTGCGATGGCGCTCGCGACTGCCACGCCGGGCGGACGACCGTCGGTGCGAACGGTGCTGCTCAAGGCGATGGACGACCGCGGGTTCGTCTTCTACACGAACTACCGGAGCCGCAAGGCGAATGAGATGGAAGCCACAGGACGGGCGAGCCTGTTGTTCTACTGGGGGTCGCTCGAGCGCCAGGTGCGGATCGACGGCGCGGTCGAGCGTGTCAGCCCCGCGGACTCTGACGCCTACTTCGAGACGCGTCCACCCGACAGCCGGTTGAGCGTCTACGCGTCGCGCCAGAGCGAAAGAATCGAGAGCCGTGATGCGCTCGAAGAGGCATTTGAGCGCGCGAAACGGACGTACGGTGACGGCCCCGTTCCGCGGCCGGACTGGTGGGGCGGCTACCGCGTCGTCCCCGACGAATTCGAGTTCTGGCAGGGGCGGGTCAGTCGGCTCCACGACCGGTTGCGCTACGTCAAGCTGGACGACGGCGAATGGCGACGTGAGCGGCTGGCTCCTTAGAAAATCCAAATCCCAAATCCCAATGACGCCAAATCCCGAATCCCTAATCACGAATCCCCGATGAGATATCTCGTCACCGCCAGAGTGAAAGACGGGCAACGCGACGCGTTGAGACAAGCGATCAAGGACGGCTCGCTTGGCGACGGCTCGGTGGCGGGTGACGAATACCTGCGCGACATGTCGCAGGCGCGCGAGCTGGCTGATGGGCGCGTGAAATGGGTTGAAACGTGCTTCTGCGCGACGCCGCTGCAGGAAGAGCGGCCGTACTGGGAAGAATTTTTTCAGTTCGACAGCATCAAGGACGCGCACGCGCGGAGCCAGTGCCGCGACGAGAACGGCACAGAGTCATGGGCGTGCTGCAGCTGCGACTGTACCAAACGGCTCGAAGCTTGGTTGTGCAAGCAAGGCAGGCGCTTCAAGCCGTAGCGTCGTTCACGCTTCGCTGTTCTTGCTTCTCCGTTCGTGTTCAGCTTCGGTTCGAAGTTCGCGCTTCGCGGTTCGGTGTTCGCGCTCCACGCGCCCTCCTTCGAACCCGGAACGAAGAACCTCGAACGCAGCACCGAACTTGAACACGAACCCAGAAGCGAGAACCCAGAAGCGTGAACGAGAGCTGCTAACTCATTGGCCTGCTGGCTGACTCTGCCTCCACCCAACCACGTCGTAACGGATCAGGAAAGCCCTGAACCCCTTCATGTCTGTGAAATGGTGGGGCACGCCCGGCGGCACGTAGAGAAGGTCGCCCGGGTGAACCGGACGTTGGACGCCGTTCCGAATCGTGCCCTTACCGTTCGCCTGAACGATTTCGCCGTCGGTCCGCGCCGTCGCCGTTCCTTCTGTCACCAGCCAGAGGTCGGCCGTGTCCTCGTGCGTCGCAGGTGGGTCGCCATCCAACACAATGCGGACGTTCATGCTGATGTTCGCCGGTCCGTTGTACAGCCGGGAATTGATGCGCTTGTTGACCTCGTTGTCTTTCCATCGGGCCTGAATGTCCGCGCTCTTCCAGAAGAGTGTCTTGTCGGCCGGCAAGTCCGGCACCGGTGGCGCCGCAGCGGCTCCCCCTCGTCCCCCTCTTCCCGCGGGCTCGGCAGCCCCTGCCCCTCGCCCTGCTGGCGCGGCAGCCGCTGGTGCCGGCTGCGTCCGGACCAATCCGACCGTGTCGAAGCGCATCAGCCAGGCCCTGAAGCCCTTCATGTCCGTGAAGTGGTGGGGCACGCCAGGCGGAACGTACAGAATGTCGCCCGGACTCACCGGACGTTGAACACCGTTCCGAACTGATTTGGTGCCGTTGCTGTCGACGATCTGGCCGTCAGTCCTGGCTATCGCCGTTCCCTCGGTCACGATCCAGAGGTCGGCCGTGGTCTCATGTGTCACCGGAGGATCGCCGGGCAACACGATCCGGACGTTCGCGCTGATGTTCGTCGGGCCGTTGAAGAGCCGCGAGTTGATGCGCTTGTTGGCCTCGTTGTCCTTCCACCGCGCCTGGATATCGTCGCTGGTCCAAAAGGCGGTCTTGCCGACAGGCAAGTCCGGCACCGGCGGCGCCGCTCCTCTTCCCTGGGCCGGGGGCTGGGCAGCCGCCGCTCCATTTCGCCCTGCCTGCTGACTGTGCGTCACGGCCCCGCCCAGACCAAACACGCCGATCACGCCGATCACGATGAGGGTGTTGTTGCGCATGGGGCAGAGTCTCTCTCCGCTGACGTGATGGGTCAAGGGGGATTTCAGGCCAACGGAGGTTCACCCTTCTTCGTTCTCCCTTCTCGGTTCGTGTTCAGGTTCGGGTTCGATTTTCGCGCTTCGCGGTTCGATGTTCGGGCCGGCGAACCCGGAACAAGGAACCGGGAACCTGGAACCGAACTTGAACACGAACCGAGCAGCGAGAACATAGAAGCGTGAACGATATCGTCGTTCAGGTTCGCGTGAACGACGTCATTCAGGCTCAGTTTTTGTGATAGGTTTCTGTCTGCACGGCGACGTGGTGTTGCCGTTCCCGGATTCCCGGCATGGCGCCCGGGGCAGGCTTGTCGATGAACGCATCAACTCGCCGCGCTGACGAAGCGCGGCATGTAAAATCGTTCCGCATCGTCGAGGCGGCATCCGCCGCCGCGCGTCTCGAGGCCGCCGCATCCTTTCTCAGACAATTTCCCGCTGACCAGCCGATCACGATCGTCGGCGCCACGCGTGGCGCGGCCGATGATCTCGCACGGCGGATTGCTGTCGAGCGCGGTGCGACAATCGGCCTCGCACGCTACAGCCTGACGCAGATCGCCGCTCGCGTCGCGGTTACGCGGCTTGCCGGACAAGGGATTGCCGCGGCGACGCCGCTTGGCGCCGAAGCGGTGGCCGCGCGTGCGGCGTTTGACGCGTCCCGTGGCGGCGCGCTCACATACCTGGCGCGTGTGGCCGCGACGCCAGGTTTTCCGCGCGCGCTTGCGCAGACGCTCGGCGAGCTGCGTGTGGCTGGCGTTACGCCGGAGGCGGTTCGACACGCCGGAGACGCCGGAGCGGATCTCATGCTGCTCCTCGCTCGAGTGGACGAAGAATTTGTCGAAGCGGCGTCCGCGGATCGCGCGCGTCTGTTCTCGATTGCTGCCGCGGCTGTCGCCGACCTCGCCGAGCTCCGTGCGCCGCTGCTGCTGCTCGACGTGGCCCTCGACTCTCCGGCGGAAGTGCAGTTCGTCGGCGCGCTTTGCGGCGTCGCTGGCGCGATTCTCTGCACGGTTCCCTCCCACGATCGCAATGCGCGCAACGTCCTCGAACGGGCGGGCGGCATCGTGGAATGCATCCCGGAGCCCTCGTCTTCCGGTCTGGAGCAGCTGCGCGCGTGTCTCTTCAGCGACGAAACGCCGCCGGAGCGCGACGAGGATGCGACGTTGCGTTTCTTCTCCGCGCCAGGTGAAGGACGCGAGGCGGTCGAAATTGCTCGTCGGATTCTCGAGGAAGCCCGCCGCGGCGTGCCGTTCGACGACATCGCGATTCTCGTGCGCACCCCCCACCACTATCACGGCCTGTTCGAGCACGCGCTGCACCGAGCGGACATTCCAGCCTGGTTCGATCGCGGGACGCGGCGGCCACATCCAGCCGGCCGCGCGTTTCTCGCCCTCCTGGCGTGCGCGGTGGAAGGACTATCGGCCCGTCGATTCGCCGAATACCTATCGCTGGGTCAAATCCCGGTTCTTGGGTCAGACCCGGGTGATGGCCATCACCCGAGTCTGACCCCGACGAACGAGGTCTTTGCCGGCTTCCCAACCGATGCGATTCCGGACGAACCTGCGGGCGAGGCGCGATCGCTGCCGGCGCCGCGCCGCTGGGAGCGGATGATTGTCGACGCATCGGTCGTCGGCGGCGATCCCGCGCGATGGGCGAGGAGGCTCGATGGCTTGGCCGCGCAATTCACCAGACAGCTTGAAGAAGTGCGGCGCGACGATCCGGAGTCGGCGCGTGCCCTCGGGATCGAGCGCGACCTGGCGCGCCTCTCGGAGCTCCGGGCGTTTGCGCTTCCGTTGATCACGCAGATGGCCGCGTGGCCGCAGTCAGCGACGTGGGGCGTCTGGCTGCGCGAGCTGGAAGCGCTGGCGCCTCGGGTCCTGAACACGCCCGCGTACGTCATGCGCATCCTTGCCGACCTGCGGCCAATGGCGACGGTCGGCCCTGTGGCACTGGCCGAAGTCCGAAGCGTGCTGTCGGAGCGGCTGCGACTCGTGGAGAGCGAACCGCCGCCGCGCCGCTACGGACGCGTGCTCGTGACGAGTCCGGGACACGCTCGCGGCCGCGCATTCAGAGTCGTGTTCCTCCCGGGCCTTGCCGAGCGCATGTTTCCGCAAAAGCTGCGGCAGGACCCGCTGCTGCTCGATGGCGCACGAGAACAACTGAACGCGGACCCACAGGATCCGCGCCGCAACGCCGAGGGTCTGCGCCGCACACCGCTCCCCACCCGCGCAGAGCGCGGACGACGAGAGCGGCTGTTGCTGCATCTCGCAGTAGGCGCCGCGAGCGAACGACTGTATGTGTCATACCCGCGTCTCGAAATCGCGGAAGGGCGCGCCCGTGTGCCGTCGTTCTACGCGCTCGACGTGCTCCGTGGCGCGACCGGCCGCATTCCCGATCATGAAACGCTGGCGAGAGGTGCGGCGGAAGCGGGCGATCCGAGTCTCGCCTGGCCGGCGCCCGCCGATCCCGATCGAGCGATCGACGATCAGGAGCATGACCTCTCGGTGCTGCGAACGCTGCTCGATGCTGGTGACCCCGCCACCGTCCGAGGACATGCCCAGTACATCCTGAAGCAGAATCCCGCGCTCCGGCGATCGGTCACGGATCGATGGGCGCGCGCGGAGAAGACCTGGTCGCATTTCGATGGCCTCACGCGCGTCAACGAACGAACGCGCGACGCGCTTGCATCGCACCGTCTCGGCGCGCGTCCGTACTCGTTGTCGGCCCTTCAACGGTTTGCGGCGTGCCCCTATCAGTTTCTTCTCGGTGCGATCTACCGACTCCAGCCCGCAGAGCAGCCACATCCACTGCAGCGCCTGGATCCGTTGACGAAGGGAAGTCTCGTCCATCGCATGCAGGCGAGCTTTTTCCGCGAGCTGGAAGATCGTGGCGCGCTGCCCGTGACGCGCGCGTCCGTCGAATCAGCCCTCATCGTGTTGGACGAGGTCATGGCGAAAGTGGCGGACGAATATCGAGAACAGCTCGTCCCTGCAATCGAGCGCGTCTGGCGGGAAGAGGTTGGCGCGATCGCTCGCGACCTTCGAGGGTGGGCGCGCAGTGTCTCATCCGGCGTGGAAGGCTGGGTGCCCCGTTACTTCGAGTTCTCGTTCGGTTTGCTCATCGACGAAGAACGCGATCCGCGCAGCGTCCGCGACGCCGTCACCATCGACAACCGCTTTACCCTCCGCGGCTCGATTGATCTGGTCGAAGAGCACAGCCAGGATGGATCGCTCCGAGTCACGGATCATAAGACGGGGAAGGATCGCACCAGGCCACCGCTCGTGATCGGGGGAGGCGCCGTCCTGCAGCCGGTGCTCTATTCGCTTGTCATGGAACAGGTGACGGGGAAGAGGGTCGTTGAATCGCGCCTGTCCTTCTGCACGGCTGCCGGCGGCTACAAAGAACAGCCCGTGAAGCTCGACGTCGCATCGCGCCGGATGGGAATCGAGGCGCTGGAGATCGTCGATCGTGCCATCGAGCGCGGCAATCTCGCGGCGGCGCCCGCCGAAGGCGCGTGCGTGTGGTGCGACTTCCGTCCGGTCTGCGGACCGAACGAGGAAGAGCGGGTCGGTCGGAAGCCGAAGGAGCGACTGAGCGATCTCACCGAGCTGCGGAGCCGCCCATGAGCGCGATCGGGCCACTTGCCGACCATCACGCCAGGCGTCAGATCGAAACCGCGCTCGACGATACCCTTGTCGTTGAAGCGGCTGCCGGCACCGGCAAGACAACTGAGCTGGTGAAGCGCATCCTGCGCGTCATTGTCGAAGGGAAGGCCGACGTCACAACCATCGTCGCCGTGACCTTTACCGAAAAGGCGGCGGGTGAGTTGAAGCTGCGGCTGCGCGAGGAGCTCGAGCGCGCCAGGCACGCGGCCGAACGTGACTCGGTTGCCCGCCAGCGGCTGGAGAATGCCCTCAAGAATCTCGAAGAGGCACACCTCAGCACGATTCACGGTTTTTGCGCCGATCTTCTTCGCGAGCGGCCGGTCGAAGCCGGTATCGACCCGCTGTTCACGGTATTGACCGAGGGACAGGCGCGACGCTGTTACGAGGAAGCGTTCAACGCGTGGTTTCAGGAGGTGCTGCGGGAAGCGCCCGAAGGCGTGCGGCGATCTCTTCGCCGCACGAGCCGTCCAACGGCGACGGGCGATCCCGATGAAGACGGCCCGGTCGAGCGCATCCGCCGCGCCGGTTGGGATCTTGCGGAGTGGCGCGATTTTCCCGCGCCCTGGTCACGTCCCCCGTTCGATCGCGATCGCGCGGTTGACGCGATCGCGCCACAGGTCCACGCGTGTGCCGGGCTGACCGCGCAACCGTCCAAGACGAGCGACGCGCTGTTTCTGGATACCGCTCCGGCACGCCGCGCCAGCGAGGACCTCCGCGCGCTGATCGCCTCTGGTGACTACGACACGGCTGAAGCCGTACTGGTCGATCTGCGCCGGGATCGTGATTTCCGCCGCGCGCGGAAAGGCTACGGCTCGACCTTCGGCAAGGGCGTTGCGCGGGCGGACGTGCACGCCGCGCACCAGTCGCTGCTGAATGCGCTTGACGGCTTCGCGATGGACGCGGATGCGGATCTTGCGGCGCTGCTGCGCGATGAGTTGCGCGGCAGCATCGAGCGATATCAAGAGCTGAAGATGCGCACCGGCGCGCTCGACTTTCTCGATCTGTTGTTGCGCGCGCGGGACCTCGTGCGCGACGTCGACGAGGTGCGTCGCGATTTCCAGGCGCGATTTCAGCGCATCTTCATCGATGAGTTCCAGGACACCGACCCGCTCCAGGCCGAGATCCTGATGCTCCTGGCCGCAGACGACTGGCGCGAACGTGACTGGACGCACGTCCGTCCCGTGCCCGGCAAGCTGTTCGTCGTCGGCGATCCGAAGCAGTCCATCTACCGTTTCCGCCGCGCAGACGTTGGTATTTATCAGGCCGTGTGCAAGCAGCTTGTCGGGGAGGGAGCCATCAGGATCCCGCTCACGACGAGCTTCCGCAGCGTGCCCAACATCCAATCAGTCGTGAACGCCGCATTCGGGAAAGTGATGCGTCAGGATCCGCAAACGCTCCAGGCAGGCTACGTGGCAATGACGCCGTATCGACCGGCGAGCGCGCAACCCTCGGTGGTTGCGCTTCCGGTGCCGCGTCCATACGGCAAGCGCAATCTGTCCGGCGTGGCAATCGAGCGTTCGCTCCCCGACGCCGTTGGCGCCTTTGTTGACTGGCTCATCCACGAGAGCGGATGGACGGTCACCGAGCGCCGCGGCAGTGACGCGGTCGCGGTGAAGGTCGAGGCGCGTCACGTCTGCATTCTTTTCCGGCGCTTCGTCAGCTACACCACGGACATGACGCGCGCCTACCTCGACGCGCTCGAGGCCCGGGGGATCAAGCATCTGCTCGTCGGCGGCCGCGCGTTTCACAACCGCGAGGAGATCGAGACGCTGCGTGCGGCGCTTGCCGCGATCGAGTGGCCGGATGATGAGCTGTCGGTGTTCGCAACCCTGCGCGGTGCGCTGTTTGCGATTGGCGACGAGGATCTACTCGACTATCATCACCGCTTCGGCCGTTCGTTCAATCCGTTCAAAGTTCCCGACGCGCTGCCGGATCACCTCGCGCCCGTGGGAGACGCGCTGCGCCTGCTGGCGCGGCTCCACAATGGCCGAAACCGCGTGCCCGTTGCCGACACGATTACGAGGGTGCTCGACGAGACGCGCGCCCACGTCGGTTTCGCGCTGCGCCGTGCCGGAGAGCAGGTCCTTGCCAACGTGCTTCATGTCGCAGAGCTCGCGCGTCAATACGATCTGTCCGGCGGCATCTCGTTCCGCGGATTTGTCGACGACCTGCGTGAAGCAGCCGAGCAGAGCCAGGCGGCGGAAGCCCCGATCGTCGAGGAAGGCAGCGACGGCGTGCGCCTGATGACGGTCCACAAGGCCAAGGGGCTCGAGTTTCCCGTCGTCGTTCTCGCGGACATCACCGCGAACCTGGCGCCCGCCGAAGCGTCACGCCACCTCGACGCGCCGAGCGGACTCTGTGCGCTGCGCATTGGCGGGTGGTCTCCTCGGGACCTGCTGCTGCACCAGCCGCTCGAACAGGCGCGCGAGCGCGAGGAAGGGATCCGCGTCGCGTATGTCGCCGCCACCCGCGCGCGCGATCTGCTTGTCGTGCCGGCTGTCGGCGACGAACCGTACGATCGCTGGATCGGCGCGCTCAACAGCGCGATCTATCCGCCGCCTGCGACAACTCGAAATCAACACGCCGCGCCCGGATGTCCCTCCTTCCGCAAAGACTCGGTTCTTTGGCGCCCGGACGATGAGACCGCGCGCGCGAGCACCGTATGCCCAGGCCTCCATCACTTCGATGGCGAAACGCCGGCGGCCTCATACGACGTTGTCTGGTGGGATCCGGCGGCGCTGCGGCTCGGCGCCGAGCCGCCTTTCGGGCTCAGGCGGCAGGAATTGATCTCGAAGGACGTGTCGGCGGAAACGGTGGCCGCGGGAGAGCGGCGCTATCGCACGTGGCGACAGCAGCGCGAGGACGCGATCGCAGCGGGCAAGGTGCCGTCGCTGAAGGTAAGAACGGCGACTGAGTGGGCGGCCGCCGGGATCCGGGATCAGGGAACCGGGATCCGGACGGATCGAATCCCGAATCCCGAATCCCGAATCCAGGAAAACGTCGAGGTCATCGCGTTCGATCTTGCGCCTGGCCGCCCGGTGGGTTCGCGGTACGGCACGCTCGTGCACGCGGCGCTTGCGACCGTAGCGCTCGACGCGGATGAGGTTACCGTCGAAGCGGTGGTCCGGACACAGGGCCGCATCGTCGACGCGACCGAGGCCGAAATCGACTCGGCGACCGCTGTAGTTCGATCAGTGCTCGCGCATCCGCTGCTCGGGGATGCGAGGCGTGCGCAGGACGCCGGACGATGCCTTCGCGAAACGCCGGTGACCGTGGTGATCGATGGAGTGCTCGTGGAAGGCGTGGTCGACTTCGCATTCGAGGCTGGCGACCTGGTGACGGTGATCGATTTCAAGACAGATCGTGCGGAAGGCGATCTGCTGATGCAGTACGGCCGTCAGGTCGGCTTGTATGCGGAAGCAATTACGCGCGCGACTGGGCGTCGAGCGCGACCAGTGCTGATGAAGGTGTGAACAGCCGGCAGCTGGCGGCAGGCAGCCGGTTTCCCAAAGTGGCTTAGAAGTTCGGAGTTCGAGGTACGAGTCGTCGCCTTGGGAGTTGGAAGTTGGGAGTTGGAGCTTGCTACTGATAGATAGGCCGCCAGCGGTTTTCAGCGGGCGAGTACTGATATCGGGCGTCGCAGCAGTCGCATCCGTAGAACTCAGTGACGAGCGGAGTACCTAGATGCGCCGGGCTGACGTGACGGCGGTGGAGAACCAGCGCGTCCTCGCGGCACTGTGGGCACTGCCGAGCGGTACCGGTGCCCCGCTCTCCGTCCAGCGCGTGTCGGACTGCGAAGTCCATTAGAACTCTCCTCGGCCGAACTGTATTCGTTCCCAACACGCGTCGCGGGCGGACTTGCTCGAACACGCCTGATTCCAGAACACAGCCACATCCTGCGCAAGATGCGGACCAGCTAGGCGGTGACGTCGGTGCGGCTGGAGGGGCGGACGATCCGACGAATCCGTTTCCAACCGACGAACACCATGGACGCAGCAGTCAGCCAGAGGCGCCGACGCATGTACCACGGCCGCGGCGAATCGTCTTCGCGCCGGCCGCTGCGCGACTTCGCCCGGCGATCCGAGCGCACGGTGTTGCGGGTGTCATCGTCCATGAATCGAGCTTACCACCGGGTTTCGGCGATCGATCCTTCAATCAAAAGCTCAACCAGACAGAAACGCGTATCGATCGCAAGGCGGGTCTAAAGACCCGCCTCTACGATGTCGTAGAGGCGGACCTTAAGGTCCGCCTAGGCACGTCCGTTGCTCCGCGAATCCGTCATGAGCGGACGCCTGACTCGCTACAAAGATTTCGCGTGGTTCGTGGCGAAATACGGCCGCGCGGAGTTCGTCACCAAAGCCATGGCGGGCGAGGATGCCGCGGCGTCCGATCCGGCGGCGGCCGATGCATTCGCCACAGATCTCGAATCGCTCGGCCCTACGTTCATCAAGCTTGGACAGATTCTCTCGACGCGCGCCGATCTCCTTCCACCCGCGTATCTCGATGCACTCGCGCGCCTGCAGGATCACGTGGAGCCGTTCCCGTTCGAGGAGGTCGAGCGCACGATCCGCGACGAGCTGGGCGTACGCATATCGAGCGCGTTCGCCGAATTCGACAAGGCGCCGATAGCGGCGGCGTCGCTTGGACAGGTCCATCGCGCCGTGCTCCGCGGCGGACGCGTCGTGGCAGTCAAGGTCCAGCGTCCAGGCGTCGAGGAGCGAGTCGAGAAGGATCTGACCGCCCTGCGTGAGATTGCGGTCGTCATCGATCGGATAGGGGGCGCGTATCGTCACATCGACGCCGCGCGCCTGCTCGACGAGTTCAAGCGCACGCTGATGTCTGAGCTCGACTACCGCGAAGAGGCGCGCAATCTGGTCACGATCGCCCACCAGCTCCGCAACTTCGAGCACATCGTCATTCCGCTGCCGGTCGACGACTATTCAACCGCGCGCGTGCTGACCATGGACTACGTCGGTGGCGCGAAGATCACCGCGGTCAGCCGCGTCGAATGGACAGAAGTCGATGGCGGGGCGCTCGCGGAGGAACTGTTCAGGGCGTACCTGCAGCAGA
>Ga0137452_1000109_pt1 | contig 25485 bp, 31 predicted proteins | sample EasRivERMGT513_2_FD_102312 | JGI IMG/M metagenome (GOLD analysis project Ga0137452, IMG submission 102312) | Soil microbial communities from meander-bound floodplain in the East River, Colorado, USA - East River MetaG ERMGT513_2 | ecosystem: Environmental > Terrestrial > Soil > Floodplain ...
ATCCCATCCGCCACCAGCCCAGCCACATCATCCGGCCCCCCCTGACTCAGCAGCGATCGATCCCGCCTATTGTCCACCCCCAGGAACCCCCCATCCAGATCCCTGCGGATTGGCGTATCCCACCCCACCGGCTGTAAGTTCCTCGGCATTAGTTCCAGTTTGTCCGTTCAGTCCGTTTCGTCCGTTCTTGTTGGTTCAAAATCGATAATTGTGGCAGTCAGTAAACACCCCTCCCGAAACCACCGCCGGCACTCCGGGCGCTGTCAGCACAGACGCCTCACCCACCCCCGATTTTAGACCACCCCGGAGGATGTTGTTTGCGAAGATATGTTTGCCGCCATACGCATAGAACCCGAAGGCCGCCCGGTCGCCAGGCGCCTTTAGGAACGTGTTGCCGGTTATCACCGAGCTGGGAGCGCCGTTGCAGAAAACCATTCTGTCCGCGCATCGCTGGATCGTGGAATCCGAGAAGACCACTTCCTCCGCCCCGTCGTAAATCTGAACCCCAAAACTCCCGCAGTCGGTCACAACGTGGTTCGTGAACCTCCCCCTCTTCAGCCGGTGGATCGTAATGCCCACCCCCTTGATATTGGCCACCGTCACATTCGAGGCCAGGTAATCCGAATAAAGCGGCACCCCGTCCTGCTCGCAGATTTCATCGATGTACTCCATACCGGCGCCGGCATTGCGGATGTGGATATTCGAGACGACGCCACGCTTCAGCCCCGCCAGCGAACAGGCGATATTGGTTATCCCATCCATCTCGATGTTTGAGATGACCATCCCGCACCCGAAAGGATTGTCCCGGCTCAACTGACTTTTGGTCGGATAGCACTGGGGATAGAAGGTTTCCAATCCGTTCAGCGCACAGTGCTCGATCTTCCCGTTGCAAATCCTCCCGCCCAGGATGCCCTGGCCAATCCAGATCCCCGTGTTGGTAGTGAGATCATCCCCGGTGCCCCGCAGGTAGAAATTCTCGATGACTGGATCCGCGATGTCGCAATCGAGGAACATCCCCCGCCCCTTGAAATCGATGATCTCAGAGTTGCGGAATGTTAGGCTCAGGCACGGCGCCGCCCAGATCGCCCCGACATATTTCCACCCATCATTGCAGTTTTGAATCCTGATGTTCTCGAGCAGCAGACCGCTTGGGTTGCTGTCGCAGTCCCCATAGACCGTGTGCCAGGTGTGAAACTCAGAATCCAGCGTGATGTCCCGGATCGTGAGGTTCTTCGCGGCAGTCCAAAATGAGATGTTGTTCGGGTTTTCCTCCTTGATTGCCAGAGCCGTCGTGTGCTTGCCCAGACCACAGAGCACCGTGCCTGGCGCGGTCAGCTTGACCACCTCAGGCACGGTCAGCGGGAGCACCCCCTTCACATTCACGCAGATCATCCCCCCGATCGGGAGCGCGCCCCGCATCTCCGCCTCCGTCGTCACACTCACGCCGAAACTCGACCCCCCGCCCGATGGCGGCCGCGCCGCTTCCCTCTCTGCGTACTCCTGCTCAGTCACCAGCCCCGCCGGTGCCTCGCCCGAAACTGTGATAACCACCGGATCGCTCATTTTTCAGTCTTTCTGTCTTCTGTCCTCTGTCCTCCTTCTGATTCCCCCTCAGTGGCTCACCCACGCCGTCCCGTTGTGGAAAACCGGACACGCCACCGCCCCGCCGCCCGTCAGCGCACCCAGGTACGTCGGCGCCTTCGCATCCGTCACATACGCCGTCATCCCCACCGTCCCCGCCGGCAGCGTCGCCACCTTGTATCCTGCCAGCGTCACCGGCCCAGCGGTGGCCGCCGGCGCGCTCCGCAGCGTCGCCACGTCCAGGATCCCTCCCGTCATTGAAAGACCGCTCCCGATGGCGATCACCTGCGGCTTACCCGTCGATCCCGGCGCTCTCCCCAGCAACGTGCTCGGCGCCTGGTCCGGCATCACCGAGTACGCCAGCGTCCCCGCCGTGATGTTCGTGGCATCAATCCCAGTCCCCACCTTGCTCCCGCCCAGGCTCCCGTCCGCCAGGTCCTGCAGGTCCGCGTCCAGTTGCGCATTCGGCAGCGTCCCCGTCGTGATGTTGCTCGCGTTTATCCCTACTCCCACCTTAGACCCCACCACACTCGCGATCGTGAGCGTGTCAGGCGTGGCCGAGAGACTGAATTCCCCTGGCGAGATCGTTATCGCCTTGTCCGCCGGCCCGCTCCCTACTCCCGTTCTTACGTAAAATTGGTTTTGCGTGAGTGTCAGATTGCCTATCGCCGCCAGGTCCGCGTCCAGTTGCGCATTCGGCAGCGTGCCAGTCGTGATGTTTGTCGCATTGATCCCCGTCCCCACCTTGCTCCCGGTCAGCGTCCCATCCGCCAGGTCCGCCAGGTGCATGTTCGCCGGCTGGTAGATGTTCACCAGCGCGAGCGTCCCCCCGCTCACTGTGAAGTCCCCGCTCACTCCTATCTCCTGCGGCGCCCCCGTGCTTCCCGTATGCCGCCCGATCAGTTTCGAGCCCGTCACCGGTGCCATCTTCGCCAGCGTCACCGCGCCGGTGTCTATCGTCATCGTCGTCCCGCTCCCGCCCACTACCACATCACCATAGTCATTGTCAGTTAGCCCGCCGCTCCCGCCACTACCCCCACCGCTCACCACCGTTTCCGCCCCGGCAGAATTTTTCGAGTACAGCAGCCCGTCCGTTTTCCCGTACAGCCGGATATAGCCAGCCGGCGCCGCGCCTGGCGGCGTTATCGTGGCTATGTTCACTATGCCATCGGTCAGAGTCACCGTCGTCCCCTGCACCGCGTCCTGAAATACCGTCAACATGTTGAACGTGTTCGTTCCGGTAAAATTGTTGTCCCCATTGTCGTAGGCGGGATTGCTGTCCGTCACCGCGGTATCCAGCTGCGCCTTCGTCATGCTCAGCCGCGCCGGATGCAGCGTCCCCGTCGTGATGTTTGTCGCATCTATCCCCGTCCCCACCTTGCTCCCGGTCAGGCTCCCGTCCGCCAGGTCCACCAGGTCCGCGTCCAGCCGCGCATTTGGCAGCGTCCCCGTTGTGATGTTGTTCGCGTTTATCCCGCCTCCCACCAGGTTCCCCGGCACACTCGCTATTGATAGCACATTGTCCGTCAGCGTGAATTCCCCCGGGTTTATCGTCACCGTTGCATCCGCATGCCCGGGCCCCGGCCCCGTCCTCGCGTAGAATTGGTTTTGCTCCAGCGTCAGGTTGCCTATCGCGGTCAGATCGTCATCCAGCCGCGCATTCGGCAGCTTCCCCGCCGTTATGTTCGTCGCATCTATCCCCGGCCCCACCTTGCTCCCGGTCAGGCTCCCGTCCGCCAAGTCCGTCAGATCCGGGTCTATCGCCTGATAGTCATTCGCCAGCTCCATCGTCCCGGTCGTCAGGGTGAAGTCCGGCCCTATCTTCATCGTGTGCGTCACAGGCCCCGGCCCCGGATCCCTGCGGATGTAGAATTGATTTTGCAGCAGCGGAAGATTCGCCATCCCGGTTAATTGAGGACTCAGCGGCTGGTATGGCGTCACCAGCGTCAGCACCCCGCCCGCCACAGAGAATTCCCCACTCGTCAGCGTGATTTCCTGCGCCGGCCCCGGCCCCACAGAATACCTCCCCAGCAGCACCGTAGGGTTTACCGGCGTGATGTCACCCAGCCCTATCGCTTCCTCCACCACATCCGCCGTCAGCGTCCCGCTTATCGTCAGGTTCCCCGGTATTAATACATCCCCGTTGTTCAGGATCGTCATCGCCTGCGTCCCACCGTTATTCCCCACGCGGAAATGCATGTCCGCTCCCGTGGCGCCCACCCCCGTCGTCGTCTTCAGCACCAGATCGCTCGTCGCCGCCGTCCCCCCTATCACCAGGGGCGTCCGGATGTCCGTCAGGAACGTCGGCTGCACCGCGAACACCGCCGCCCCCGCCCCCGTCTCATCGCTCAGATTCAGCCGCAGCCCCTCACTCGTCGTCAGCCTCAGGGCTATCAGCGTCTCCGTCCCCAGCATCCCCTTCGCTCGCCCGTTCGGATCCGCGCTCGTGTCGTCCTTGTCCCACACATAAAACTTGTCCGCCACCAGATCAAACCCCTCCCCCGTCTGCACCAGAAACGTGTCCAGCGTCGTCTGTTGCCCCCACGCCTGGCCCGCCACCATCCACAGCAGCGCCCACAGCCACTTCCCGCCCATATTCAGTTTCATTTTCAGGTTTTTCACTTCCGGCTTCCGACTTCCGCCATCCGTCCTCCGACCTCCGCCATCCGTCCTCCGTCCTCCGTCCTCCGTCCTCCGTCCTCCTCCTGCTTCTTCTGACCTAGTACCGCCTGCTGCTGCCGGTTATAGATCAGCATCCCCTGGACCTGGCCAAGTTGGGCGACGGCGCCCTGCAGTTGGTCCCTTTGGGCCATGAGGTTCGTTTCGTCGTCCTTCAGCATCTCGAGCGTGTACATAAAAGGTAATTTTGATTTCAAACCGCGACCGCAGACAGCGCCCCGCCATTGGCCACCGTTATGCGATACCGTGTTAAATTAGGCGACTTCAGGATGTAGCCCGTCCCCCCCGTCACCAGCTCCACATCGCCAGACGCAATGATTTTCTTCTCCACATAGAGCCCGCCGAACGTCTTCAGCGACGCCACCCCCGCCGCCGTCGCCTCGGTCGCGTTGGTCACTGCCGTGGGATGGCCAAACTGTATCGCGGAGGTCGTTCCAGTCCCGCTGGACCCGTTGAACGTTGCGATTCCCGCCGCATCCACATACAGCCCCATCCAGTTGTTCGCATCGTAGTAGGCCGCGATCTGGTGGATGGTTTGAGCCGTCGCCTGCACCCGTGCCGCGCGATTGTCGAACGCTCCCAGGAGCAGGTTGTGCCCGTTGTCCACATACCCCTCACTCAGATGCAGCCCGATCTTCCCGTTTTGACTGTCGAAAATGAAGAAATCCCTCGCCGTCGCGCCAGCGTAGCCGATGCCATAGATCCACTCCGCGTTCGGCTTCTTGAGTGCGTTGTAAAACTGTACGTCCGCCGTCGTCTCCGCCCTGATAATGTTTGAAGCACCAGAGAGTGCCATGATGTGGAGAGAAGCAGCGGGCGTAAGTGTCCCAAATCCAATTTGGCCATACTGGTTGCACACGATGCGCCCGTTCCCCCCGCCGTCCGCGATGATGATGTGGTTAGTGAGATCCGCAGGCAGCCCGTAGACATTCGCCCCAATGATCGTGTTGTTGTGCCCCGTGACGATTCCGCCCCCTGACTTGTAACCAACGACGGTGTTGTAACCCAAGGCGATGTCGTTCTTGTTAATGTCGTAGAGAGCTTGGTAGCCGACCACGGTACTGCCGCTGCACGCCAACTCGGAAACCATTGCAGTGCGCCCGATGACGACATTGTAATTGCCGCTCATCAGTCCGGCCGCGGCACTCTGACCGAAGGCACAGTTTTCATGCAGAGGCAACGGCGTTGGGACGGCGGGTGGAGGCGGTTGTGTCGCTCCCCCGTGTTGCAGAGCATTGGTGCCAACAACGGTGTTGAAGCCCCCTGTGATGTTGTTGTTGAGGGCCGCGAACCCGATGGCGGTGTTGTTGGCGGCAGTGGTGCCTTGTTGCCCCGCGTTGGCGCCGAAGTACGAGTTGTTGCTGCCCTCGTTCCACATGCCAGAGGCGCAGCCGTAGAAGGCAACGTGTTCGCCCCCCAATGCATAGACGCCACAGTCGGTCCCGAACATGCAGTTATAGTTGCCGCCCGTGAACCGCCATCCCGCACCGCACCCGACAAAAGTATTGTGGTATTCGCTGGTGAGTTGCAGACCGGACAGCGTTCCCACAATCGTAGTCTGAGTGCCGTTGCTCATCCTTTCACCAGCATTTGGCCCGATCAGCACGTTGTTGTTTCCGGTGGTCAGCGCCAGACCAGCATCGACGCCAATGACCACATTCTGTGTGCCGTTCCACTCGTAAGGCGTGGTCAGCATCCCGTCCACGGGATCAATGGGGTTGAGTTCGGAGCCTCCGCCGGCTACACCCCTGGTTATCAGGGTGCCGCCATTGCCCACGACAAGAGACGCAGGCCAGGCTTCTTCACTTACGTGCGTGAAGCCGACGCGAATTGCCGCGGTCACTGCTCCATCCACACTCGGGAATTTCACCGCCCCCGTCCCACTCGGGCGCAGCGTGATGTCTTTATTCGTCCCCTTCGCCGCGATCATCAGCGCCCCCGCGCTTCCCGTTATCTCCGCCGGCGTCGCCGCCGTTCCCACACGCATTCCCACATCAGGCAATGCCAGCACCCCACCACACATAAAGGTGTCGATATCCTCCGAAACAATAACGTCAGGCATAATTTTCTCAGTTGTTCGTCGTCTTGGCGTGGAGGTAGTAAATGGTGCCGTCGATTTCCAACTCGATGGTGCGGTTCGGAGAGGTCGGCGTGACCGCTAACGCCCGTCCCACCCTGAACGCAGTCGGCGTCGTGCCAGCCGGAGATCCCGTCGTCATCGACGTTGCCGTGATGATCTTCTTCTCAGCCTGGATGCCGCCGAAACAACGCAACGCGCCCACACCCGCAGTCGTCGCCTCGGTGCTGTCAGTGACCACGGTCAAATGACCCAGATGAATCTTCGCGAAAGCCCCCCCAAGACCACTTGATCCGGTAAACGTCGCAATACCCGCCGAATCAACGTAGATGCCCATGTAGTTGACCGGATCATAATACGCAGCGATCTGCATGATGGTCGTAGCGGTCGATTGAAGGCGCGCAGCACGGTTGTCAAAGTTGCCCAGGATCAGATTGTGCCCGTTGTCCACGATCGCCTCACTCAGGTGCAGTCCGACCTTGCCGTTTTGGCTGTCGAAGATGAAGAAGTCCTTGGAGGTCGGTCCCGCGTAGCCAATGCCATAAAGCCATTCAGCACCGGCATTCTTCAGCATCGCATAGATGGAGGCCACAGGAGAGGCTGGATTGTGAAGGATCTGGGCCATGCTGACGCCAGTGCCAGTCACCACATGCAGCGCCGCCGTCGGCGCCGCGATCCCCATCCCCACCTTCCCCGTCCCGTCCACATTGATCCGCTGGTTCCCCGTGCCATCGGCGATGATGATGTTGTTCGACAAGCCGGGAGCCAGGCCAGTCACTCGAGCGCCGATGATGGTGTTGTCAGTGCCGGTGACAATTCCCCGCCCCGTGTTGTAGCCGATGGCGGTGTTGTGTCCGTAATACGTGTTGTTGTTGCGTTGGTCGAATAGCGCCCGGTGGCCCACCGCCACGTTTCCTTCGGAGATAGTCTCGGTGCCCAACGCTTGCAGACCGATGGCCACATTGTAATTGCCCTCCGTCATCGCACCCAGCGTGCCCTGACCAAGGGCGGTGTTCTCATGGGCGACAGTGGCAAGAGCAAGAGAATTGGCCCCGACGACGGTATTGAAGGTGCCGGTCAGGCAGGCATTGAGCGCCGCGAAGCCAACGGCGGTATTCGTCTGTCCGGAGCGATTCTGCTGTCCCGCAACGGCACCGATGTAGGTGTTGAAGTCGCCATGATGATCGGTGACAATAGGCGGACCTGGATCGAGAACATTGGCGGGCTCATTCCACTGTCCTGCCCCAGATCCCACAAAGGTGCAATGGGTGCCTCCCTTGGCATAGAGCCCGCAGTCGGTCCCGACCATCACATTGTAGTGACCCTCTTCATGGTCCCACCCGGCGAACGCCCCGATAAAGGTGTTGTGGTAGGAAGTGGTGGCCTTGAAGCCGGCCACACAGCCGATGAACGTGTTCTGAGTGCCGATCGAATTGACCTTCCCGGCAGCAGCACCCACGAAAGTGTTGTTATTGCCGGAAGAGTTGGCCAGACCAGCGTCGATGCCGATGATGACATTCTGCGTGCCGTTCCATTCATAAAGCTGATCCAACATCCCGTCGATCGGGTCGATCGGGTTGGGCAGACCGTGAGTCAAAAGCGTGCCGCCATTTCCCAGGACAAGAGAAGCCGGCCACGTTTGAGAGCCGGCATGAGTGAAGGCGACGCGCAGATCGGCGCAGGTGGCCCCATCGACGCTGGGGAATTTGACACACCCTTTCCCGCTCGGATCCAGAATGATGTCCTTGTCCGTCCCCCTGGCCGCTATCGTCAGCGCCCCCTCGCTTCCCGTCATCTCCACCGGCGTCGTCGCCCCCACACGTATTCCCACGTCCGGCAATGCCAGCACCCCGCCCGACATAAAGGTGTCGATGTTATTTGAACAGGTCAAGTCAGGCATAAGCGTCAGAAATACTCATAATCCACGATCACCCCAGCCCCCGCGCTGCTGAACCACAGTTGCGATTTCGTCGGGATGAAGACTGGCGCTGTCCCCACCGCGATCGGCAACCCCACCTCCGCCGCCGTCCCGCCTATGATCCCGCCCGATTTCCCGCACGTCACCACCCCCGCCGTCCCGTTCACTATCGCGCAGTAGCTAAAGCTCTGCACCGCTCCGCTCGTTCCTACCGCCCTCGCCGGCGCCGGATACGCCGTGTTCGCTGCTGTCAATGTTACTCTCATAGGTTCTTCAGGTTTCAGTTTTCAGGTTTCCCGTCCTCAGTCTTTCCGTCCTCCGTCCTCCGTCTTCCGCGTCCTCAGGTCACCCCGCCGGCTTCAGTTCATATCCCGGAACCTTCAGCCCCGGAATCAGCGTATAGAAGATTTTGCGCTCGCTCGTCCCCCCGTTCTTCGGACTCGACGCGATCCCCAGCGCCTCCGCCGCAGCGATCGACGCCTCCCCCAGCTTGTCCTTTGGCCCCACATCTCCCACCAGCCCCCAGGCCACCAGGCCATTCTCGAGGTTCTCCATCCGCACCCGGCACCCCAGCACCACCGGCCCCACCAGCTGCCGCAGCTGCGGCGGCGTCACCGAGAAAATCACCGACTCACTATCCAGGTACCGCCGCGGATCCGAGTGCGCGTAGTCCACATGCTCATAAGCCGTCGGCGAGACGTAGTAACCGGGGCACGGATCCGCACCATGCTGTTTCACCGGATCCCCATCCGCCTCCCCCGTATCCGTCGCCACACCCCACCAGTTCCCCGGATAGCCGGCATTCGCCAGGTAATCCAGCGCCACACTATCATCCTCATGGTACGTCCGGTATCCCCCATCCCCGTCGATGCTCATCTTCGCGGTGTACGTCATAAAGATGCCGTTCCAGTAGACATCCACGCCCTCGATCTCCGTGAGGACATCACCCTGCGGGATAGAGATATTGATCATGGCTTAATAACTAGAGTTTCGATCATTTTTCGCATCTCGCGCTGCTCTGCCTGCACCTCCTCAAGCGTAACCCGCATCTGTGCTGCGTTGGTCGATACGCGATTCCAGATCATGCCAACGGTAAAAATGGCAGCAGCCACGGTCACGAAATTTTGAAGGGCCCCGTTCTTCATGGGAGAACCGGTAGTTGGGCCGGGACTGGATTCAAAAGCCGAAATTTCTCCAAGTCCGTCGCTATCCTCAGGCTCTCCAGCTCCGCCGCGCTCCTTGCCTCCACCGTCGCCGCCCGCTGCGCCGCCAGACTCGTCGCCTGCTTCCGTGCTATGTTCGCCACCGCCACCTCAGCCGCCTTGTCCGCCCCGAACATAAATGCCGCCGCCTGCAAGAAATCCGCCCACGGCTTGTTCATTTTGTTCCGCAAGATCACGCTCCCGTCCGGCTCCATCATCACCAGCGTATCCCCGGCAAAGTGCCCGCCATCCGCATAGCGCGCCCCATTTGGCAGCGTCACCTCCCGCGCCGTCTGGCACGCCGGCCCTGCCAGCATCATCATCGGGAGCATCATCATCATCATTTTCATCTCCGGTTGTAGATCCGCTCCGCTATCGCCTGGTCGATCACATCATTGTCCGCCGTGGTGCAGCCCACCATCCCAAGCACCAGAATAAGCAGCACCAGTTTCATCAGCCCCTGAAGTTAATTTTTGGCCCAGCACCCAGCAGCCCGAATCCGTAAAGCAGCCAGAGGACCACAGCGAAAATCACGATGATCAGGATGATCTTCTTGAACGGCTCCGGCATCGGAATGTATGTCAACACCAACCACATCAGAAAGCCGACAATCGCCAGAGTAAGGATGAGTGTGATCAGGGACATAGAGTTAAATGATTACTGATTACTTTGATTACTTTGCTTACTTCCTCACGCCACTCTCAAAAACTTCGCCTGCCCCTCTTGCAGGGTCATTTGCATCAGCTCCTGCTCCAGGTGTTCTATCATCATCCGCTCCACCGCCGTCGCCGTCCCCGCCTGTCCCTCCGTCGCCTTCGTCATCGCGTGGGCCCCCGCCACCACCGCCTCGAAGAGGATTGTCAGAAACGGGATCACCTCCCAGTAGAACCCATCTGGCGCCTGCCCTGGCGTCGTCGCCGTGTTGTATTTCCACCGGTAGCAGTTCCCATCCACCGGGTAGTACACCCTTGAATCCTCCGGGTATGCCGGGTATGCCCTCGTCTCATCCCACTCCTCCGCCGTGAATTTGATCACATCCGGCCGGAAGTGCACCCACACCGGCTCCTCCGTGTCGAAGTACACCCCATCCGGCCCATGCCGGTAGTTCACCAGCTTCGCCCCCTCATCCGCCAGCGGATGCCGATCATACACCCCGAAGATCCGCCCGTAGTTCAGATAATTCAGCAGAAACGTCCGTGGCATCCACGGCGTCCCCGTCACCGGATGCGCATTTAGCACCACCCGGTCTATCCGCACACTCTCCGGCCAGTCGTAGAATTGATAGCAGTAGCGGTAACAGGAATTGATCGCCCCCGCCATCTGCGCCGCCATCCCCCTGCCCAGCCCATCCTCCTCCGGAAACGCATTGTTCCTCCGCGCCACCTCCCACAGCACATCACGGAACAGCGTCACCCGCGGCACCGTCGCCGTTAGCGGCAGCACATTCAGAGGCATTATGCAGCCCTCCTCGTTCCCGTTTCCTCCGTAGGGTCGCCATCCTGGCGACCAGTCGAAGACTTCCACCTCTCCGGAACCACGATCGTCGCATTTGCCATCTTCTGCCGCACGCGACACCACGGATTGTCCCGCTCGTATTCCCGGATGAAGTCATTTTGATCCCACAGCCCAAGCCCCTTTTGCTGGACCCATTCGTGGAAACTCTGCCCAGGGATTACCGACCGCAGCCGAAAGTTTCCCTCGTTTGTTATCAGCGGCACTTTCTCCAGTGCCGCGATCTCCTGCCGCGCCTCCGCCTCCATCACCCGCTTCTTCATGTAGGTCCCCCAGTTCAGATCATCCAGCAGACGCTGATACGCTGCCTCGCCTTCACGGCGCCGCAGACTCTCCTCGTCCACCTCGATGATGTGCCCCGTCCAGTCCATCCCGCGTCGAGTTACTGATTACTGGATTACTGATTACTGATTACTACCGGCTCCCCGTCTCCCACCGGCGCCACCTCTTCCGCCGGCTCCTCCTTCGCCTTCGTCGGCGCCGGCGCCGCCTCCGGATTTATCCCCATTGCCGTCAGCATCGTGTCGATCGCCTCTGTATCATGCGCTGACAGGAATCCGCCGCGCGTCAGGATGAACCCCTGCACCGCCTCCCTGTTCGAGTCTGGCGCCTTCGGCTCACCGTTTTCCAGCACCTCCCCCTCCGGCTTCGGCAGTTGACCGTCCTCCGCCCGCTCCCGCTCCTCATCAGTCGTTTTGTGTTTCTTGCTCATAATCCAGTTTAGGTTTCCGTCTTTGTGGTCCGTGGTCCCGTGGTCCGTGGTCCCATCACGTAGTGATCTTCCCGTGCGCCTGCGGGTTATCCACTTGCAGCCCATACACGTAGTCGATCACGCTCACGTAACTCCCGCCGTTGTACGGCAGGTCCGTGCTCCGCGGCGTCCGCCCAGGCCGCAGCGTCACATTGTCCATGTCACAGATCAGCGCATGCACCCCCGTCGGCAGGGAGAAGTGCGTATGCAGCCGCAGCCGGCCGAAATCGCTTTCGTAGATCAGCACATTCAGCACCATCTTGCTGTCCGCCTGGTTCGCTTGGAAGCTGCGCACCGGCACCTGGTGATCCGCGCTGATCGGCCCCACCGTCGCCACCCGCGTGAAGTTACTGAACACAGTTTTCGCCCCCGGACTCAGGAAGGCATCCCACGCCCGCCCGCTCCGCCGGCTTGTCGCTGCGATGCTTTGCATGATCCCCCGGAAGTCATCTTCCGTGATCGCGCTCGCCGTCGCCTTCCCGCTCACGATGTTTGCCGCCGGCGTCAGCGCCAGCGCCGGCACTGGTAGGTCCGACTGCGCGACCGATGCTATCCACGCCGCCATCCCGCGCATCTTCAGCGCCGTCGCCGTGGTCGATCCCGTGCCCGCTCGGCTATCGCTATTCTTCAGGCAGCTCACCTCCAGGTTTTCCTTCGCCTGCACCATCGCGTCCGCCGCATTGTCCGCCCGCAGGTCATCGATTCCCCCGAATTCGTGCACAAACTCCTGCGCGATGTCACCCACCCCGTACACCACCCAGCCCTTTTGCACCCGGCCCTGAAGCATCACCTTGTTCGCCTCGTTGTTCGTGATGTCCCCCGCTGCCACGTCCTGACCGTCTCCGATAAAGACGTCCGCCGGCGTCAGCCGCTGCCGGAATGGCCACTCATAGAGAGTACTCTTCGGCTTCGGCCCCTTCTTCGCCATCGTGCTGAACGGCGTCTCCGCCGCCCGTGCCACCGTAAAGCTCCGCGCCACATCGCGGATCCTCAGAGTAGCTGAAATGTCATGATCTAATACACTAGCCATATTGAAATGAAGTTTAGTTGTTGAGTTGTTCTGACCACTTGCCTCCGGCCTCCGACTTCCGTCTTCCGCCTTCCGCCTTTCCCCGTCCTCCGTCCTCCGTCCTCCGCCCCTCAGGCCGCCTCCAGCTCCGCACGCAGCAGCGCCTTCGCCGCCGCATCGTCCCCTGCCATCGCCTTCGCTTCCAGATCCTGCATGTTCACGGCCGCCTTTGCGCCCGCTACCTGCAGCCCTGGCTTCGTCGCGCCTGGCCGGTGTGGAGTTGCCTGTGGTTTTCCAGCGGTCGCCGGCTTCGCTCCACCCAGAGCGGATCCTGCACCCGCCGGCTGTCCGGCTTTCCCGGGAACCACCTTCCCGTCCTTGCCCAGAGCCATCCTGACGTAACGCGCCCTCCCAGCCTGCTCCTCCGTTATCATCCTCATGCCTCGCGTCGCCGCGGCCATGAAGACCTCCCAATCTGGCAGCTTTGCCTTTATTTCCGGCACCGCCTTCAGCACATGTAGCAGGAACCCATTTTCCGGCGTTCCCTTTTGCAGCAGACCAGGCTCCAGCGTCGTCGCCGTCACCCACGGTTTCTCATTCGCCCGCTGCGCCACTCGCATCTTTGCATCCGGGTAGGCGTCTATCTCTGCCTCGGCTTCCGCTAGCGTTTGCTGAGCCTTCTCCGCGCTCACCTCTATCTCACGGCCACCCCGCAGCTGCACCGTCCCGCCGTCGGGATTGGCCAGGCACCACGTCCGCCGCGCCTTCGCCGCAGCGTATCGCCTGTCCAGCACCTCGGCGGGAGTCACCTTCTCCTCCTGCGCCACCGCCTCCACATCACTGTAGGGGTTCGCCGGCGTCGGAGTTATCGTCACCCCGCCCTCTGCTATCTGTGCTTCCAGCGCCGTGATCTTTGCGCTTTGATTTTGGATCCGCTTTACCGCTTGCTTCGGCCAGTCCTCCATCCCTTTCGGGACTCGCGTTCCATCCTCGTTACCGTCAGGATCCGCAGCCTCAGGCTCCCCCTCCGCGGCCTCGTCCGGGGTTTCCCCCACCGTTTCCGCTTCAGCTCCCTCGTCTGCGTTGCCGTCCGCTCCCTCGCCCGCGATAGCCTCGTCATCCTCCGAGACCTCCGAACTGGTGGCAGACTTTTTGGCTTTTGTTCCGACTTCCGTCTTCCGACTTCCGTCTTCCGTCCCCTTGCCGGGTTTCCGGTCCTTTTGGTCAGTCGTCGTTTCCGGTGCTGCCAGCTCCTCCGCGAGCAAATCCCGCATCGAAGGCATTTCTTCCAGGCTCACCGGTGCCGCCGCCGTGACCGCGGTCGACCGCCCCTCGCCGGCTCCTCCGCCGGCTCCAGGGTCTACCGCTGCAGTGGTCTGATTCTGCGTCTCAACAGCCATCTCAACGTCAGCGCCGCGGTGGATTTTCCGCAGCCCAGGCCGCATTGAGAACACTTCCCTAACCCTCTGTCAGCCCAATTTTCGCCCCCTTGATCGCGTCCGGTCGCGTCCGCTCGCGAACGATCGCCAACGATCGCAACTAATTCGGCACTCTGCCTGAAGTCTTCGATCTTCGGATGTAGGTCGCGCCTCCAATGGAGATTTGCTTTCTTTCCAGCCATACGTCGCGCCACGCTCCCTGTATCTGGTCAATGCGGGCGTTGGCGGCGGCGAGTTCGCGCTCAAGCTCGCGGGCAGTTGTGGACGAGCACGCCCCTTTGACCGCCCACTTTGTGAAGAACTCCTTCTCAGCGGCATCGGCCCGTGGCGTTGGTTGATCCTGCGGGCTCATGGATTCGTGTCCTCCGCCTCCTCCCCACCCTGCATATCCCGCCAGATCCCCCAGAATATCTCCTCCAGCGCATCCGCCGCCCCCGCGTGATACGCCCGGTATTCCAGCGGATCCACATCCGCCACCACCGGCGTCTGCCGCCCCATCCGGTCCATCGTCGCCGCCTGGTCCCGCAGCCGATGCAGCACCACATGCAGGCCCGGATCCTCCGCCCTCGCATGCAGCGCCACCTTCTCCGCGCCAGGCTCCAGACGCACGAACAGATTCACGTCATGCAAATGCGCTTCCTGTTTCATAACTGATTACTGATTACTGATTACTGATTACTGATTACTTCACTCAATACCCGCCCCCGTTCCCCCCTCCCAGCGCCCCCATCCCTGCCGGCTCCCGCACCGGCTCCACCCCCGTCCGCCCCGTCTGCGCATTCTCCTGGTATTGCTGCACCTGGAACGAATGGAATTTCACCCGGTTCTTCAGCAGCGCCGCCACGTCCTCATCCGCCTGCGCCACCTTCTGCGCTCGAGTGAATTTCCCCTCCTGCCCCTTCGGCTGCATTATTGCTATCTCCCCGTCCCGCCCCACCTGGATCCCGAATATATCTTGCAGCACTTGCAGCCTCAGCTGGTGATTCTGCCCCTCCGTGTACGGCTCCTCCATCCCGTTCAGCAGACTCCCGATGATACGCCGCTCATCCTCCGCCTCCTCCATCGCTTGCTTCTGCGGTTGCGCCACCAGCAGCCGGTAATGGCTTGGCAGCAGCCAGGCCGTCATCGCCTTCATCAGCGGCCCGTTTTGCATCAGCCCCTCGCGATCCATCCCTTGCAGCGCGGCTATCGCCTTCATCCGCTTCTCCACCATGCTCGGGTCCAGGTCCGCCACGTCAAAGTCCAGCTCAAACGCCACCTGCCCCTGGATCTCCTCCCTCGAGACATGCATGTCGACCGCCATTCCCCCCAGGAAACTCGCGCGAATCACCTCCGGCGCGAATTCCTGCACCAGTTGAAACGTCATCAGCCGCGCCACCCGGATGTCCGCCAGAAAGTCACTCACCAGCATCTGCCGGTGCGATAGCTTTATCTCCGGATCCACCAGCGGGCCCCTCGCCCAGTACGCGTTCAGACTCTCGATCGTCACCTTGTCCACCTCCATGCTCCCCGTCCCGTCCGCGCCCACCTTCAGCGGCTCCAGCTTCCCCATGCCGGCCGTCGTCCGCATCGGGATCTGGACGCCTGGCCGCACGTCTATCTGACCGCCCGCCATCGTCAGCGGCACCTGCATCGGCGGCTTTATCACCAGGCTCGCGTTGTCCGCGCGCATATCGCGTTGGATCTTCACCTCATTCTGTTGAGTAAAGGAAATCTCCCCCACCCCGCGGCTCGCCAGCAAGTACGTCGCCGTGTGTTCCCGCATCACATCGGCGAATGGATACCGCCCATGCGCGTACTCGCAGCATTCATGCAGCCCCGCTTTGTCCTTCACCTCCCCATGCAGCACCGTGTGGTACAGCGCCGGCGCCCCGCCCAGTGCCGTCGCCCGGTAGTAGACGTGCAGCACCTGGAATAACCGCTCCTCCTCGTTCAGCTGCTGCGTCGTCGTCCGCACACTGCTCCGCACGCTCCCACAGCTCAGCAGCCACGGGTATCGGCCGAATTCCGTCGCCGCCGCCAGCTCCAGCGCCTTCCCCGGATGTTCCAGCACCTCATTCACCCACGCCTGACTCCATCCCTTTGTGTCCACCCGCTCCTCCAGCTCCGGCTTCGTCAGCCATTCCGGCATCGTCACCCAGGCCGCCTCCTGCACCCGCGTCGTCGTCGCCGGGTAGAATACATCCACGAACGGCGTCAGCGCGCACCACTCCGGCCGCTCATATTTCGCCTCCGCCACATAATACGTCACCGGCCCCGGCTCCTTCAAGCCCGTCGCCACCCGCCGCGCCTCGCTTTTCGTCATCTGCGGGTCCAGCGCCATCAGCCCTTCTATCAGCTGATCCTTCATTTCCGGATCCAGGATCAGCTCCCCCAGCTGCTCCGCCACCGCCTGCATTATCTCCTGCTGTTGTTGCGGCGTTAGGAAACTCCCGTTCTCCGCCGGCTGCGCCCCCGTCTGCTCCGCCGCCGCGGCCGCCGCCTGCTCCGCCTGTTGTATCGCGCCCGCCGCCACCACTTGCAGCAGTTGGTCCGCGCCCATCTCACGCTTCCCCACCTGGATGTCCTTGCACCAGCCCACGTACAGCATCGCGTGCCCGTATTCCTCGGATATGTCCGCACACTGCGCCACCGCCTTATGCAGACTCTCCCGCGCCACATCCTCGTAATACTCCGCCGCCTGCGCCCACAGCGCCGCCTTCTCCTGCGGCTTCTGTTCCGGATCCATGTTCCGCGGCCCGATCCGCTGCTGACTCCGCGCCAGCGCCAGCCGCTTCATCATCACGTGTTCGTTTATTATCTCCTCCACCAGCGGCACCCGCGAGTCCGCCGCGCCTGGCCACGGGAAAACCTCATAACTCTTCTGCCCCGGCAGCAGCCGGCCCGTCGGCTGCCGGTCCCGGTTCGGCCACTTCCTCCCGTCCCCCGTTTGCCCAGGCCACCAGCACGTGCGCGTGTCGTGGTTCAGCTCCATCCGCGTGAAGAAGTCCAGCGCCTGCGCCCCGTCGAACGCCTCCTTCATGTCCTTGATCATCCGCGAAATCTCCTCCTCCCCCACCCCCTTCCTCGGCTTCAGCTCCTCCAATGGCGATACTTCCATGTTCATACTTTTGTTGTGTTGTTGTTAGGGTTGATTTTCGTAAAAGCACCAGTGGTCATCATGGATCTCCAGCCGCGTCTCACCCGCCTCCATCGCCGGCGCCGTGATCATCACCACATCCGGCCACTCCGCATTCCTCGTCACGTTCTGCACCACCCAGCACCCAAGCGCCGGCGAAAACCCCAGCGCCCCAGCCGTCATCCCAGATTCCGCCGCCACCGCCGCGAAGTCGATAGGAATGCGCCGGCACACCCTTCCGTCCCTCCCGTCCCTTTCGTCCCTTTCCATCACGTCAGGCGGCCCTCCCCACTTCCCACTTCCCACTTCCCACTTCCCACTTCCATCAGCACCTCCATCACCCTCCCCCGGTCGAAGTACCCTCGCTTCTGCCCGCCGATATGCCGCATCTTTATCGCCGCCTCCTCCCCCTCGATCAGCCGCCGCATCGTCCGCTCACTCAGCCCGATCAGCTTCCCCACCTCCAGCACATCCCCGCGCCGCATCATCAGCGGGTACTCCCTCTCCACCTTGATTTGAAAGTCAGACGTCATGCTGCGTTCCATTTCGCGATCGCCTTCCCAGCTTCCTCGCAGAAGTTGCACGGATTTTTCTCGCACTCGTTGTAGTCGGCACTCTCCGGATCTCGGTGCCAGATCAGCACATCTGAGAGATGAGCGACCATCATGTGCCCCGCCGCGGTCCGCTCGCGCGCCTGGTCCAATTCCCGCCGGCATTCATCCAGGTCCAGCGAAACTGCCGCCGCCGCCCCGCACCGGCATTCCGATGTTTCCCTCACCGCCTCCAGCTCCTTCTGCGCCACCTCGAGCTGCTCCGCCAGCCGCAACCCACTGTCGAGATTTGCGTCATACTGCCGCACGATGTGCGCCCGCAGCTCCTCGAGCGCCGTGATGCGATCCCGCAGCTCAAGATTGTGAGCTTGGGAGTTAGCGAGGGTCAGCGAGATTTCATCCCGCTCCGCCTCGAGCACCGCGATGCGCTCAGTTGCCGCATCCAGTCGGCTCGCCTCGACACGCACCGCCAGAAGTTTGCGCATTTCGCTATTTTCCGCTTCCAGCTCCGCGATCCGATCCCGCAGCCGGGAGAGTTCAAGTGAGTTGTCTGTGTTCATGTCAGTAACACCCTCCTCCCCGCACCATCGTCACCTCCCCCCCCGCAAAAACCGGATTCCGGATCCTCAGATACCGGCAGACATCGATCGGATCCTTCCACGCCCCATCCGCCCCATCCATCCCCGTCCAGTTCTCGAATGCCTCGATACAGTTCAGACAATTCTCCGCAAAGTACCAGCCAGGCGCCGCTTCGATCGCCGGCACCGTCCTCCCATCTTCACTCCTCCCCGCCTTCGTCACATCGTAGCTCAGCGCATCATTCAGCAGATCGATCCCCTCGTTTATCGTGTTCTTCCGCGGCGCCCCCTCCGCCGCCACCACCATCCCGCTCGGTTCGAAGAATAATTCCTCCGCCGCCAGCAGCTCGATCAGCGTCACCGTCTCACTTGTCGCAAGATTCGGCGTATTCCCCGCCCTCGAGTCAATAATGCGTTCAAAAACCTGAATGCGTTCTCCTCCTCCCAGCTCCCGCTCCACCCGCTCGATCTCCTGCGCGTATCGCTTGATCCCCCAGCCCAGACTTTGCTGCGCCGGCCCCCGGTCCCCGTCCAGCTTCTTCCCCGTGCTCAGCGTCGCCCACGCCCCCAGCGATCCTATCCCCTCGATGTAATCCTCCGGCTGCGGCCACTCCCTTGCCACCAGCACCTGGCCCAAGCTGGACACGCACGCCCAGATCATGAAGAAATTTCGCCCGTTGCACGGGTCCGCCACGTGATACCAGGTCACCTCACCCAACTTCTTATGGCTCCCCGCCGGCCGCACGTGCACCTCCCTCGAGAATAGCGGAAACCTCGCATCCTTCGCCGCGCTCGTCAGCCCATAGACCTTGATCTTCACCACGCTCGAAGGCTTCCCCCGCATGCTCGCCACCATCCCCTCGTAGTTCCCCCCGTGCGCGTTGTCGTAAGTGTGGAAGTACGCCGCCAGCCGGCTCGCGTCGCTGCACCGCATCAGCCGCGGCACATGCTCATACCCGCACACCCCGCCGGCCGCGTCCCGTATCGGCAGCAGCTCCGCCGGCACGCTCCGCACCACCGTCGCCCCCGCCGTGAACCGCCGCACCGTCGGCGTCTGACCACTTATCGGCGTGAACGTGATCAGATGCACCCCGCGCCACATCCTCGAGCGCAAGCCCAGCGGCAGCTCATCCATCTCCCCCCGCGCCCGCATCGCCAGCGCCCCCACCAACTCCTCCCGGATCACATCCAGCTTCCCCGCCTTCGTGATCAGCCGCGTGTTCAGCGCCTCCACCCATTCCACGGGTATTTCCTCGTCACTCCACACCATGTCCGGCTCATCACCCTCCAGCGCCTTCACATCCCCGCTGTAAAACTTGAAGTGACTCGCGCTCCCGTTCCCCAGACTGAAAATGTTCTCCGTGAACCCCGTCTCCTGGTTGTAATTCAGCTTCACCCGCTCCGTCTTCCGCGCCCGCCCGCTCATCGGCTTGAATTCCGCCGGCAGATACTTCCACACCCGCCGCTGCTGGATGCTTCGGCTCCCCCCCTGGTCGAATGCGAACGCCCACACCAGCCACCCCGCATTCAGCGCCAGCGCCAGGACAAACCGCTTTGCCGCATACTCAGTTTTCGCAGACCTATTCCCCCCCTGAATCAACACCTCCAGCACGCTCCTCTGATTTCCATCCCTACACCTCAGCTCCGCCACCGCCCAATCCACTTCCCGCCAGAACGGCGCCTCATACCCATGCCGAAACGGATCCGATTCCTCCAGCGCAATCGCCCTTTGCCTCCCCTCGATCATCCGCAGCGCCTCCCCCGCCGGCACCACCACCGTCCTCTCCCCCACCGTCACCTTCACCTCGCCGGCCCGTTCTCCTAACGCTACCACGATCCGCGGATACACCGGATGCGCCGCCTGCCGCGCCACCACCCCCTCGAGGATTGTCGCCATCTCACTCATAGTCCCTTTGGTCCCTTTGGTCCCTTCCGTCCCTTTACGGTTCCTTATCGTTAAGAAGCACAATCACCGCTGCGCTCAGCAACAGAGTCACGATCACAGCGGCGATAATCCACCCAGTCATGCTGCCGGCGATTGTTGAAATCTCACCAGCGCGTAGCAGAACGGGCAATTAAACTCGATCCTCTGCCCGCCTCCCGGCTCCCCCTCGCGCAGCACCGTCAGCGACGCCAAATCAAAGCACGTCGCCCCACAGTGGTGACACGCGATCAGCCGCAGGCTATTTCTTACCCGATCGTCCAGCGCCGCCGGCGCCGGGCTTGTGCGCAGCCGCTCGCTTGGTTGCGTGAGCGATTGCGACCGCTTGTTTCGGCGGCTTTCCCGCGTCGATTTCAGTTTTGACGTTCCGTTCAAACGCCTTTTTGGTTGGTTTCTTTTCGAGTGACATGGTGTGGTTTGGTTAGGTGTTATCATTTGTGTTTACGGTTGAAATCAAAATCACAGAATCAGCCCCAGCAAAAGCCCCGCTAAAAACCCCAGCCCCAAAGCGCCCAGAGCAAACCACACCGGAATCATGCAAGGCGCCGGCCGCCCCAAATACCCAACCGGCTCCCGGTCCAGAAAGTAAGGTCGTTTCATGTTGTCCGTTCAGTCCGTTTCGTCCGTTTACTCCTCCCATCCCCGCGGCAGCAAATGAGCGACCGGCACCAGCCGCCGGTGCGCCTCGATCGTCCCTCGGACGTCCAGCACCGGCCCCGTGATCTCCTCCTCCTCCGGCCGCAGCCGGCGCCGCAGATGAAACGCCCTGCCCGTCCATTCCTCCCACTGCCCATGCAATGCGGAACCAACGCCGTCGAGTGCCTTGAACGCAGTTTCCCGCAAGATCCCAAACGGCCCACCTGCTGCAGAAGCGTGCCAGACCGGCCCGCCAAAGTCTTCCTCAATTCATTCATATCCAGAATTCACCGTCGTCACCAGCGTCACCCCTCTCCTCAGTCTTTCCGCAAAGCGTGGATTGATCGTCTCCGCCGCCAGCCGGCAGTGATGCAGAAGCGCCGTTCGCTGACGCTCTGAAAGTCGCTCAAGCAGTTTCGATTCTTCGTTCATTGGGTCCGTGGTCTTGTGGTCCGTGGTCCGTGGTCCTATCTCTGCGCAAAGCTGTCCTTCTGCTGCCTCTCCTCCTCCTTCATGCTGTACAGCCGCACCGTCTTGCTCGAGAACCGCGTCACCTCCCCATCGAAAAACACCTCCACCGGCCCGCACCTTCCCCGCCGATTCTTTGCCACCAGCAGCAGCGCATGCCGCGGGTCTATCTTCTTGTCCTGTTTATGCTCCGGCTTCATCCGCTCGTAGTAGTGCGGCCGGTGGATCATCACCACGGAGTTGCTCACCTCCTCCACCTTCCCCGAGTCCCTCAGGTCCGAGAGACTCGGATGCGTCCCCTCATGGTTCCGGCTCAGCTGGCAGCCCAGGATCCCCACCTTCCCCACCCGCTTTATCGCGTTCGTCACCTGCTCCCACACCGCCGTCACCAGCGCGTAGCGCAGCCCCTTGTCCTTCACCCCGTCACAGCCCAGGTCACTCATGTGATCCACCACATAGGCCGCCGTGTCCGGATATTGCGCGTCGAAGGCGTGGATCAGACTCACCACCGCCTCGCTCGAGGCTCCCGGCACATGCGCGATGTGCAGCGGCAGATCCGAGAGCTTCCCCATCGTCCATTCGATGTGCTCCCGGTTATCCTTCAGGAACCCATCGGCAAACCTCTTGATGTTGATCCCCGTCTCCGCCGCCAGCGCCCGTTCCCCCAGCTCCTCATACCCCATCTCCGTGCTTATCAGCAGCACCCGCTTCGCCGCCTGGTTCCATTCGTCATAGTGCCCCGTCCCGCTCGCCAGATTCCGGCAGATGTCCATCAGCAACACGCTCTTTCCCATCGATGGCCGGCCGGCGATCGTCAGGATGTGCGGCGACGAGATCCCCAGGAACATCCGGTCCAGATCCGTGAACCCCAGACACAGCCCCCCCACGATTTTCCCCTCCGCCTTGATCCGCTCCTCCAGCACATCCCTCGTCAGATGCATCACCTCCTTCATCGTCAACGACCGATTCTTCGCCCCGCCCAGCATCAGCCCGCTCAGCACCCCCTGCGCCTTTAGCGCCGTCTCCCGCCACTCAATCGCCGGATCGAAAAACGCCTTCCACAGCTCCGTCATCATCTCCATCCCCGACCGCCGGCGTGACTTTTCCACCACCACCTCCGCGTAGTAGTCCCAATGCGACGGCACCCCGATGAAGTCTGACAGCTCGAGCAGCGTCGACGGCCCGCCCACCTCCTCCATCTTCCCCCGGTCCAGCAGCACCTGCTGCATCGCCAGCACCTCCACCGGCTTCTGCTCCGCGTGCAGCTCCGTCATCAGCCCGAATAGCAGCCGGTGCGATGGCAGATAGAAGTCCCCCGCCGTGATCAGCCCCGGCAGCCGCGGCATTACCTCGCCCGGGTCCGCCAGCATCGCGCACAGCACCGCCTTTTCCCCGTCCACACTACTCGGCATTGGATTGTCAGTCGTCATTTTGCGTTCTCCGTTTGTTCAGTTTCAGTTTGTTGCGTCCGTTCCCACTCTGTCAAAATCAGCTCCTTGTCCCGGTGCCCTATCTCGCCCCACTCCACATCACACCCGATCCGCATCCCCAGCCGCGCCCCGATCGCCCGCCACTCACACCCCTTTGGCAGGTCCCACTTACTCCCCAGCCCCAGCCCCAGCTCCTCCCACGCGCACCGATTCCAATTCGCCGCCAGCGCCGTGCTCGTTATCACCGCCCGCGGGAATAGCCGGATCCACTTCGCCGCCCGCCCCTCGATCTCCTCCGCCGTCACCTCCGGACACACGTCCTTGATCTCCTTCAACGCCAGCCCCACCCGCCCCATCTCCCGCCGCGTCCCCCGCCGCCCCTCGCCTATCCCGTCCAGCCGCGCCAGCGCGTCGAATGGCAGATTCCGCGGCCGCGCCTGTTTTTTTTCCACCCCATTCGCACGTCCCAAATGTTCATCATGACTCTCTCCCGCGGCCGGGGCAGAAACCTCCACCGGAGCCATGTGCTCCACCCCCGGCTGCAAGAGTCTTTCATGGATATCCTTAATAGGAGTACCTTCGTGGGGCTCCTTTTGGGTCAGGTGGTGGGGCTCCTTTTGGGTCAGGTGGTGACCCATTTCGATACCTGGGGTCTCTTTTGGGTCGACCCGCTTAGGTAACCAGGTTGACGGACTCGTTAGCACATGCCGCGAGGTCTGTCCCTTCCGCGCTTCCCGCACTATCATCCCCCGGTCGATCAGCTCCTTCAGCGCCCGCCATACTGTCTTTTTATTGATCCCGCACACCCGGGCGATCGAGTCCGCCCCCGGCCAAATATCCCGCCGGCTATTCAGCGTCCGCCGCGCCAGGTGCGAATACACCCGAAACGCCGCCAAGCTCAACCCCGCGTCATCCACCATCGAATGAATGAATATGATATTCGATTCACTCAGATCGTGCTCTATCTCAGAGATATCGGCGTCCTTCATTGGCATCAGCGCCAGTCCCTGTGGTCGGTCAGCACGTAAGGCGCGGTCGGTCCTTTCCACGTCTCCTGCTTTACCATGTTTCGCCCGATCAGTTCCTCCAACGCTCGCTGGATCGTCTTCTCATCCATCAGGCACACCCGAGCCATCTGCGCCAGGCTCGACGCCGTATCGTGTTGCTCGGATTCCAAGCGCGCCAAATGATAATACAAACGAAAGGCCGGCCCACTCAGCCTCGCGTCCTCCACCGCCGGATCAAAGTTCGGGAAATCGGGATCATTCGGATCCCATTCAGGATTATTGGGTTCAGTCATAGTTTGGTTTGTGTTTCAGTTCACGCTCATTTTGAGCCCGTCGTTCACCGCCACCGCCATCTGCCTCGCCATCCAAAGGTATCCCCGCAGCGCGCACCCAGCGTCCACCAGCGCATCGTGAGCCCCAGCCGGCCGCTCCTGGCCACTCACCGCACACAGCGCATCCAGCGAGCAGCTCGAGCGCCGGTCACCATACCGCGGCGTGCACAAGCCCATGTCTTGCAGGAACATCAGCACCGCCATGCTGCACCGCCAGTTGTGCCTCAGCCCCAGCTTCACCCCCGTGCAAATCTCCGCCCAATCGAGGAAAGCCCGGTCGAATCCCGCGTTATGCGCCAACGGCCACACCTCCTCGATCTCCTTCGGCCGCCACGCGAGCCAGTTTTTGAACGCCCCCATCGCGTGCTCCAGCGACAGCGCCATCCTCCACCTCTCCTCCGTGTAGCCATTCACCCTGGCCGCCTCCGGATCGATCTTCTGCTCCAGCCACGGCTGCACTTTGCAGTAGAACGGCGATTGCTCCCAGGTTGGCACCGCCGCGATCGCCAGCACCGCATGCTCACCCACCAGGAACCCCCCCGTTTCCACGTCGATCGCCAGCAAATGGTGCCCCTGATTCATGGCAGCGGACGGATCCCCCCCGGATGCGGCGCCATTCGCGCCTCCACGCAATACCACCGCCCCTCTGCCACCCTGCACGGCAGCATTTGCCCCACTCGCAGCACCCGGTTGTCCCTCACCTGCACATCCGCGGACGCCCCTGGCCCCGTCACCACCGCGATCCACGTCGCATTCGGGTAAATCCTCAGAACCTTCAGCGCCACAGGCAGTTCCTCCTCCTTTTTCCGCTCCTCTTTCCCGTTCAAGCCCTCTTTCGGCGACTCTTTTCCGCACGCACCCAGAACGAGCAGCTCCAACTTCGTCCGGCCCGCCTCCGTATACACCTTCCGCCGGTGTCCACCCTCGCCTTCCCACCCGAAATCCTCCCCCTCCAGCAAATGCTCCTTCGCCAACGCCCCCACCGTCACCGGCGACACGCCCCACACCCCCGCCAGCTCGATGTCCGCCCCCGCCGCCATCACCGGATCCCCCCTTTGCAAAATTTTCCGTCGACGCCGATTGATCTCATCAATTCACTCCGGCGCCCGCGCCCCACCCCCCCCCCCCCCCCCCCCCCCCCCCCCCCCCCCCCGCCCCCCCCCGCCCCCCCCCCCCCCCCACCCCCAGTCCTCGTTCTCCCTTCCTCCCCCTCCGCCCGGGCGGGGGGGGGCGGGGGGGGGCGCGCCCCGGAGGC
>Ga0137452_1000113_pt1 | contig 24966 bp, 18 predicted proteins | sample EasRivERMGT513_2_FD_102312 | JGI IMG/M metagenome (GOLD analysis project Ga0137452, IMG submission 102312) | Soil microbial communities from meander-bound floodplain in the East River, Colorado, USA - East River MetaG ERMGT513_2 | ecosystem: Environmental > Terrestrial > Soil > Floodplain ...
CGTACGATCGGACCAGGACATCCTCATCCAGATGGAGCGCGACTGGGACGCCGCGCTCCGGCGCAACGACGTCGAGTTCATCGACAGCATCCTCGCCGACGAGTTCATCGTCACCTACGACGACGGCACCAGGGGAGACAGGGCGACGGAGCTGGCATTCGCCAAGACGTTCAACCCCAAGGGCGAGTCGTCAACGCTCGACGAGTTCAGCGTCAAGGAGTTCGGCAACACGGCGATCGTCTGGTTCACGCTGCACCTGACCGGTTCGGTCCAGGGGAGGACGACGGAGCTGACGCTCCGGTATACCGACGTCTACGTACTGCGCGACGCCAAGTGGAAGTGCGTCTCCAGCCAGAGCACGCGAGTCGTCCCTCGGTAACGCGACGGCCCTACCGCTCCCGGATCCCGGACCCCGGATCCCGGTGAACGATAATGAGGCAATGAGCCAGGGCGCCTACGCCGTGGCGCGGGCGGTGGCGCCGCGCATCCACGCGCATTTCACCGATCATCTCAATGCCGTGCTGGGCGATCGCGCGGACCTGGCGTCGGTTCCCGATGCGGCCGCCATCGAGGCGATGATCGACGCGGCCTTCTGGGCGAGCCTGCGCCGCGAAGAGTCGTACATCCCGAAGATTTCACTGGCGTACCTGACGCCTGGCCAGTCCGTGCATCCGCTGCTTCTGGAGCGGCCGCTTCCGCTCGATTCCGCGGCGCTCACGCGGATGGCGCCGGCCGTCGAGCGGCCGGGCATTCATCTCGGCGTCGCGATGAGCGACGGCGAGCTGCGGGTGTGGGGGATGGCCCGCGCCATCCCGAGATACTGCTTCGTGGCGGAGGTCGCCGAGCCTGGGTTGATTGTCATCAAGCATCACCGCGGCACGGATACCGCGAAATTCGTCAACGTCGCCGTCCTCGAAGGTGACCAGATCAAGGTCATCGACGAGCATGCATCGACGCTCCCGGATTGCCCGACGCTGCTGACATCGCTCCTCGGGTTCGATTCTCCGGATTCGTGGAACGGCCCGGTGAACGTGCTGGTGCAGCTTGCCGTTTCGATGCGGGCGCACCGGCGCGGCGGGCTCCTGATCGTCGTACCCTCCGCCGCCTCCACCTGGCGCGAATCGATCGTGCAGCCTGTCTCGTACGCGATTTCGCCCGCGTTTTCAGAGCTGGCGGTGTTGTTGCGCCAGTCGGCAGGCTCCGATCGGGGGCGCGCGTGGCAGGAGGCGATCGCCCGCGCCGTTGACGCAGTTGCCGGGCTGACGGCGGTTGATGGTGCCACGTTGCTCACGTCCGAGTACGACGTGCTTGCGTTCGGCGCGAAAATCGCGCGCCGCCGTGGGCAGCCTCAGGTCGAGCAGCTCACCCTGACCGAGCCGATCGAGGGAGATGTCGCCGCGGTCGTCAACCCCGCCGTTCTCGGCGGGACGCGTCACTTGTCGGCGGCGCAGTTCGTGTACGACCAGCGCGATGCGATCGCGCTGGTGGCCTCGCAGGACGGGCGGTTCACCGTGTTCGCGTGGTCGCCGCGCGAGAACATGGTGCACGCGCACCGGGTCGAGACGCTCCTCCTTTGAACCATGAAGAGCACGAATCTAGTCAACCACGAAGAACACGAAGGTCACGAAGAAAGATCAAAATTCTATTCTTCGTGTTCTTCGTGACCTTCGTGGTTTAGTTGGGACGCTGGGGCCTGATCACGCGCACGTTCTTGATATCGCATCCGGGCGGAAGGGCGGCTGCTGCGGGTGGCCTGTTCCCGGCGTAGCATCCGGGAATCGTGTACATCGTCTCAGGGGGCCGTGGCGGAATCACGACGAGCGCTGCCTGGCGGACGGGCGTGAGCTCCGCCCGGTATCGCAGCGGCCGCTCCGGGGTGACGTTGATCTCGATCAGCTTCTTCTCGTACTCAGGCGCTTCGAGCTCGAGCCAGTGCCGGCCGGCTGAGAGCGTCACGCCAGTGAAGAGCAAGTCGTCGACAGTGCCAACGTACGCCGAGTCGATGAAGACCATGGCGGTGCGCGGCGTGGAATCCAGGAAGACTATGCCGCTGAGAATGTCTTCGTCGCTTCTGGACTCGTACCGTTTGTCTGGCATGGCCGTGTCTGCGTACTCGGGCAGGCCGAATCCGTAGCCGAACGGGCTGCCATAGATCTGCGCGAAAGAGGGGCGCGAATACGTCCGCGGAGTCGCCGCGAACGGTGATCGCCTCACCCGGCCCACTCCAAGCGGTCCGTGAATGGGGAAGGACGGTCGATTGAGACCCCCGATTGGGAAGGACGGTCGATTGATCGACGGCTGCTCGGGGATCACCGACGGCCGAGCGAATCGCGCCGGGCCGCCTCGGAAGGACGGTCGATTGATCGACGGCCGCTGCGGGATCACCGGCGGCCGAGCGAATCGCGCCGGGCCGCCACTGCGGCCACCGGGTCCGCCCTGACCCCGTCCGCCTCCGCGCTGGGCGGCAGATGCGACTGGCGCGGAAGACGCGCACACGGCAACGAGCACGAATACAAGACCAAGCCTCGTCATCGGACCCTCCTGGGTACTGTACAACGATCCGATCTAAAATCCGAGTTCTGCCTCAGCCACGAAGGGCACGAAGATCTCAACCACGAAGAACACGAAGATCACGAAGAAAATAATGTAATTCTTCGTGTGCTTCGCGTCCTTCGTGGTTGATTCCGCATCAGGAGATTGAATGACCAAGATCAAGGTGAAGAACCCGGTCGTCGAGATGGACGGCGATGAGATGACGCGCATTATCTGGCAGAAAATCCGGGAAACCCTCATCCTTCCGTACCTCGACATCGACCTGAAGTACTTCGACCTCAGTATCGAATCGCGCGATCAGACGGCCGACCAGATCACGATCGACTCCGCGAACGCGACGCGCCAGCACGGCGTCGCCGTGAAGTGCGCAACGATCACGCCCGATGAGGCTCGCCTCAAGGAATTCCATCTCAAGCAGATGTGGCGGTCGCCGAACGGCACGATCCGCAACATCCTCGACGGCACGATCTTCCGCGAGCCGATCATCTGCCGCAACGTGCCGCGCCTTGTCTCGCACTGGGACAAGCCGGTCGTCGTCGCCCGCCACGGTTTCGGCGATCAGTACCGCGCGCAGGACTTTCATTTTCCCGGCGCGGGCACGATCACCATCAGTTGGAAGCCGGACGGAGGGGGAGAGCCGATCGAACGCGAGGTGATCAGGACGAGGGGCGGCGGCGTCGCGCTGGGCATGTTCAATCTCGACGCCTCGATCGAAGGCTTCGCGCGAGCGTGCTTCACCTACGCGCTTGGACGTCACTACCCGGTTTACCTGTCCACGAAGAACACAATCCTCAAGGTATACGACGGCACCTTCAAGAACACGTTCCAGCGCGTGTTCGATACCGACTTCAAGTCGCAGTTCGATGCGCAGGGGCTCACCTACGAGCATCGCCTGATCGACGACATGGTCGCCGCGAACCTGAAGTGGAATGGGGGTTACCTCTGGGCGTGCAAGAACTACGACGGCGATGTGCAGTCCGACACGATCGCGCAGGGCTATGGCTCGCTGGGCCTCATGACGTCGGTGCTGATGTCACCGGACGGCAAGGCGGTCGAAGCGGAGGCCGCACACGGAACGGTCACACGTCACTACCGCATGCATCAGCAGGGCAAGCCGACCTCGACGAACCCGATTGCGTCGATCTACGCCTGGACGCGCGGCCTGCAGTACCGCGGCAGGTTCGACAACACGCCCGACGTCGTGACGTTTGCCGACACGCTCGAACAGGTCTGCGTCGACGTTGTCGAATCGGGACGGATGACAAAGGATCTCGCGATCCTGATCCGCGAGGATCATCCGTACCTGACGACCGAAGAGTTCATGAGTGCCATCGACGCCGAGCTGCGCACGCGACTCGGCGGCTAGCGCTGATCACGGGCCACGGAGACACGAAGTCACGGAGAGGTCTATTCACTCCGTGTTCTCCGTGCCTCCGTGGCTTGTCTCAGGGGATGTGCAATAGTGATCGGATGCCATTTACGTCGCTCGGTCTGCATCCCGATCTTCTGAAGGGGATCCGCGAGCTCGGATTCACCCGTCCCACTCCGATCCAGGACCAGGCGATCCCGCCAGCCCTCGAGGGGCGCGATCTGCTCGCGTGCGCGATGACGGGTAGCGGAAAGACCGCCGCATTCCTGCTGCCGATTCTTCACAGGCTGATCGGCAAGCCGCGGCGCGTCACGCGCGTGCTGATCCTGACCCCGACCCGCGAGCTCGCTGCCCAGATCCTCGAAGACTTCAATTCACTTGCTGTCCATACGCCGCTGACGGGCGCTGCCGTGTACGGTGGGGTTGGGATGGGACCGCAGGAACACGCGTTCAGGAGCGGCGTCGACGTGATCGTCGCGACGCCAGGCCGCCTGCTCGATCATGCGCGCGCGGCGTACGCGAAGCTCGATGGCCTCGAGTATCTCGTGCTCGATGAAGCGGACCGCATGCTCGACATGGGCTTCCTCCCGGACATCAAGCGGATCCTCCGCCACATCCCGTCGCGCCGCCAGACGCTGTTTTTCAGCGCCACGATGCCGGCGCCGATCGGCGCGCTCGCATCGGAGATGTTGAAGAAGCCGGTGACGATCAACGTGCAGCGGCAGTCGGCCCCTCCAACCGGCATTACGCAGGCCGCGTACCCGGTGCCGCAGGATCTCAAGGCGCCGCTGCTCATGGAGCTCTTGCGGCGGAACATCCTCCAGCAGGCGCTGGTCTTCACGCGCACGAAACACCGCGCCAACCGCCTCGCCGACTACCTCGTGCAGCAGGGAATCAAGGCGGAGCGCATTCACGGCAACAGGTCTCAGAATCAGCGGACGCAGGCGCTGGCGGGATTCAAGAGCGGCCGCTACCCGGTGCTCGTCGCGACCGACATCGCTGCACGCGGCATTGACGTCGAAGCGCTGAGCCACGTCGTCAATTTCGACGTGCCGGCTGCGCCCGACGATTACATACATCGCGTGGGGCGCACGGGCCGCGCTGACATGACAGGCGAGGCATTCACATTCGTGACGCCGCAGGACGAGGGCGACTGGCGCGCCATCGAGCGCGCCATCGGACGGACGCTGCCGCGTGTGACGCTGCCGGATTTCAACTACCAGGCACGGGCGGCCAAGCCGCTGGAGATTCCGCATGCCCAGCGGATCGCCGAGATTCGCACGCGCAAGGCTGAAGAGCGCGCGAGAGCCAGAAAGAACGCGGAGCGACGTGGCGTCGCGCCGCCACGATCAGCCCATACGGCTTCACCGGTCGCCAGACCGCGGCCGGGCGGCGCAGCACCCTCGCGGGGCGGTCACTTCCGCCCGCGCGGTCGTCAGCGTCCCTAAGCGTCAAGAGTCTAAAAACTAGACACGAAGAGCGTCGAATCATGCGTATCTACAGTTTTGACGCATAAGGCTGGGCTTATGGTAATATTGACGGCAATTAATACCTAATGCCCACTCTCTGCGGACGCCCAGGTAATACGCCCGCGCCGCGAGCATTGGCGGCCTCTGATAGCTGCCATTGCCCTAAAGAACCGCCGCAACGTCCATAAGTATTGCAATTGCAAGGGAAGGCAGCCGGCAATGGGGCGTTGTCTAGCCTTCAGCCGCGTCGGCTCATCGCCCCTGCGGCCGGCCACGACTGACCCGCAATGTGATGTTGCACGATTTCATCGCCGCCAATCGAGACGCGATTATCGCGCGCACAAGAGGTCGGGTTGGGAGCCCGCCGTGGCCGTCAGTCTCAACGCACGCGCTCGAGCGCGGATTGCCTGTCTTCCTGACTCAAATGACAGAGACGCTCAGGTTGGAGTCGACCGAGACGCCATTTCCCGCGAGCGCGATCGGCGCCGCCGCCGCGCGCCATGGCGCCGAGTTACGGGGGAACGGTTTCGATGTCTCTCAGGTGGTCCACGGATATGGAGACATCTGCGATGCGATCACCGAGCTCGCGGTCGAGGGAAGGGTGTCGATCACCATTGAAGAGTTCCATACGCTGAATCGCTGTCTCGACACCGCGATTGCGGAAGCCGTGAACGAGCACGCGCGCAGCACGGCACGGGCACGATCAGCCGGCGAAGTCGAGCGCCTGGGGCATGCGGCTCACGACCTTCGAGACATCCTCAATACCGCGCTCCTCGCCTTTCATGTCTTGAGGAAAGGCACCGTCGGCATCCACGGCAGCACCGGCGCGGTGCTCGGCAAGAGTCTCATGAGCTTGCGAGAGGTTGTCGATCGCGCGCTCTCCGAAGTCCGCCTCACGACAGGGAAACAGCGCCGCGAGCGACTATCGGTGGTCGCGTTTATCGACGAAATCGCCGCGACAGGCATGCTGCACTCGGAGTACCGCCGCGTCCAGTTCAAAGTCGAGCCGGTCGATCCCAGCCTGGCCGTCGAGGGAGACCCGCAGCTGCTCACATCGGCAGTGATGAACTTGCTGCACAACGGCTTCAAGAACACGCGCGCTGGCGGTCTCGTTGTGCTCAGGACACGCGCGGAGGAGCGGCGCCTGATCCTCGAGGTCGAAGACGAGTGCGGGGGGTTTCCGGAGCGCAAAGGCGACCTGTTTCAGGTCTTCGGTGATCGCCGCGGCAGCGATCGGTCTGGCCTCGGCCTGGGGCTCTCGATCGCCCGAAAGGCGATGAGGGCGCACGGGGGGGACATCCACATCCGCAATATTCCCGGCAAAGGCTGCGTCTTTGTCATCGAGGTGCCACTGGCTTCCGAGGACGCGGGCGCCCCAATCCGTGTGACCGAAGCGCCCGTGTGCACTTCGGAACAGACCAGTTCGGCTGAACGGCCTACTGTGGATGGGATGGACAATACAAACCCTTCTACCGGCCTCATGATCCCTGGTGAACGCGAACGCAATACGCTCACGCATCGGCTGCCGGGATCGATGGGGGGGCCCGCCTTCGGATCGGACGTCGGCGGTACGCCAAACAAGTTGATGGATGACGTCACGATCGCGGAACACCAGCGCGAAGGGGGAGGCGCGCCCAGAACGCGGAAGGTGGCCTGATGCCGCGCGACACACTGACGACCGATCCGAGGGAAGGCGATTACATCCTCAGCCCGACCGGCCTGACGTGGAACATCTTGCGCAGCAACGGCGATCACAGCGGCAAGAGCATCTCCGTTGGTGATCGTGAGAAGAAGACAGCCGTGGCGAGACTGCGGGCGCTCGCCGAAGCCGACCATGCCGACGGGTGGGAAACCGCCGGCACCGGGCTTTTCTGGCAGATCACACGATTTCGGAAATAAGCCCACTGATTGAGTGTCTCAGTGGTGGAACCTGGGGAAATGTGATGTTGCACGATTTCATCGTCGCAAATCGGGACGCGATCATTTCGCGTACGCGGGAACGGGTTGGGGACCGGCCGTGGCCGTCAGTTTCAGCCCGCGAGATCGAGTACGGCGTGCCTCTGTTCTTGACGCAACTTGCGGAGACGCTTCGGTTGGAAGCGACCGACACGCCATTTCCCACGACGGCCATCGGCTCCACCGCCGCGCGGCATGGCGCGGAGTTGCTGGAGGCTGGTTTCAACGTATCCCAGGTGGTCCACGACTACGGCGATATTTGCCAGGCTGTCACGGAGCTGGCGGTCGAGCGGAAGGCCGCGATCACCGTTGCAGAATTCCATACGTTAAACCGTTGTCTCGACACCGCGATCGCGGAAGCCGTGACGGAGCACGCGCGCCTCACAGCACAGACCGAGTCAGCCGACGAAGTCGAGCGTCTCGGGAATGCGGCCCACGAGCTCCGGGACGTCCTCAACACGGCGCTCCTCGCCTTCCACATGCTCAGGAAAGGCACCGTCGGCATCGGTGGAGGCACCGGGGCAGTCCTCGGCCGAAGTCTGATGAGTCTCCGGGAAGTTGTCGATCGCACGCTCTCCGACGTCCGTCTCACCACTGGCAAACAACGGCGTGAGCGGCTGTCAGTCGTCGCGTTCCTCGACGAAGTTGCCGCCACGGGCATGCTGCACTCCGAGTACCGGCAGGTCGAGTTCAAAGTTGAACCGGTCGATCCAAGGCTGGCCGTTGAAGGAGACCCTCAGCTGCTTACATCGGCTGTGATGAACCTGCTGCACAACGGCTTCAAGAACACGCCCGCGGGCGGCACGGTTGTGCTCAGGGCCCGCGCCGAGAACCGGAATCTGGTTATCGAAATCGAAGACGAGTGTGGAGGCTTTCCGGAGAGCAAGGGCGAGCCGTTCGAGGTCTTCGGTGATCGACGCGGCAGTGACCGGTCGGGCCTCGGCCTGGGGCTCTCCATCGCCCGAAAGGCGATGAGGGCGCACGGCGGCGACATCCACGTCCGCAATTTGCCTGGCAAGGGCTGCGTCTTCCTGATCGAAGTGCCGTTGGCCGCGGAGGCCGCGCGCGCGTCCTAGTCGGTCCCTGGGCGCAGCAGAGGTGGCGGGGTGTGCAACATTGAACATCCTTCGCTGCCTGCGAGGTGTCAAAGTGACCCGCTGAGCCTAGATGGAGCGACCAATGAGCCACGTCGGTTTACTGCATCCTGTGTCGCGCGGTCCCGAGCTGGCGAAAACCCTGACCGGAATCCGCGGCCTCGACGAGATCACACGCGGCGGGCTGCCGACGGGACGTCCCACGCTCATCTGCGGCGGACCTGGATCCGGCAAGACGCTGCTGGCCCTCACGTTCCTGGTGAACGGCGTCACTCATTTCGACGAACCCGGCGTGCTCCTCACGTTCGAGGAGAACGCCGACGAGATTGCCAGCGACGTCGCGTCGCTCGGCTTTGACCTTCCCGAGCTCATCGCGGCGAAGAAGCTCTCGGTCGATTACGTGCGCGTGGAACGCAGCGAGATCGAGGAAACGGGGGAGTACGATCTCGAAGGGCTGTTCGTCCGGCTCGACTACGCGATTCGGAGCGTCGGAGCCAAGCGTGTCGTCCTCGATACCATCGAATCGCTGTTTGCCGGCCTGGAGAACGACACCATCCTCCGGTCAGAGCTGCGACGGCTGTTCCGGTGGCTGAAGGACCAGGGCGTCACAGCTGTGATCACGGCCGAGCGTGGCGACGGCCTTCTGACCCGGCAAGGACTCGAGGAGTACGTATCGGATGCGGTGATCCTGCTCGACCACCGCGTCCACGATCAGGTTTCGACGCGCCGCCTGCGTGTGGTCAAGTACCGCGGCACCCACCACGGCACCAACGAGTATCCGTTCCTCATCAAAGCCGATGGCATCAGCGTGCTGCCCGTCTCCTCTCTGGCCCTTCAGCACGCCGCTCCGCTGGACCGCGTGTCGTCGGGCGTCGCCTCGCTCGATGAGATGCTCAGCGGCCAGGGGTACTACCGCGGGAGCACGATCCTCGTCTCCGGTACGGCCGGCACCGGGAAGACGAGTCTGGCCGCTCACTTCCTCGACGCGGCGTGCCGCCGGGGCGAACGCTGCCTGTGCTTTCTCTTCGAAGAGTCACCGCAGCAGCACCTGCGGAACATGCGTTCCATCGGCATCGACCTCGAGCCGTGGGTGACAGGCGGACTGCTGCAGTTCCATGCCGATCGACCGTCGCGCTATGGGCTCGAGACCCACCTCGCAACGATGCACCAGGTCGTGGCGGACTTCAGACCGACTGTGACCGTCATCGATCCGGTGACCAACCTGATGACGGTAGGGACCTTCGCCGACGTCGAGGCGATGCTCACGCGCATGATCGATCACCTGAAGACCGAGAACATCACAGCGATGTTGACGAGTCTTTCGAACGGGCACATCGATCTCGAGCGGAGCGAGACGACCATCTCGTCGCTGATGGATACCTGGATCGTGCTGGCGAACGATGAGGCCGGCGGCCATCACCGCCGCGGGCTCTACGTGCTCAAGTCCCGCGGCATGGCGCACTCGAACGAGCTTCGCGAGTTCGTGCTCACTGATCGCGGATTGACCATGCTTGACGCGGCCGGCCGGGCGCCGCAGGCCATCGGATGACGTCCTACACAGTTTCGCGAAAAGGACACGATCGCCATGCAATTATCTGAGGGGGGCGGGAGTGCCACGCCGTCATCTGCAGGGCAGACGTACCAGTTGCGGCTCTATGTCGCGGGACAGACGCCGAAGTCGATCCTGGCCTTCACGAATCTGAAGGAAATCTGCGAGGAGCATCTGCAGGGGCGCTATGAGATCGAGATCATCGATCTCGTGGAGAATCCACAGCTCGCAGCCGGCGACCAGATCCTGGCCGTTCCCACGCTCGTGCGACGCCTGCCTGAGCCGATCAAGAAGATCATCGGCGATCTCTCGAACACGGAGCGCGTCCTCGTGGGGCTGGATCTACGTGAACGCGGGTGATCGCTCCGTGCCCGTGGAGTCGAGCGACCTTCGCGCGAAATTCGAAAAGGCCGCTCAAGCGCCACCCGGCGACCGGTACGTCCTTCGACTGTACGTCACAGGCATGACAACCCGATCGGCGCGCGCGGTCAAGAACCTGCGGGCGATCTGCGATGAATATCTCGCGGGGCGGTACGACCTGGAAGTCATTGACATCTACCAACAGCCGCTGCTCGCGAAGGGCGAGCAGATCATCGCGGCGCCGACTCTCATCAAGAAGCTCCCGCTGCCGGTGCGCCGGATCATCGGCGACATGTCCAACCGCGAGCGCGTACTTCTGGGGCTCCACCTCGTTCGCTCTGACGATCGCGGGGAGTAAGGCTATGGTCACAAGCCAGGCCGACAATCAGGAACACGTCGAGGCGACGCTGCGCGCGCGCCTTGCCGAAGCCGAGGAGCTGCTGCGGGCGATTCGGCAGGGCGATGTCGACGCACTGGTTGTCGAGAGCACCGGCGGCAATCAGGTCTACACGCTGCACAGCGCCGACGAGCCGTACCGCGACCTCGTCGAACAGATGCAGGAAGGCGCCGTTGTTCTCACGGGTCGCGGCGACATTCTGTACTCCAACGCACGCTTCGCGGCGCTCGTGGGCGAGCCGCTCGAGTCTGTGGTAGGCAGTCGCATCGACAGGTTCGTGAACGCATCCGACAGAGAGGACTTCGGGACGCTGCTGAGTGCCGGCACCGGACGACGTCGCAGCAGCTTGATCGGGTCGGATTCAGGCGTCTTCGACGTGGGCCTGTCCCTCACCACAGCGGTAGCGGCTGGTAGCGATCGCCTCAACCTGATCGTGACGGATCTCAGAGAGCTCCTCGCGGCCAAGAGCAGCCGCGACCGCGCCGAGCGCGACAGCCGCACGAAAGACGAGTTCCTCGCAATGATGGCCCACGAGCTGCGTACGCCGCTTGCCGCCATCAGCAGTGCCGTCCGGGTACTCGAGTTGACGTGCGCAGAGGGTGAGCCCGCGATCCGCGCGCATGAGGTGATCGCGCGACAGGTCGGCCACGTCTCACATCTGATTGGTGACCTGCTCGACGTCGAGCGGGTGGTCTCCGGAAAGATCCGGCTGAATCGACAGCCGCTCGACATGGCCGAGGCCGTCCGCCGCGCCGTCGCCAGTTTCGCTGGCGATCCCGGATTGGATCGGCAGATCGACGTCAGCACCGATCCCGTCTGGGTCGATGGCGACGCCGTGCGGCTCGAGCAGGTGCTGACCAACATCGTGACCAACGCGGTCAAGTACACGCCGTCAGGCGGTCAGATTCGGGTGGCGCTCCGCGCCGACGGCAGCGACGCCGTGCTCAGCGTCGAGGACACCGGCTTCGGCATCTCACCACGCCTGCTCCCCTCCATCTTTGATTTGTACGTGCAGGCCGATCGGACTCTCGACCGTGCGCAGGGCGGCCTCGGAATCGGCCTGACGCTGGTCCGCCGCCTGGTCGAGCTCCACGGGGGCACGATCGTGGCGTCGAGTGACGGGGAAGGGCACGGAAGCAAGTTCACCGTCCGGCTGAAGCAGATTCCTTCGGCCGAAAAGTCCGCTGCTGTCTCACTCGCCCCGGAACGTCAGGCGAAGTCGAGACGTGTGCTTCTGATCGAGGACAACGACGACGCACGCCAGATGTTGCAGATGGTGCTCGAGCTCGCTGGACACGTCGTCTACGACGCGGGCGACGGCGTTCGCGGCCTCGAACTGGTGGGCGTCATGCGTCCGGACGTGGGGATCATTGACATCAATCTTCCCGAGATGAACGGTTACCAGGTTGCCAAACGGATCCGTGAGGATCCGCACGGCCGCGGCATGCTGCTGCTGGCCCTGACGGGCTTCGGCGGTACTGCCTACGGGAAGACGTCGTCTGACGACGGGTTCGATCATCACCTGGTGAAGCCGGTCGACCTGAATCAGCTTGCGCGCCTCCTCGGCGAAGGCCCCGAAAGCTTACCGGTAGAGACGCCCGCGTGAAACATTCCCGACGCGGGCCCCTCTGGCGGTTCACACGATTTCGGAAATAAGCGCTTCGGCGGTCAGCAGGAGTGCAGCGACCGACGCGGCGTTCTGCAGCGCGCAGCGCACGACCTTCGTCGGATCGATGACGCCGGCCTTGACCAGGTCCTCATAGGTTTCGGTCGCGGCATTGAAGCCTTCGTCCTGCTTCATCTCCCTGACCTTTGCAATGACGATCGCGCCTTCGACGCCGGCGTTGCTGGCGATCTGACGCATCGGCTCTTCGAGCGCCCTGCGGACGATCCGGGCACCAACGAGCTCGTCGCCCGTGAGTGCCAGGGCATCGAGCGCCTTGCCCGCGCGCACCAGCGCCACGCCGCCCCCGGCGACGATGCCTTCCTCGACGGCAGCTTTCGTCGCGTGCATGGCGTCCTCCACCCGCGCTTTTTTCTCTTTCATCTCGGTCTCGGTGGCCGCGCCGACCTTGATCACGGCAATGCCGCCCACGACCTTCGCAAGCCGCTCCTGGAGCTTCTCGCGGTCGTAGTCCGAATCGGCATCCTCGACCTGGGCACGGAGCTGCTTCACGCGCCCTTCGATCGCGGCTGTCGCGCCGCCCCCTTCGATGATCGTCGTCTTGTCCTTGTCGATGGTGACCTTCTTGGCGCTGCCCAGGTCCTCGACCTTGACGTTCTCGATCTTGATGCCGAGATCTTCGCTGAGCGCCCGGCCGCCGGTGAGGATCGCGATGTCCTCGAGGATCTCCTTGCGCCGGTCGCCGTATCCCGGCGCCTTGACCGCGGCGACCTGCAGCGTGCCGCGAAGCTTGTTGACGACGAGCATGGCGAGCGCCTCGCTCTCGACGTCCTCCGCGACGACGAGGAGCGGGCGTCCGAGTTGCGCCACTTGCTCGAGCAGCGGCAGCAGGTTCTTCATCGAGCTGATTTTCTTTTCGTGGATCAGGATGACCGGATTCTCGAGCACGACCTCCATGCGCTCGGGGTTGGTCACGAAGTATGGCGAGAGGTATCCGCGATCGAATTGCATGCCTTCGACCACTTCGAGCGTGATCTCGAGCGTCTTGCCTTCCTCGACGGTGATGACACCGTCCTTGCCGACCTTCTCCATCGCCTCGGCGATGATCCGGCCGATCGTCTCGTCTCCGTTCGCGGAGATCGTGCCGACCTGCGCGATCATTTTGCCCTTCACATCGCGCTTCATCGTCTTGAGGTGCTCGACGACCGCCTCGACCGCCTTCTCGATGCCGCGCTTGATCTCCATCGGGTTGGCGCCGGCCACGACCTGCCGCAGCCCCTCGCGATACATGGCCTGCGCGAGGACGGTGGCGGTGGTGGTGCCGTCACCTGCCGTGTCCGATGTCTTGCCCGCGACCTCGCGGACCATTTGCGCGCCCATGTTCTCGAGCGGGTCCTGGAGATCGATTTCCCTCGCGACCGTGACGCCATCCTTCGTGATGGTTGGAGCGCCAAAGCTCGTGCTGAGGAGGACGTTTCGTCCCCTTGGTCCGAGCGTGACTTTGACCGCGTCCGCCAGCTGGTTCACGCCGCGCAGCATCACCTGTCGCGATCGCTCCCCGTACAGAATCTGTTTTGCCATCGCAGCTGCCTCTAGCTAGACCGTTAGTTGATTTTGTCTGGCTCAAGCGTCCGGACTGACGCCCTCGCCCGCTCAGCCTCGGCGCGCGTCCAGAGCTTGACGCCACGCTTGATCAGCGCACGTTTTTCGGCGGCGCGAAACTGTTCGATCAACAGTTCCAGGTCGGCGTGCTGCTGGTCCGCGTTCTTTTGCTGAATCGCCATATCGATCAGCGTAGCGGCGCGTGCAAGTCCGCGATGTACCCAATTGAACAGGGGCTTCTGGGGCGGGGCATCACCCAACTTCTTGAGCGCTGCCGTGCGCGAGGTGACGACCGCGGATACTCGGCATCGGCGGACGAGAATCAGCGCCAGGAAGCAGTCGGCAGCTAGTTACACCGCGGGCGCCGGGCGACGACCACAGGTGTGCACAATTGAACAGTTCGTCTCGGCAGTTTGGCTTACCATGCCAAAAATGGCAGGAATTACGGCAAGTAGACGCGCAAAGGCTCCCAAGCGGCCCCCTGGTTTCGACCTCCAAGGGTTTCTGGATTCCGAAGACTCTCGCACGATCACGAAATTCGCCAAGGCCTCGATCATTTTCTCGCAGGGGGATGCCGCCGCTCAGGTGATGTATCTCCAAGTAGGCAGCGTCAAGTTGTCGGTCCTCTCCAAGACCGGGAAAGGGGCGATCGTGGCCATGTTGAGCCCCGGCGATTTTTTCGGCGAAGGATGTCTCGCCGGGCAGGAACGGAGGATGTCAACGGCGACGGCGATGAGTACGACGACCGTCCTCGTGGTGGAGAAGGCGACCATGATGCTGATGCTCCACACGCAGCCGACACTCTCCGATCGTTTCATCGTCCACATGCTTGCTCGCAACATCCGGATCGAGGAGGACCTGGTCGATCAACTCTTCAACTCGAGCGAGAAGCGGCTGGCTCGCGCGCTGTTGTTGATGGCGCGTTACGGCCAGGAGGACAAGCCGAAGCACGTCCTGCACAACGTGTCCCAGGAGACGCTGGCCGAGATCGTCGGGACCACACGGTCGCGCGTCAACTTCTTCATGAACAAGTTTCGCGACCTCGGATTCATCGAATACAACGGCACGTTGAAGGTCAACAGCTCACTCCTGAGCGTTGTGCTTCACGACTAAATACCTGGTACTTCTAAACTTACGTACCCTGCTCCCTCGCCGAAATAGCTCCTCGTGCCGGTCAACCTCATCCACGGGGTCATAGGCCTTTAGGGGTATGATCCACGGTGATGGCGTCACGAAAACTCGCGAAGGCGCCGAAGGCCTCCTCCCCCGAGTTCGATCTCCAGGAATTCCTCGACTCCGCGGGGCTCTCTCGCACGATCGCGAAATACGCCAAGTCCGCAGTCATCTTCTCGCAAGGCGATCCCGCGACCGAGGTGATGTACCTCCAGCAGGGCAGTGTCAAGATTTCGGTGCTTTCGAAGACCGGCAAAGAGGCCATCGTGGCGATATTGAGCCGCGGCGAATTTTTCGGCGAAGGATGTCTCGCCGGGCAGTCGCGGCGGATGGCGACCGCGACGGCCATGGGCGTGACGACCGTGCTCGTGGTGGAGAAGGAGCACATGGTGAAGATGCTCCACGACGAGCCGGAGCTCTCCGATCGTTTCAGGATCCACATGCTCGCGCGCAACATACGGGTCGAAGAGGATCTCGTCGATCAGCTCTTCAACTCGAGCGAGAAGCGGCTGGCGCGGACACTCTTGCTTATGGCCCGCTACGGCCAGGAGAGCACGCCACAGCAGGTCGTGCACCAACTGTCGCAGGAGACGCTGGCGGAGATGGTGGGGACGACGCGATCGCGCGTCAACTTCTTCATGAACAAGTTCCGCGATCTCGGCTTCATCGAGTACAACGGCGGGTTGAAGGTCAACAGCTCCCTGCTGAGCGTTGTCCTGCACGACTAGTCATAACCGAGTCATCCGCGATTGTCCTTGTGTGCGTCTCGGATCGGCCGTACATTCAACGTGTTACTGCTTTCCTGAGCCCTGGCCTTCCCGCACGTCCTTCCTGCGGTCAGCCTCATCAAAGCCCTCTTGAAAGTTGGGCTTCATGGCATCACGCTGCCACCGCTGGCAGATCTCTATCTGTTGGATCGCTGTCGCGCTGCTGACGTTTTTCACCGTCGACCCGTCATCGTTTCGCAGCTGGCTGTACCTGATGACGGTTGCCCTCGTTCCGCCAATCGTCCTGCTTGGCTTGTGGCATGACAACCCTGGACAGACGATTGCCGAAGTGATGCGCGAGGGACGGTTGTGACGCTGAGCGCGCCGTCCATATGACGACGAAGGCGGGTGGCGTCCTCGGGGATCTGGCGTTGGCGCTGCTGCTGGTGCTGCTGGCACCGGTGGCGGTGATCCTGATTGGCACCCCTGTGGTGCTGTTTGTGCGTCTTTTGATTGAGATTGGTGGCCGCCTGTGACGAATGCGACGATCTCCCCGACGATGTGCCCTTTGTGTCACACGGTCAATACCACGGTGACAGAGGCGACCCTGGCGGCAGGCGGAGGATGGCATTGCACGACGTGCGGGCAGCGATGGGATGCCGCGCGTCTCGCGACGGTGGCGGCCTATGCGCGGTTCGTCGCGGCACGAGAGTCCGCCTGAAGTCGGACTATCGCTGATTCCACCGCGACGAGTCCTGCCCCGATCCCATCCGGTGCTCCATGACCCACTGATTGCTGACCTCTCCGAGGTCGGTGCCATGTTCACGCCGCGATCGCAACACAACAAAGGCGATGAGCGCGATCGCCACGAGGCCGGCGCTGATCGCAAGAACACTCACGATGGTCATGAGGGAATCCTTTCCTTTTCCGCCTCTGCTCGCGGTGTCGTCTCGGCAGATGGGAACGCGGCATCCGTGCACCCGCTCTCGTCACGCGATGGAGGCGGCGGATCCGTAGCAGGGCTCACGGGCGTGCTGCCCGCTGGGGGCGACCGGCGATTCCGGTAATCGGTAAAGACGGCAAACGGCACGACGTGGGCGGACGGGTTCATGGCTGAAAGATGGTCTTGTTCGTCCAAACACGAGCTGGCGATGAAGCTGAGCCATGAACGGCGCAGCGCGCGAAACCCAGCAACCGTCGACACTCGGTGTGAATTTTGAATTCTGAACTTCGCATGAGAGTAGCAAGGTTTCTGTCGCAGAGACCGGAGGCGTGCCGGGACGTGGCGCGCAAATCGGCGGCGCGGCTGACAGGTCGGATGAACTCAGAACGAGGGGAGCGAGTTCAGGCTGGCTGTGGTCAGAGGCGCTGTAACCCTCTCACTATACAGCATATATACTGAAGGTCCCCGCTTTCCTGAGCCCTGCAGCCACCCCAGGACTTCAGCCCTCACCAAAGCACGAATCGGAGGCACGACTGTTCGCACCAGTCAGTAACGGCACGGCGACCCGTGGCCTGAGACCGTTTCGCGACGAGCTGCTCGGAATAGAGCGCCTCGAAGAACGCGCGTTGTCGCTGGGCGCGCGGTTCACGGTCGACCCCACCCCGCGCCAGCGCGCGCGCAGCATCTTCCCACGCTTCAATGACAACGCCCGCACGCTGCGCGCCGCGTACAGGGTTCTCGCCGACGATGTGCATCACGGACGATTCATTACTGCCGCCGCGGAATGGCTCCTCGACAACTTTCATCTCGTCACGTCCGACATCGTCGACATCCGTCAGAACCTTCCGCGTACGTACTATCGTGAACTGCCGCCCCTCGCGGTTCGGCAACATGCGGGCGACGCCCGCATCTACGCGATTGCCGTGGAACTGATCCGGCACAGCGACAGTCGCCTTGATGTGCAGCAGCTCACGCTGTTCCTCAACAGCTTTCAACGCGTTGCCCCGCTGACGATCGGCGAGCTCTGGGCGTGGCCGAGCATGTTGAAACTCGCGCTCATCGAGAATCTGAGGCGCCTGGCCGACGAAATACTCGACGCGCGCGAAGCGGTCCACGCCGCGGACGCCCTGCTTGCCCGCATCGAGAGCCATCCGGAGCAGGCGTCGGTGCCCCTGCCGCCGAACGTCCATAGCGCGTACGTGGTGCAGCTGCTGCATCGCGCGCGCGAATACGAACTCCGCCGCTCGCCGCTGCGCACCGCACTCGAAGAGTACCTCTCCGCGCGCGGGGTCACTGCCGAAGACGTCGTCCGCGAGGAGCACCAGCGGCAGGCGACCAGCCAGGCGTCGGTCGCGAACGTGATTACCAGTCTCCGCCTGTGCGGCACCGTGGACTGGCGGAAGTACGTCGAGGATGTCAGCCTTGTCGATCACGTCCTGCGGCGCGACCCGGCCGCGGTGTACGCGCGGATGGATTTCCTGAGCCGGGATCGGCAGCGGCAAGCCGTCGAGGAGTTGTCCGAGCGAAGGAGCGGGGAGGCGCAGGTTCGCGTCGCGCTGAAAGCGGTCGAGAGCGCGAGGCAGTCGGCGGCGGCCGCCTCGCCGGCCGATCGAGCCGCGCACGTCGGGTATCACCTGATTGGGCGGGGACGCCGCGATCTGGAAGCCGATCTCGCGTACCGGCCCAGGTTCATGGAAGCCGTCCGCCGTTCGGTAATGGCGCACGCGACGATCTCGTACCTGGGATCCATCGCGGTCCTGACGACGGCGATGCTCGCGGGGGCGCTGGTCTACACCCGCGCTCAGCACGGTTCCGTGATGGTCCAGGTTGCCGCGCTCCTGCTGTTGTTGATTCCGGCGAGCGACGTGGCAATCGCGTTGATCCAGCGTCTGATCGCTCGCATGATGCGGCCGCAGCGGCTGTCGCGCCTCGACCTGTCGGACACCGGCGTGCCCGACGACTCGCGAACGATGGTGATCGTGCCAACGATGCTGACGAGCGTCGCCGGGGTGGAGGCGCTCCTCGAGCACCTCGAGGTCGTGGCGCTGGGCAACATGGATCCGCGCATTCACTTCGCCATCCTCAGCGACTTCGCGGACGCGTCGGCGCGGGAGATGCCGGACGATGCGTCGCTGCTCGAGGCGGCGCGCGCGGGGATCGCAAGTCTCAACCAGCGGTTCGGCCCCGAGCACGTCGACCGGTTTTTTCTCTTTCATCGCGACCGGCAGTGGAATGCCCGCGAGCGTGCATGGATGGGATGGGAACGCAAGCGCGGCAAGATCGAAGAGTTCAACCGCCTGCTGCGCGGTGCAACCGATACGAGCTTTTCCACGCGCGTGGGCCAGCTCGACCTCCTGCCGTCCGTCCGCTACTGCATCACGCTCGATTCGGACACACGGCTACCTCGAAACACGGGTCGCACGCTCATCGGGATCGCCTCGCATCCGTTGAACCGTCCGCTGCTCGATCCTGCGCTCGGGCGTGTCACGGAGGGATACGGGATCCTGCAGCCGCGTGTCAGCGTGACGATGGCGAGCGCGGCCGGGTCGCTGTTCGCGCGCACGTATGCGGGGCATACCGGCGTCGACCCGTACACGACGGCGGTGTCCGACGCGTATCAGGATCTCTTCGGCGAAGGCATCTTCACCGGCAAAGGCCTGTACGACGTCGACGCGTTCACCGCCGCGCTCGAAGGGCGGGTGCCCGAGAATGCGCTGCTGTCGCACGATCTCTTCGAAGGGATTCATGCGCGCACGGCGCTTGTCACCGACGTCGAGGTGGTCGACGACTATCCGTCGAACGTACTCGCGCACACCCGACGGGAGCATCGCTGGGTCCGAGGTGACTGGCAGATCCTCTGGTGGTTGTTTCCGTTCGTCCCGACGCGCGGCGGGCTGACGCGGAATCGCCTCCCGCTCATCTCACGCTGGAAGATTCTGGACAACCTGCGGCGCAGCCTGGTGGCTCCCTCGATCGTCGCGCTGTTTCTCTTCGACTGGACGATCGCGCCGGGGGAACCAGGTGTCTGGACCGCGGTAACGGTCGGCGCGCTGGCGTTCCCGGTCTCGCTGCGGCTGTTCGCGTGGCTCAGGGGACCGCGCCCGGGGCAGACGTGGGGAATCTTCGCGCGGACGTCCTTCGAGGATCTGCGGGCAGATGCCGCGCGCATGATGCTGCAGCTGACGTTCATCGCCAACCAGGCGTCCGAGATGCTGCACGCGGTCGGCATCACGCTCGTGCGCCTCGGGATGTCGCGGGGACGGCTGCTGGAGTGGGAAACGTCGGCGGCGGGAGCGCACCGCACCCGCGATCTCACCGTCCACACGTTCGTCATGCACATGCTGCCAAGCCCGCTGATTGCCATAGGCGCGGCGATTGTGGTCAACGCAGTGCATCCTGCCGCGATGCCCTCCGCCGTCGGCATCCTGATCCTGTGGGTGTGCGCTCCGCTCGTCGCGCTGCTCCTCAGTCGACCCATGCCGCCGCGGACGGAGCCGCTCACTGCGATCGATCGTGACTATTTCACGTCGATTGCGCAGGCGACGTGGAAGTATTTCGACGCGTTCGTCGACGCCGATCACCACCATCTGCCTCCGGACAACGTGCAGCTCGAACCGGGCGCGTGGATCGCGCACCGGACCTCGCCGACCAACATCGGCATGGGCCTCCTCGCGACACTTGCGGCCCACGACTTCGGCTTCATCGACACGGAGACGTTGGTCACCAGGCTTGATGCCACGCTGACGACGGTCGAGGGGCTCGAGCGGTTCGAGGGGCATCTGCTGAACTGGTACGACACGTCGACGCTGGCGCCAATGCCGCCCGCGTACCTCTCAACCGTCGACAGCGGAAACCTTGCCGGCGCGCTCATCACGCTTGCGTCGGGCTTGCGCATGCTTGCGGCTGATCCGTCGGACCTCGCGCCGATCGCTGATCGGCGCCGGCGGCTCGAGGACCTGGCCGCGCGTGCGGCAGCATTCGCCGACGGCATGAACTTCGCCTTCCTGTACAACCGGCAACGACGCCTCTTTTCGATCGGGTATCGACTGGCGGACGGCGACGGCCCAGGCCGATTCGACGCGTCGTTCTACGATCTGCTCGCGTCGGAGGCCCGTCTCGCGAGCTTCGTGGCGATCGCCAAGGGCGACGTTCCCGAGATGCACTGGTTCCACCTGGGGCGGCTCATCACGGGCATCCACGGCGCGCCGGTGCTGCTGTCGTGGAGCGCCACGTTGTTCGAATACCTGATGCCGCTGCTCGTGATGCGCAGCTACCCGGAGACGCTCCTGGACGAATCGTGCCGCATGGTCGTCCGGCGGCAGAGGGAGTACGCCGCGTCACGAGGGACGCCGTGGGGCATCTCCGAGTCGGCGTACACCGCGGTCGACCGGAACGGCAACTACCAGTACAAGGCCTTCGGCATCCCGGGCCTGGGGCTCAAGCGGGGCCTTGGCGACGAGCTCGTCGTCGCACCGTATGCGACTGCGCTCGCCGCCACGATCGATCCGGCGCGCAGCGCCGACAATCTCCGCCGCCTCGCGGATGCGGGAGTGTACGGCGACTACGGCTTCTTCGACGCCATCGACTACACGAAGCGGGAGGCGCCGGCCACCGATGCGCCGGCCGACGGCGTCGTCGTCCGCGCGTTCTTCGCTCACCACGAAGGGATGACGCTGGTCGCGCTGGCCAATGCCGTGTTCGGTGACCGCATGGTCCAGCGGTTTCACGCCGACCCGCGCATCCAGGCCACCGAGTTGCTGTTGCAGGAGCGTGTGCCGCGTCAGAGCCCGACGACCGTGCCGAGGCCGCTCGACGAGATGCGGGTGAGTCCGCCCACGCCGGCGGTGCCGCTCCGCCGCTACCGGACGCCCCACACGACGTATCCGCATACGCAGTTCCTGTCGAACGGCAAGTACATCTCGAGCGTCACCAACGCCGGCGGCGGCGCGAGCAGCTGCCAGGGCGTGGCGGTCACGCGCACGCGACAGGATTCCACGTGCGACTACGGGAGCCAGTTCCTTTATCTGCGCGACGTACGCAGCGGCGCCGTGTGGTCGCCGACGTATCACCCGACGCGGCGGCAGGCGGAGGATTACACGGCGGTGTTCCTTCCGGAGAAGGCGACCTTCGCACGCCGCGACGATGACATCGCGACGCAGTTGGAGATCGCGGTCTCCACTGAACACGATGTGGAGGTGCGCAGGCTGAAGCTGACCAATCGAGGGTTGCGGATCCGCGAAATCGACATCACGAGTTACGCGGAGGTGGTGCTGGGTACGCCGGTAGAGGATTTCGCCCATCCGGCGTTCGGAAAACTGTTCGTCGAGACCGAGTACCTTCCCGAAACCGCGGCGTTGCTGGGTCATCGCCGTCCTCGCGACAGCGCCCAGCCCGGCATGTGGGTCATGCACGTCGTCAGCCTCGAGGGCCGGACGCAGGGCGCGGTCGAGTGGGAAACAGACCGCGCACGATTCATCGGACGCGGACGAAGCGTCGAGAACCCGATCGCGCTCGATGGCCGCGCACTCTCAGGCACGACGGGCATCGTCCTCGATCCGATCCTGAGCCTGCGGCAGCGCGTGCGTCTGCCTCCGGGTGCGTCGGTGCGCCTCTGCTTCGCCACGGGCATGGCGGCGGATCGTGACACCGCAGCGGCGCTGGCCCAGAGGTACCGCGATCCGCGCGCGTCGTCGCGCGCGTTCGCGCTGGCGCTGGCCCACGTGCAGAGCGGCCGGCGCCATCTCGACATCTCCGTCGACGAGGCGGTGTTGTTCGAGCGCCTGGCCTCGCGGGTGTTGGGAGGCGACGATTCTCTTCGCGCCTCGCCGGACGTGCTCAGTGCCAACGTGCTCGGCCAAGGCGGCCTGTGGGCTCACGGGATTTCCGGAGATCTTCCCATCCTGCTGGTGCGCGTCATCGGTGACGACCTCGCGTTGGTGCGCCAGGCATTGCAGGCACAGGAATACTGGCGACTGAAAGGTCTCAGCGCGGACGTCGTGATCCTCAACGAACATCCGCTCAGCTACCTGGACGAGATGCACTCACGTCTGACCGCTCTCCTCGACGACGGTCCGTGGCGCACTTGGAAGCATCAGTCTGGCGGTGCGTACCTGCTGCGCGCGGATGTGATGGGGCCTGCCGAACGCACGCTCCTTCAGGCTGTTGCCCGCGCCGTGATCGAAGGGACGCAAGACGACCTGCGTGCACAACTGGACCGCGCGCACCTGGATCGTTCGCACACGGCGGCGCACGCGCCGGCGCCCTTCGTCGCCGCTGAAGGATCTGAGGCGCCCGCGAATGGGTGGCCGGATGCAAATGTCGCGGTGCCCGAGATGACGCTCGCGAACACGATCGGCGGATTCACCGACGAGGGGCGCGGGTACACCGTCGTCCTCGAAGGCGATCAGGAGACGCCGCTGCCCTGGGCGAACGTCATTGCGAACCCGCACTTCGGCACCATCGTGACGAGCGGGGGCGCATCGCACACGTGGTCGGTAAACAGCCGCGAGAACCGGCTGACGCCCTTCGCGAACGATCCAGTGACCGACCCCACAGGCGAGGCGCTGTTCATTCGAGACGATCGGTCCGGCGACGCGTGGTCGCCCACGCCAGGGCCGATGGCGCGCCACGCGGGGAGCGGCCGCTTCGTCATCGATCACACCGCCGGCGTGTCGCGCTTCTCACGTATCCACCAGGGCATCCGCCACGATCTCTCGGTATTCGTCGACGTGGCCGATCCGGTCAAGTTCTCGGTGCTGACGCTCTTCAACGGCAGCGGCGTCGAGCGGAATCTCAGCGTCTTCGCATACCACGAGTGGGTGCTCGGACCTCCCCGCGACGGCGAGCGCCGTCACGTGGTCACGGAATGCGAGTGCGAGACAGGCACCGTGTTCGCGTGGAACGCCTACAACGGGGAATTGCCGGGACGCGTGGCGTTCGCGCACGCGAGCGAGCCGGTGTCGTCCGCGTCAGGCGATCGCCGCGGTTTCATCGGGCGGAACGGCGCGCTGACGGATCCCGCAGCGATGCGGACCGAGAGGCTGAATGGCGAATTCGGTGCGGGGCTCGACGCGTGCGCGACGATGCAGGTGCGGATCGATCTTGGTCCGGGCGAGACGAGACAGATCGTCTTCCTCCTCGGTGAAGGCACCGACCGCGCTCACGCGCGGATGCTCATCGAGCAGCATGGAACCACGTCGAACGCGTCGGAAGCGCTCGAGGAGGTCCGGACGTTCTGGAATAGAACGCTCGACACGGTTCATGTGCGCACGCCGGACGATTCGTTCGATGTGTTGATGAATCGATGGCTGGTATATCAGGACATCAGCTGCCGGCTGTGGACTCGCGCTGGCTACTTCCAGCCCGGCGGAGCGTACGGATTCCGCGACCAGCTCCAGGACGTCATGGCGCTCCTGTTTGCGCGGCCGGACCTGGCGCGCGAGCACCTGTTGCGCGCGGCGGGACGGCAGTTCGTCGAGGGTGACGTACAGCACTGGTGGCATGCGCCCGCCGGAAGAGGACTGCGTAGCCGGTGCTCCGACGATTTGCTGTGGCTGCCGTACGTGGCCGCGGAGTACGTAAGGGTCACGGGAGACGCAGCGATCCTCGACGAGCGTGTGCCGTACCTCACCGCGCCGCTGCTCGCGCCAGGCGAGTTGGAATCGTACGGACAGCCAGGCGTCGCACAGGACGTCGGGACGCTCTTCGATCATTGCGTTCGCGCGATCGACAAAGGCCTCACTGCGGGCGCGCACGGGTTGCCGCTCTTCGGCACCGGCGACTGGAACGATGGCATGAACAAGGTCGGGGTGAACGGGCGCGGAGAAAGCGTGTGGCTTGGCTTTTTCATCCACAGCGTGTTGACGGCCTTCGCCCCGTTGTGCGAGGCAAGGGGCAACGCGCAAGGCGCGCAGGCATACAGGGCCGCCGCGCGCAGCCTCACGTCGAAGCTCGAGCTGGCCTGGGACGGTGAGTGGTACCGCCGCGGGTACTACGACGACGGAAGCCCGCTGGGCTCGGCGCAAAACGACGAGTGCGCCATCGACTCGATTGCGCAGTCGTGGGCGGTGTTGTCCGGCGCGGTCCCGAAACGTTTCGCCGAACGGGCGATGGATGCCGTGAGGACGTCGCTCATCGCCCGCGGGTCGAAGGCGCTGCTCCTCCTCAGCCC
>Ga0137452_1000115_pt1 | contig 24629 bp, 19 predicted proteins | sample EasRivERMGT513_2_FD_102312 | JGI IMG/M metagenome (GOLD analysis project Ga0137452, IMG submission 102312) | Soil microbial communities from meander-bound floodplain in the East River, Colorado, USA - East River MetaG ERMGT513_2 | ecosystem: Environmental > Terrestrial > Soil > Floodplain ...
GATGTGGGCGCTCGTCGCTGCGCTCCGTTTTCTCGTCAAAAATCCGCTGCGCGTCGCGGCGCTGTACGCGGCAAACGCCGCGACATTTCTGGTCGCCGTTGCCGTATGGGCACTGATTGCGCCGGGAGCAGGCGGAGCGGGACTCTCAATGTGGGGTGCCGTCGTCGCGACACAGTGTTATGTGCTCGCGCGACTCCTGGTAAAGCTGCAGTTCCTTGCGTCAGAAACGGCGCTCTTCCAGCGGTCGTTGGCGCACGTTGGATACGCAGCGGCTCCGGCGTTCGTACGTCCGCAACCTCCAATCATCGAATCGATCTTCGACAGGTCCGCCTGAAGGACGCTCGCCTAATGAGCGGCCGCCGCCGACACTCTTCCTTTGGGCCGCCGCATGATCAGAATCAACGGAAGCAGCAGCAGGAAGATCATCCCGAGCAGCTGGAACAGCCAGACGAACGACACCATTGATGCCTGCTGGATCAGGATGCCGTGGAGCGCCCCATATGCGCGCTCCGTCGCGGTAACGGCATCCACACCCCTCGCCATGAACGCGGCCTTCAGCTGCGCCAGCATCGCCTGCGACTCCGGGTCGTAGGCCGTGACGCGCTCGCCAAGCACCGCCGCTACAGTCTGGCGCTGCCGGACCAGCAGCGTCCCGGTCACCGCGATGCCGACACTGCCTCCGATGTTGCGCATCAGGTTGAAAAGGCTCGTCGCGTTGCCCATCCGCTCCGGCGAAATCGCCTGCATCGACACCGTCGTCAGCGGTACGAACGTGAGCGCCATCCCCGTCCCCTGCAGCAGCTGCGGCCAGAAGATGTCCCAGTACCCCGCCTGCAGATTCAACTGTCCCAGCCAGATCAGCGTGACACCGGCAACGGTGAAGCCGATCGCCAGGAGCTTCCGCACATCGACCTTGCTGGTCAGCATGCCGACAATCGGCATCATCACGAGCGATCCGATACCGCGCGGGGCCATCGCGATACCCGCCGCGATTGCCGGGTACCCGAGCACCGTCTGCAGCATGACCGGTAGCAACACCATGCTCCCGTACAAGACGAAGCCGAGCATCGTCATCAGGAAGACACCGGTGGCATAGCTCCGCTCCTTGAATACACGCAGGTCGATGATCGGATGGTCGGTGGTCCACTCATGGATCAGGAGGGCGACGAGCGTCACTCCCGAGAGGATCGACAACGTGAGGATTGATTTCGAGGCGAACCAATCCGCCTCCTGTCCCTTGTCGAGCACGTATTGCAACGAACCGATGCCAACGACGAGCATCCCGATGCCCCAGTAATCGACTTTCTCGACCTGGCGGCGGAGGTACGACGGATCGAAGATGAACAACTGCGTCATGACGATCGACGCGATACCGACCGGCAGGTTGATGTAGAAGACCCAGCGCCAGCTATAGGTCTCGGTCAGCCAACCGCCGACCACCGGGCCGAGAATGGGCGCCACGACGATGCCGAGGCCCCAGAAGCCCATCGCTTTCCCTCGCTCGTGCGGCTGGAACGATTCGAGAAGAATCGCCTGCGACAGCGGCTGCAGCGCGCCACCGGTCGCGCCCTGCAGGATGCGAAACGCAATGAGCGACCCGAGGTTCGGTGCGATACCGCACAGGAAGGACGAGATGGTGAACCCGGTCACCGATATCATCAGCAGCCGCTTGCGGCCAAAGGTGCTCGCGAGCCACCCGGTCATCGGCAGGATGATGGCGTTGGCGACGAGGTACGACGTCAGGACCCAGGTCGCCTCGTCGATCGTCGCCGACATTGTCGCCGCGATGTGGGGGAGCGACACGTTGACGACCGTGGTGTCGAGCACCTCCATGAAGGTACCGAACATCACTGCGATCGCGACGATCCACGGGTTGATGTGGCGGGGCTCGCTGGTCATTCGCTACCACAAGCCACAGAGACGCAGAGACACAGAGGCCAAAACTAGAAATCTCTGTGTCTCTGTGTCTCTGTGGCCCGTGCCGGGATCATTTGGTATAGACCTTGGCGGTCACGGACATGCCGGGCCGCAGCAGCTGCTGCGCATCCTGTTTCTCGTCGATCGCGATGTGCACGGGCACGCGCTGCACGACCTTGACGAAGTTGCCGGTCGCGTTTTCAGGCGGCAAGAGGCTGAAGCGCGAGCCGGTCGCGGCCGCGAGGCTTTCGATGTGCCCTTTGAACTCGCGGCCCCCGTACGCGTCCACCTCCACGATCGCCGGCTGGCCGGGCCGCATGTTGCTGAGCTGCGTCTCCTTGAAGTTCGCGGTTACCCAAACGTCCTCGAGCGGAACAAGCACCATCAGCGGCTGACCAGGCTGCACGACCTGCCCCACTTCGATGCCCTTCTTGCTGACAATGCCCTTCGTCGGAGCCTTCACGATCGCGTATTGCAGGTTCAGCTCCGCCTCCTGCACGGCGGCGCGCTGCTGCATCACCTTTGCGTCGGCGGACGCCGCGCGCGCGCGGATCGCCTCGACCTGCTGCGGGGCGGTCTGTGCATTTTGCAGCTGCGCGGTTGCCTGTGACGAGCCCGCCCGCGCGTGCGCCAGCTGGCTCTGCGCAACCTGGATCCCGGACTGCGCCTCCTGGACCTGTGAGCGCGCCGAATCGTCAGCCGCCCGTGCCCCGTCCGCCGCGGCGACGGCCGCGTCGTACTGCTGCTGCGAGATTTCGTCCTTCGCCAGCAGTCCTTTGAACCGCTCCACATCCTTGGCGGTCCTGGTCGCGTTGGCTTCCGCCTCGCGCTGGCGCGCCTGGGCGGTGACGAGCCGGGCGTTGGCGGCTTCGATGCCGCGTTGCGCCTGGTCGACACTTGCCTCGGCCTGCTCGACCCCACCCCGCGCCGTCGAGACATTGCTGGTCGCGGCTGTCGACGTGATCGGCACGTTGACCTTGGCCACCGCGGCGTCGGCTTCGGCAGTCGCCAGCTCGGCGCGGGCCTTCTCGAGCGCCACCTGGTAGTCGCGCGGATCGAGCACCGCTAGCAATGTGCCCGCCTCGACCTGCTGGTTCTCCTTCACGGGCACGTCAATCACCGTCCCGCCGACGCGTGCCGCTATCGGAGTCACATGGGCGTCCACCTGCGCGTCGTCGGTCGTCTCGCGTCCGGCGGTCGCCCACAACCAGGCGGACGTCGCCAGCACCGCGATCAGGACCGCGCCAATCGCAATGCGAATCCGTGTGTTCATCAGTTCGCGCCTCCGAGGTACCGCTTGATCTCCTCCTCCGCGATGCCGAGGGAGCCGGCGAGCATCGCCTTCGCCATCAGGAAGCCGTACGTAGCGTCGATGAACTGCTCGTTCACCACGGCCACCGCCTCCTGGGCCTGGACAACTTCAATGTTGCTCGCGACGCCCGCCTGGAATCGATCGCGCGCCTGCGTCAGCTGCTGGTTGGCGAGGTCGCGGGACTGGGTCGCGGTTCGGAGCTCCTCCTCGGTTGCCTGCATGTCGAGAAAGGCGTTACGGACGTCGTAGTAAATGTCCGCGCGGATGTTTTCGACCTCCGCACGCCGGGTACGAAGGTCGGCGTCGGCCTCGATCAGGCGTCCCTGCGCGCGGCCACCCTGGAACAGCGGCACGGTGACACTGCCGACGAGCGTGTATGTGGGGACCGCCGTGGACGGGGACAAACCAATCTTCCCGTAGTCGGCGGTGGCGTGGACCGCAGGAAGGGCCTCACCACGCGCGGCGCTACGGCTCGCCTCCGCGGCGCGCACCCGCTCGATGGCGCTCAGGTAGTCTGGCCGCTCCGTGTACGCGCGATCGAGCGCCTGCTGAAGCGTGATCTCCGGAACGGTCACGTTGGGAAACTGATCGCTCAGCGTGAATTCCTGGCCCAGGGGCAGACCGATCATGCGCGCGAGCTGGAGCTTCATCTTCTGCGCATCGTTGTCCGCCACGGTCACGCGCTGGCTCTCCGAGCTGAGGCGCACCTGCGCCCGCAGCACCTCGATCCCGGCGACGATGCCGCTCTGCCTCAGGTTCTGTGCCTGCGTAAAGAGCGCCTGAGCGGTCTCACGTTGAGCACGCGCCGACTGGGCACGCGCGTTGGCGGCCAGCACCTGGAGGTACATGTCGGCCGCCAGCAGCGATACCAGATCGCGCCGGCTCCTGTTGGTGAGGCGCACTGCGTTCTCTTTGTGCCCTTCCGCCCGTGCCTCGTGCAGCGCGCGAAGGTCAAAGATCGCCTGGCTCAGAAACACGCGGACGTCGAAGACGCTGAACGGCCCGACGACGGGGGGGAGTCCCGTCTCCGCAACCGGAATCCCGAACGCCTCGAGATTGACCACCTGTCGCGTATCGCCGAGACGGGCGCTGAAGTTGGGCAACAGCTCGCTCATGGCGACCCGTCGCGCCCCGCGGGCACGATCCATTGCATTCACGGACGTCACAATGCCTAGGTTATTCACGAGGGCCCGTTGAATGACGTCGCCGAGCGAGAGCATCAACGGCTCGGACCTGGCCGTGCCAGCCGGAACGCCTCGCCTGAATGGACTGTCGTCGGAAATCTGTGGCGCGGAGGTTCGGATCTGCGCGAAGGCGGGTGTCGCAGCCGCTGCGACGAGTACTAGCGATGCGGCAAGGGCGAATCGAGGAGTTTCGGTGATCACTGTACGATGTGCCTCAGTAAAAGACTAAGACACGATCGTACCTCAGTGAGGTTCGCGTAGAGGCCGACTCTCAGGTCGGCCTGGAAGCCTCTGTCAGCGCGTCACGCACAGCCGGCGGAAACGGCGACGGCGCGGCCAGGACCGATCCTGCGAGGATCTCCTTGAGGCGATCGGCGTCGACCGATTCGACCTCGAGCAGCTCCTCGGCCAGCGCCTTCACGGCGGCGCGCTGCCGTTCGATGATCTGGCGCGCCGTTTCGTAGCCGCGCATCACGAGGACACGAATTTCGTCGTCGACCCGGCGTGCGGTCTCCTCGCTGAAACCCGAAGCGCGATTGTCGCTGTCAAACGCACCCGACGGTCGACGGAAGTGGAGCGGGCCCAGTGGCGACATACCCAGCTCGCACACCATCTTGCGCGCCAGTTCGGTGGCTCGTTCGATGTCGTTCGAGGCGCCGCTCGTCATCTGACGCAGGAAGAGTTCCTCGGCAATGCGGCCGCCCATCAGGATCGCGATCTGCGTCTCGATGAACGGCTTCGAATGCGTATAGCGATCCGCTTCCGGGAGCTGCATCGTGACGCCGAGCGCGCGGCCGCGGGGGATGATCGTGACCTTGTGGAGCGGATCGGCGTCGGGGAGCAACGCCGCCACAACCGCGTGGCCGGCCTCGTGATACGCACACGTGTTGCGCTCGCGCTCGCTCATCGCAACCGAGCGCCGTTCCACACCCATCAGCACCTTGTCGCGCGCGGCATCGAGATCGCGGTTGCCGACGGTCTTGCGTCCCGCACGCGCCGCAATCAGCGCCGCCTCGTTCACGAGATTCGCCAGGTCGGCGCCTGAGAATCCAGGGGTGCCACGCGCGATCGAGCGGAGCTCGACGTCGCCCTCAAGCGCCACCTTGCGCGCATGGACGCGAAGAATCTGTTCACGGCCCTTGATGTCGGGATTGCCAACCATCACCTGACGATCGAAGCGCCCCGGGCGCAGCAGCGCCGGATCGAGGATGTCCTGCCGGTTCGTCGCGGCGACGATGATGATGCTTTCGGACTGGGTGAAGCCGTCCATCTCGACGAGCAGCTGATTGAGCGTCTGCTCCCGTTCCTCGTGGCTCAGCGAGTTGCCGCCGCGATTGCGACCGACCGCGTCGAGCTCGTCGATGAAGATAATGCACGACTTGTGGCGGCGCGCTTCCTTGAACAGCTTGCGCACGCGCGATGCGCCGACGCCCGCGTACATCTCGACAAAGTCGGATCCGCTGACGGACATGAACGGCACTCCCGCTTCGCCCGCCATCGACCGCGCCAGCAGTGTCTTGCCCGTGCCGGGTGGCCCCACGAGTAGGATGCCGCGCGGGATACGCCCGCCAATCGATTCGAAGCGCTGCGGGTCCTTGAGGAAGTCCACGATCTCCTGGACCTCATCCTTCGCTTCGTCGACGCCGGCAACATCCGCGAACGTGACATTCACCAGCTGCGGATCGATCGTGCGCGCCTTCTCGAGGGTCGGGACGCGGCCGGTGACCGCCCGGAACAGCACGAGGCCGGCGAAACCGAGCAGGACCAGGCCGAACGCCATGGCGCCGAAGCTGCCGGCGCGTGGATCCTCCCCGGCCTTGACGTCGAACTTGATGCCGCGCTCCGCGAGGTCACCGACGAAGGTCGGGTTGGACGCGACATACCCCTGAGGTGCAATTGTCTCGAAGCGGGAACCGTCAAGCCGCTCGAACTGAAGGACGTCCTGCGCCTGAGTGATGTGGCGTACGCGCCCGTCCTGGACGTCGTGGAGGAAATCGGAGAATGCCGCGTTGGTCCGCGCCGACTCACCGGCCGGCCTGAGCACAAAGAGGGCCCCGACGGAGAGAATGAGGACGAGCACGCCCGCAATCATCCAGAAAAGGCGGGTGCGTGGCAGTTTGCCTAGCACGAGGTTACTCCCTTAGCGGCATAGAGGAGTCCTTGGCAGCCCGGGTATATCGGGTGCAACGGGCTCGATTGTCTTAGGAGGGCGCGCCATGAGCCAACGCGCTTGATGATTGTATCGGACGGTTCGCGGACTGTAAACAGTGGCGCAGCTTGCAGTTAAGGAGCTCAGCAACGTTCGCGTGCGGATCGGCTGCTCCGGCTGGCAGTACAAGCTTTGACGAGGCAGGTCTTTACCCGGCAGGGCTGCCGACATTTCATTGGTTCGCGCACCGGCGCGCTGACGTTCCAGACGCTAAGATCTGAGGTGAATGCCGATCCCGGCTCACCTCGCGCTGACGGCGGAAATCGACGACTTTCGCCGTCAGTTCGAGCAACTGACCAACCAGGCGGACGCACTTGTCCGGCCGCTGACTGATGCGCAGTTCACATGGCAGCCGTCGCCGAACGGCTGGTCGATCGCGCAGTGCGTCGATCATCTGAACGTCTCGGCTCGTCTGTATCTGCCGCTCCTCGATGAAGGGATCGCCAGCGCGATCCGTCAAGGTCTCTATGGCGAAGGGCCGTTCACATACTGGTGGCTCGCCCGACTGTTCGTCCGCATGCTCGAGCCGCCGCCGCTCTTCCGCACGAAGGCACCTGCGGCGTTCCAGCCGCCGCCCAAACGCACGCGCCAGGAAATCACGGCGGCATTTCGCGCCTACCAGGTGCAATATATCGATCGCCTTCGGCAGGCCAATGGCCTCGACCTCGCCCGGGCGCGCGTCCGCTCGCCAGCCGCATCGTGGATCTACATGCCGCTCGGATCCGGTTTCGCGGTCATCGCCGCGCACGAGAGGCGCCATTTATGGCAGGCGCGGCGCGTGATGGACGCGGCGGGGTTTCCCACATAACCCCCAATTCCCGACTCCCAATTCCCAAGACGTTAGGGACCGGGACATCTCGGGAGTTGGAGGCTGGGCGTTGGGAGTTTGCCGGCTACCGTGTCACGGCGGCAACAATGTGGCGCGCGGAGATGCCGTAATGATCCACGAGCTCCTCCGGCTTGCCGCTGCGGGGAATCTCGCGCACACAGAGCCGCTCCACGGTGAAGCCGCCCGGAGCAACGGCAGCCGCGACTGCGTCACCGATGCCTCCTGCGGCATAGTGATCTTCCACGGTGATCACCCGGCCTCTGGTTGCTTGCGCACTCTGCAGCAATGACCCGGAGTCGATCGGCTGCAGTGAGTACAGATCGATGACGCGGATGCTGACACCGCGCTTCAGCAGCTCCTCGTACGCTTTCAGCGCTTCGAATACGGTGATCCCGCCGCCGATGACCGTCGCCACGTCGTTCGCGCTCTTACGCAGGACCTTCAGTCCCCCGATTGCGAACGGCTCGTCCGGACCGTAGATGACCTCTGTCTTCGGACGCGACGTCCGCATGTACGTGGGGCCCGGGTGATACGCCATGAGCTCGAGCAGCCGCTCGGTGCTCATCGCGTCGCAGGGATAGAGCACGGTGATGTTCGGTTGGGCGCGCATCATCGCCAGATCTTCGAGCGCCATCTGTGACGGGCCATCCTCGCCTATCGAAACCCCGGCATGCGACCCGGCCATCTTGATGTTCAGGTTGCTGATGGCCGCCATCCGTACGAAGTCAGCGGCACGCGTGAGAAACGCCGCGAACGTCGACGGAAAGGGGATCGCGCCTCTGCTGGCAAGCCCCATCGCGGAGCCGATCAGCACCTGTTCAGCAATGTAGTTCTGATAGAAACGCCCTGGGTGTTTCTCCTCGAACTTTTCGCTGAACGTGGAGTTCTTCACGTCCCCGTCCAGTGCCACAATCCGGTCGTCGTCGTTTCCGAGCTTGGCGAGGGCGGCGCCGTACGCCTCGCGGGTCGCAACAGTGTCACCGAGCTTGTACGAAGGCGTCCCGACGCTCCCTTTCTTCGGAGCCGGCCGCTGAGTCGCAGGCGGTCCTGAGGCTCCGCCTCGACGAGGTCCAGGCGGCTGAACCGGCTCGTCCTCGGCAACGAACTGCGATTCGAGCTCCTTGATCACTTTGTCGAGCTCTTCGCCTTTCTTGAACGCCTTGCCGTGCCACCCGGGCTTCCCTTCCGCAATCGAAATTCCCTTACCTTTGATCGTCCTCGCCAGGATCATCGTCGGGCGACCCTTGGTGCGGCGCGCTTCTTCGAAACCATCGAGCACCGCCTGCACGTCATGGCCGTCGACGACGATCGAATGCCAGCCGAAGGCGCGCCACTTCACGGCGTAGGCCTCCATGTCGTGATCCCAGATCGACGGGCCACTCTGGCCGAGACCATTGACATCGGTGATGCCGCAGAGCGAATCGAGTGTGTCGTGGGCCGCTGTTTCCGCCGCTTCCCACACCGAGCCCTCAGCAGACTCGCCGTCGCCAAGCAGCACGTAGGTACGGTAGTCGGACTTGATGCGGCGCGCGTTGAGCGCAATGCCAATGGCCGCGGTAATGCCCTGTCCGAGCGATCCGGTCGCGACGTCGACGAATGGAAGGCGCGGCGTCGGATGTCCTTCGAGGTCGGAGTCGAGCCGGCGCAGCGTCAGCAGTTGCTCGCGCGTGAGGAAGCCGACTTCCGCCCATGCGGCGTAGAGGATCGGCGCCGCATGCCCCTTCGACAGGACAAAGCGATCGTTGTCTGGATTCTGGGGATCGCGCGGGTCGTAGCGCATCTCCGAAAAGAAGAGCGCGGCCACGACTTCGGCGGCCGACGCGCACGTCGTGGGATGACCACTGCCGGCTTCACTCGTCGAGCGGACCGAGTCGATGCGAAGCCGCGTGGCGACGTTCTTCAACGCCGCGACTCGTGATGACGCTTGTACGGGCACGAAAAAGGACCTCCGGAAAGATGCCGCCAAGTCTAGCAGATGGTCGGAACCCGCCCCGACCGGGCAACCTGCGGCGTCCGCTTCAGAAATCAAGTGTTCACTTCGGAACAGAGATCCTGTTCTTTATGTCCTACTGTGGTTCTGACACCATCCTGAGATCGTTCCCCGCCGGGGAACCGGGGACAGCCAGGGGTAAACAATCGAATGCAGGCGGGCGGGATTCGAAACGACGTCCGCGTGTGGCAGTCGTTGCGCCTGCGGTTGCCGCTTCTCCTAGCTCTGCTGATGGCCCTCGTTCTGGCCACTTTCGTCACCCTGGCCTATCGTGAAGTCCGGGTATCACTCCTGCGCACTGGGAGCGAACGCGCGCAGGCAGCGGCTGATCAGATCGCGAATTTGTTCGCACAACCGAGCGCCGAAGGCGCGGAGGAGCGGCGACGGTTCGAGACCGGTCCGGACATTCGAACGTACCTGAAATACGGCACACCTGCGAGCGAGGCGGCGGTCCGCCGCGAGCTCGAGACCCGCGCTACAGCGTCTCCGATGCGATTCGAACTATGGACTCCGGACGGGGCTCTAATGCTCGATGTTCAGCTGGCCGCTACGACCAGGAACCCCCAAGCGAGACCTCTACCAGGGGGCAAAGCCCCCACGGCTGCCGGACTCAGTGCGCTCCAGACACGGGACAACGAAGTCGTGTTCTCTGAAAGCGTCACCGCGATTCAGGACGCGTCGACAGCTGGGTCCGGCGCCGCTCCGGGGCTGCTCGGTTATCTGGTCACACGCTCGACGTTCGTCGTGAATCCTCCAGGTATCCTCGACCGGCTCGTCGGTGACGGTGCCCATGTTGCGATCGGCAACCTGGCTGGTGGCGTCTGGACTGATTTCTCGCGCGTGATTCACGCTCCGCCGGTCGACCTCGCGCACCGAGGGGTGCGCGGATACGGTTCTGGCGCCGAAGGCCGTTACCTGGGCGCCGTCACGCCCATCACGAACACGTCATGGGCCGCGTGGGTCGAGTTCCCGGAGTCGCGCATCGTTGCGCCGGCTCAGCGTGTGCTCAACAGGATGGTCGGCCTCGCGCTCATCTTCCTCGTGGTCGGTGCGGGTCTGGTGGCCGCGGTGTCCATCGGCGTGACGCGGCCGCTCCGCGAGCTGTCCGCGGTGGTCGCGCGCATCGGCAATGGCGACTACTCCGGGCGAATCGTCACGACTCGCGCGGATGAAATCGGCCGCCTCGCCGAAGCGTTCAACGGCATGACGAGCGAGGTGGCACGCGCGTACGGCGCGTTGAAGCAAAGCCACGACGACACGCACTTCGCGCTCGGCGCGGCGCACACGGGCATCTGGGAAGTTGACATCGCGTCCAACCGCCTCACCTGGTCGGACACGATGGCCAGCATCTTCGGCTTCACGCCCGGGCAGGCCCCGCGCACGATCGAAGAATTTTATGAGGTCGTGCATCCGGACGATCGCCAGTTGGTTCGTGACGCCATCTCGCAGGCCACTGAGGACCACCAGGACGAGTTCTTCGTCGAATACCGTTCCATCCTGCCCGATGGCAGCGTGCGGTGGATCGAGGAAACTGCGCGAGTGGTCTACGGAGAAGGCGGAGGCGCGGCGAGCTTTCTCGGCGTCGCGATGGACGTCACCGGGAGAAAGACGCTCGAGACGCAGCTGCGGCAGGCGCAGAAGATGGAAGCGATCGGTCAGCTCGCGGGCGGCATCGCGCACGACTTCAACAACCTGCTCACCGCGATCCTGGGGTACACCAAGCTCCTCGACGACTCCCTCTCAGCGGATGACGTGCGCCGGCGGGACGTCCACGAGATTCATGATGCGGCGGAACGCGCCGCCGGCCTGACCCGGCAGCTGCTCGCTTTCAGTCGCCAGCAGATGCTCCAGCCGACACCGGTGAATCTGAACGAGCTGGTCCTGGACACCAGCCAGTTGCTGCGCCGGCTGATTGGCGAGCACATCCACCTGGTGACGAGCCTGAATTCCGATCTCTCGCCCGTGCTCGCCGACAAGACCCAGCTCGAACAGGTCATCATCAACCTCGCCGTGAACGCGCGCGACGCGATGCCGGGTGGCGGCACGATGTCGATTTCGACAGCCAATGTTGACCTCGACGAGACGTACGCCACGCAGCACCTTGTCGTGCTGCGGCCGGGTCCATACGTCATGCTCGTGGTGAGCGACACAGGCGTCGGCATGAGCGACGCGACGAGACGCCGTGTGTTCGAGCCGTTCTTCACCACGAAAGAACGTGGCAAGGGCACTGGTCTCGGCCTGGCAACGGTGTACGGCATCGTCAAGCAGAGCGGCGGCTACGTCTGGGTGTACAGCGAGCCAGGCCGCGGTGCCGCGTTCAAGATGTACCTGCCGCGCGCGGAACGGGATGCTGACAAAGCCACGATTACGCAAGAGCCACGGCCCGGGCCGTCGGGTGGAACGGAGACCGTGCTGGTCGTCGAGGACGAGGCGGCGGTGCGTTTCCTGACGCGCTTGATCCTGGAACGCGCGGGCTATTGCGTCATTGACGCGTCGAATCCTGAAGCGGCGGCCGCGTGCTGCACCGACGACGTCGTGCTGTTGATCAGCGACGTGATCATGCCAGGAGCGACAGGGCCGACGCTGTACAGAATGCTCGCCGAACGGCACCCGCGCCTGAAGGTGCTCTACATGTCCGGCTATACGGACGACATGGTGAAGCGCGAGGGAATGCTCGATCCTGAAACGGCGTTTCTGCAGAAGCCGTTCAGCAACGACGGACTCCTGCGGAAAGTTCGCGACGTGCTCGATCGATGAAACGGATGACGCAAGTGCCGCCGCTGCTGCTCGTCATCGACGACGAGCCACAGATCCTTGCCATTGTCGAGCGATTCGCCCGTCAAGCCGGCTTCGAGGTCGAGACGAGCGCGAATGCGGTGACCGCGCTCTCGGGCCTCTCCGCGCTCGATCCTGATGTCGCTCTCGTCGATCTCCAGATGCCAGACATCTGCGGCCTTGACGTGCTCAAGGCGATTCGCGCTGCGGATCCGGAGTGTCAGGTGATCCTGATGACCGGGAGGCCGACGATCGACACGGCCATCGACGCCGTGAAACTCGGCGCACTGGACTATCTCCAGAAGCCGCTCGACTTCGATCGACTGATCCGCCTGCTGACGGGCGTGGTCGACGGCATCCGGCGCCGGGAGCGCCTCCTCGCCATCGAGGCGGATGTCGCGGTGGACTTCGAGTGCGAAGGGATGATCGGCCCGAGCGCGGGGATGCAGCAGTTATTCGATTCCTTGCGCCGCTTTGCGCCGCACGTTCGCACTGTGCTGATCACCGGTGAGACCGGGACGGGAAAAGAGCTGGTGGCCAAGGCGCTGCACAATCTCGGTCCACGGCGCACCAAGCGGTTCGTCACGGTGAACTGCTCCGCCGTCGTCGAGAGCCTGTTCGAGAGCGAGTTGTTCGGTCATGTCCGCGGCGCATTCACCGGCGCGATCGATACGACCGTCGGTCTCTTCGAACATGCCGACGGCGGAACGATCTTCCTCGATGAGGCCGGGGAGTTGCCGCTGGCGCTGCAGTCCAAGCTTCTCCGCGCTGTAGAGAACGGCGAGGTGCAGCGCGTCGGCTCGCTCGAGACGCGGCGCGTTGATGTGCACGTCATTGCCGCCACCAACCGCAACCTCAGGGCGGAAGCCGCAACGGGCCGGTTCCGCACGGACCTGTTCTATCGATTGAGCATCATCGAGATCCAAGTGCCCGCTCTCCGCGAGCGGCGCGAAGATATTCCGTATCTCAGCGCGCATTTCACCAAGGACTGTGCGCGGCGTCTGAAGCGTCCCGTCACGAGCATCAGCCCGGCTGCCGAGCGCCTGCTGCAGCACGCCGCGTGGCAGGGCAACGTTCGCGAGCTGCGCAATGTCATCGAGCGCGCGTGCATTCTCTGCGAGGCGGGGGTGATCACCGAACGTGAACTGAGCTCGGCGCTGTCAGCACCGCCTGCCATGCCGGCGCCTGATGCGGTACCCGACGATCGACTTTCGACCCTCCAACATCACCAAATCGAACGCGTCCTCGATGAAGCCGGTGGCAACAAGTCCGAGGCGGCGCGCCGCCTCGGCATCAGCCGCAGGGCGCTGTACCGCCGCATCGACGAGATGGCCCCTGAAAGGTAAGGGGCATCACCGTCCGGTGCCGTAGGCGCGTTGTAACCGATTCGCCCAGGTCGTGCGCACCCGCGGACATGTGCAAGGGCCGGTCACACGGCAGGCGATCGAGTTCGCAAACGCACGATCAGGAGAGTCGACCTCATCCTGACCGACGTCGTGCTTCCCGACATGAACGGCCGCACCATGGCCACGCTGCTTTCAGCAGCGGCACCCGGAATCGAAAGTGCTCTACATGTCGGGTTATGCTGACCAGGTGATCGTGCATCACGGCGTGCTCGATGAGGCCACGTGCTTCCTGCCGAAGCCGTTTACCGCCGCCGCGCTCGCGAAATCGGTGCGCGAGTGTGTCGAAGCTCACCCGGCATAGGCCGCGCCCCCCAAACTATAATCGTCTGATGCTCGCGCTCCGGTATGTCTACGTGCTCGCGCTCGTCGTCTGGCTGGGCGGAATGGTGATTCTGGGCGCTGTGGTGGCGCCGACGACGTTCCAGGTGCTGCAGGCCAGCGTGCCGGCTACCGGCCGCGAGCTCGCGGGTACCGTGTTCGGCGCAACGCTGGCCCGCTTCCACTACGTCGCCTACATCGCCGGCGGACTGCTCCTCGTCACGCTGGCGGCGATGCGCGTGCTCGGTCCCCGACCAGCGCATGTCGGCGTGCGCGCGATCATCGCTACCGTCATGCTCGCGGTCGCGCTCTATTCGGGCAGGGTCGTCCTGCACCAAATCGAGGTGGTGCAGGCAGAAGCGGGCGCACTCCCGTCGCGGCTTCCAGCGGGTGACAATCGGCGAGCCCGCTTCGACGCGCTGCATGTGCTCTCCACACGCCTCATGATGTTCAACATCGCGGCCGCGCTGGTGCTGCTCTATTGGGAGGCGAGGGAATAGCCGATGCAAGATGGCGAGTGGCGAAGGCCGAATGGCTAAGCATCGCATCACGCTGATCGCCGGCGATGGCATCGGCCCGGAAATCAGCAGCGCCGTCGTCAAGATCCTCGAGACCGCAGGGCTCGACGTCGAGTGGGAATCGTGCTCGGCCGGCGCGACCGCACTCGAGCGACATGGATCCACGCTGCCGGTGGAACTGCTCGACTCGATTACACGGAACAAGGTCGCGCTCAAGGGGCCGGTAATGACGCCGGTTGGCGGCGGCTTCACGAGCGTGAATGTGGGCCTGCGACAAGCGCTGGAGCTCTTCGCGAATCTTCGACCGGTCTGGAACATTCCGTCGGTCCCGTCGCGGTACGAAGGCGTTGACCTCGTCATCGTGCGGGAGAACACCGAGGACCTCTACTCCGGCCTCGAGCACGAAGTCGTTCCTGGCGTCATCGAGAGCCTCAAGATCATCACTGAGAAGGCGTCGACGCGCATCGCGGCGTTCGCGTTCGAGTACGCGCGGCGGCACGGCCGCAGGCGCGTCACGGCGGTGCACAAGGCAAACATCATGAAGCTTGGTGATGGCCTTTTCCTGAAGTGCGTCCAGAACGTGGGCGCGCTGTATCCGGACATCACGCAGGACGACCTGATTGTAGACGCGGCGTGCATGCACCTGGTGATGAAGCCCGAGCAGTTCGACATGCTGGTCATGCCGAACCTGTACGGCGACATCGTGTCGGATCTCTGTGCGGGCCTCGTCGGCGGACTCGGCGTCGTGCCTGCCGCGAACCTCGGCGTCGAGATCGGTGTCTTCGAAGCGGTGCACGGCAGCGCGCCGGATATCGCCGGCCGCAACCTGGCCAACCCCATGGCACTGCTGCTGTCCGCGCTGCTCATGCTGCGCCACATCGGCGAAGCACCGATGGCCGATCGGATCATGAAAGCGCTTGGCGCCGTGCTGACCGACGACAAGGTCCGCACGCGTGATCTCGGCGGCACCGCGAGCACAACCGAATTCACCACCGCCATCTGCCGCAGGCTCGCGGCATGAAACGGGCCACGGAGGCACGGAGACACGGAGGTCGAACCAAATAATTCTCCGTGACTCCGTGTCTCCGTGGCTTGTCTCAGGATGGTATAGTCGCCGTTGTCGATGCTCGACGAGATCACCCAGGCGGTCCTGTCACGGGACGAAATCGAGCGTTACCTGCAGGGCAGCCACGGTGGGCGCGCAGCGCGGGAGCGCATCCACGGATACCTCGACGAGCTGCGGACGACGCAGCGGTATTCGATCTACCGCGCGCTCAAGCATCCCCTCTATCCAATCCTGCGCAAGATCGAGCGGCTCGGCGAAAACGTCGAGAACGTCAGGGCCGCCACGCGCGCGGGCCGCGTCGTGTACGCGTCGAATCACAAGAGCCACACCGACTATCTTGCCGAGCCGCTCGTGCTCGACGACAACGGCATACGCCCGCCGATCATTGCCGCGGGCATCAATCTCTTCGGCGGCCCGCTCGGTCTGCTGCATCGCCACATCACTGGCGCGATGCCGGTCCGCCGCAACACGAAGGATCCGGCGTACCTGATCACGCTGAAGGCGTACGTGGCGGAGCTGCTTCGGCGGCATGACCTGTTCTTCTATCCTGAGGGGGGCCGCAGCTACAGCGGCGACCTGAAGAGCCCGAAGACTGGACTGCTGAATGCCGCGCTGCACGCGGACGTGTCGCCGATGGTGATCGTCCCGACCGCGGTGGCGTACGACTTCGTACTCGAGGATCATGTCCTCGCCCGCCAGCGCGTGAAGCGGACGCAGCGGCCATTCAGCCGCGAGCTCGCCGAGATGGTGCGCTACGCGGTCGGCTATCGCTCGCGCGCGATCGTCACGTTCGGCAAGCCGCTCTCAATCGACGGGGTCGACCCGAACTCGCGTCGCGACGTTCTGGATCTGGCGCACGCGATCATGGCTGCGATCGGGCGGCTGCATAAGGTGCTCCCGACCGCAGTGATTGCCAATGCGATGCGGCCGTCGATCACCCGACGCGAGCTCGAGTCGCGCGCAGACGCGGTGCTCGATACGCTGCGGTCAGCGGGCGCCAATCTCGGCGTTCAGACCGGCGCCGAGGCGATGGCGGAGGCGATCGAGCCGCTCGAGGCCCGCGGCATCATCGTTGCTGAGCGAGGACGTATCCGTGTTCGCGATCGCAATGTCCTCCGCTACTACGCCCACACGCTTGACCACCTGCTCGCGTCACCCTCTCGCCGAACCCATTAATCACCGAACCGCGTCCGTCAGGACCCGGCCTCCGGGCCGTGGAGGGCGGGGCGCCGGGTCCAAAAGGACCCGGCCTACCGTGTCCGTAGGGCGGGTCCTTCTGGACCCGCCGGAGCCCTAAATGTACGCGGGTGCGAAAGCACTGTTTTACGCCCTGTCGAACAGTGCCCTGCTGAAGCGCCTCGCGTCGACGTACGGCATGCGGTCGCCCGGAGGCTTCGCGCGCCGCTTTATCGCCGGCGAAACGATCGAGGAAGCGATCGACGCCGCCCGCAGCATCCAGGCGCAGGGCCTGCTCCTCACCCTCGACTACCTCGGAGAGAGCGTAAGGACGCTCGAAGAAGCCGCCGCGGCCACGCGCGAGTACGGACGTCTCCTTGAGGTGATCGTCGTCTCCGGAATCGAGCGGAATATCTCGCTCAAGCTGACGCAGCTCGGCGCGGGCGTCGACCGCGCGACGTGCGTCGACAACCTGAGGCGCATCCTCGAGCCAGCCCGGAAGCACGGATTCTTCGTCCGCATCGACATGGAGAACTCGCCGTGGACGCAGCTGACGCTCGATATTTTCGAGACGTTGTGGCAGCAGGAATACCGGAACATCGGTATCGCCCTGCAGGCGGCGCTCCTTCGCACCGAGCAGGACGTCAGGCGTATGAATGAGCTTGGCGCGCGTGTCCGGCTGGTCAAAGGAGCATACAAGGAGCCGCCAACGGTCGCGTATCAATATAAGGCGGACGTCGATGCGGCCTTCATCCGACTGATGCGCGTACTTCTCGATTCGGGAACCTACCCTGCCTTGGGTACGCATGACCAGACGCTGCTGGAAGCGACAGAGAAATACGCCGCAAAGCGCGGAATCACGAAAGATCGATTCGAGTTCCAGATGCTCTACGGGATACGGCGTGATCTGCAGGCGTCTTTGGTGAAAAAGGGCTACCGGATGCGCGTCTACGTCCCGTTCGGCCGGAAATGGTTCCCCTATTTCATGCGCCGGCTTGGCGAGCGGCCGGCGAATCTCGGATTTGTAATCCGCGCGATCCTCAAGGAGGAGTAGCGCCCAACCTCTGCAGCACCGCGGATCGGCATTCATGCGTTGGGGTTGCGGGGTTTAGCTGCATTTCTCGCGTAACACTTCAAGAGATACACACGAACCGTTCACACTTCAGACAGCGACCGGCGGAATCCCATCACTGATGTCGCCTTGGCGACGGACAAATGGAATGCGCAGATGTTAGGTTTTCGTGTTCGATTCGTTATTCATTCAGTGACGGGCTCGTGTCCGATACGGTCGGGCCGTGGCACTGCTCTTGAAATGCCGGGCTATAGCTGAAAACGAGTCCCTGGAAACGGCGACGCGCAATCCGGCGTCATACCAGTGGTTACTCAGAAAAGGGGGATCGCGGCAAATGGTTACCGACACGCAGCAGACGATGACCGCAGCACCAACCGGCGCCGGCGTGATGACACGCGCCGCCGAGCAGCTCCGGCAATTCATCTGCGGGCTCCACGGGCATGACTCGCTCCTGCACTTCGAGCGGGGGCGGATGTCCCTGCAATGCACGTCCTGCGGCCACGAAACGCCAGGCTGGGACCTTCGAAGCGATCGCCGGCCGCAGCCTACCACCGCGACGGAATCGCCGCGCATCGTCCGGATACCGCTCGTACGCGAACGCCGCGTCGCCTGAACACCAACACCGCACGCGCGCCACGAGGACCAGGCGTTACCTGGCCCTCTTTTTTTTGTCCTCACCAGTTAACGGATAATCGCGGCGTGGCCGAACCGAGCTCATCGCTCGATGTGACGCGCCGTATTGCGCTCGCCGCCCGAGACGCTGGAGGGCGCGCGCTGATCGTCGGGGGCTGGGTGCGCGATCGCCTGCGCGGCCGGCCGTCGAAAGACCTCGACATCGAGGTATTCGGTCTCACGCAGGATCGACTGGTCGAGCTGCTCTCGCCGCTCGGACGCGTCGAGACCGTCGGTCAAAGTTTTCCTGTCTACAAACTGGTTCCCCCGGGCGGCAGCCATGGCGAGATCGATGTCGCATTGCCGCGCCGTGAATCCAAGAAAGGCCGCGGCCATAAAGGCTTCGACGTGCGGGGCGACCCGTCGATGTCGATCGTCGACGCCGCGCGGCGCCGCGACTTCACGATCAACGCCATCTCGTGGGACCCGCTGACGGATCAGTACGAAGATCCATTCGAGGGCCGCGCCGATCTCGAGCGGCGGCGGCTGCGCGCCGTCGATCCGCACACGTTCTCCGACGACAGCCTGCGCGTGCTGCGCGCGGTGCAGTTCGCGGCCCGATTCGATTTCACGCTCGATGAGGCGACCGCCGCCTTGTGCAGGAGCCTCCGACTCGACGATCTGCCGTCCGAGCGGATCTGGGGCGAGATCGAAAAACTACTCCTGGAGGCGGAGCAGCCGTCGATTGGATTCCGCCTCGCAATGGATCTGGGTGTCATAGAGGGTGTGCTTCCCGAACTCCTGCCACTCGTTGGATGCGAGCAGGAGCCGGAATGGCATCCGGAGGGTGACGTCTGGACGCATACGCTGATGGTGATCGACAAGGCGCGCGAACTGAATAACGACCTCGATCGCGCGCGCCGCGTCAGCGTGATGCTTGGCGCCGTCTGCCACGACCTTGGGAAACCTTCCACGACGGCGCGTATCGATGGCCGCATCCGGTCGCTCGACCACGAACAGGCAGGTGTCGAGCCGGCGCTCAGTCTGCTGGATCGCTTGAACGTCCACTCAATCGACGGCTTCGACGTCCGCGGCCAGGTCGTCGGCCTGGTCGCGCATCATCTGAAGCCGGGCGCCTTCAGGAAAGCCGCGAATGTGACCGATGGCGCGTTCCGCAGGCTGGCGCAGAAGGTCGATCTGGAGCTGCTCGCGCGGTTGGCGCGCGCGGACTGTCTCGGCCGGACCGGCGACTTCGATTGTTCCGCGATGGACTGGTTCATCGAGCGCGCACGCGCGCTCGGCGTGGAGCATCGCCCTCCTGCCCCGCTGCTCCTCGGACGGCACCTCCTGGTGCTTGGCCTGACCCCTGGCCCGCGCGTCGGCGAGATACTCAAACAGGTCTACGAAAAACAGCTCGATGGCGAGGTCGCTTCCGTCGAGGGAGCGATCGAAGAGGCGCGGCGCCTTCTGAGTTCTTCCCCCCTCCCCCTTCCCCCTTCCCCCTAGTCAGAGATGTATCTCGCATAGTCTCCCGGCGCGACGTTGCCGCCTGAGATCACCGCGACTGTTCCTCTTGCGATCGGGAGGTCGTCGCGCAGTACGGCGGCTACGCTTGCGGCGCCGCTCGGTTCCGCGACGACATTCGCATTGTCGAAGAGCCACTTCACCGCCGCCGCGATCTGCCGATCGTCAACCGTGACAACCTCGTCGACGAATGCCTGGACGTGCGCGAATGTGAGATCGCCCGGACGCACCGACAGGAGACCATCGGCGATGCTCGCGGTTGTCGGCAGCGTGACAGGTTGTCCCGCCGCGCGTGATGCCGTCATTTTCGGAGCGCCCGCCGGCTCGACGCCGACGATACGCACGTCGCGGCGCAGTGCCTTGATCGCCGCCGACACTCCGGAAATCAGTCCGCCGCCACCCATTGGAACAAAGACGACGGACAACGCCTGGGACTGCTCGACGATCTCGAGCGCGCAGGTTCCCTGTCCCGCGATGATCCACGGATGATCAAATGGCGGCACCATCGTCAGTCCTCGCGCCCCAGCCTCGGATTCCGCCCGCGCCTTGCGGTCGAGCACGGTGGTGCCGGCAAAGAGGACCTCCGCTCCGTACCGTTCCGCGCCGGCGACCTTCACGCGCGGCGCGGTCTCGGGCATGACAACGACCGCCCGGACGCCGAGGAGACGTGCGGCGAGCGCCATCGCCTGGCCGTGGTTGCCCGATGAATACGTGATGACGCCGGCTGCTCGCGCGTCCTGACCGAGTTGCGAGAGCATGTTGTAGGCGCCGCGGATCTTGAAGGCGCCGGCCGGCTGCATGTTTTCGCACTTGAGGGCGAACGTCGGTCCGAGGCCCGCGCCGACCTCGATGAGCGGTGTCCGTCGCGCGACGCCCGCGATGCGCGCTGCCGCCGCTCGTATGTCGGCGAGCGAGACCAGCTCCGCCCCCATTACTGTCGCGGGCGGGCGAACTGCTCGTTCGGGTTGTAAGTCGCCATCGCCGGGTCGTTGGCCAGGCGCCACCCGAGTTCCGCAAGCAGCCGCATGTCCTGAACGGCGCCTGCGTAGTTCCAGTCCTGCTGGAATTCATCGCTTGGTTGGTGATACCGCTTCTCGTTGTACTCGTCGTGCACGCGTTTAGCGAAACCAGGATCCTTCCCGATGAAGTCGACCGGCTCGCCGATGGACACTGCGGGAATGCCGACCTTCGCAAGGGAGAAGTGATCGGACCTGAAAAAGTATCCGCGCTCGGGTTCGGGATCGGCGCCAACCACACGCTGATGGCGGGCGGCGAGATCCGACGCCACCGTGCCGATCGACGAGCGTTCGGCGCCCAGCAGCACGATATCTCGGGCCGGCCCGGCAAAATTCAATCCGTCGATGTTGATATTCGCGGCCCAGGCGCTGGCGGGAAGCGCGGGGTGCGCGGCAAACCACGCCGAACCAAGCAGTCCTGACTCTTCCGCCGTTGGAAACATGACGTAGACCGAACGCCGCGGCCGGGTACGCGCGCGGGCAAATGCCTGCGCAATCTCGAGCGTCCCTGCATCGCCCGATGCGTTGTCAATTGCCCCGTTATAGATGCGATCGACGTCAGCCGGCTCGCCGGGCTTCGGCTCCGCCATCCCAAGATGATCGTAGTGCGCGGAGAAAATGATCCCCTCCTGCGGGTTCGTCCCGGGGAGGACGCCAATCACATTCTGAGAAATTTTCTGCAGGACTTTCTGATCAATCGTCGCGGACACGCTAATACCGAGCGGTTGCGGTGCTGTGCCGCGCTTGAGTGCCGCAGCACGAAGCGAATCGAGATCCTTGCCGGCACGCCGAACGATTTCTGTCGCCGCATCATTGGTGACCCACGCTTTCAACGCGAGCGTTGGCTCACCTGCGGATGGGGGCAGCGAATACAGCGTTCCTGTCCACGATGACTGGACGACCTGCCACGGGTACGTGGCGGATTCCGGCGTATGAATCAGGACAGCGCCGACCGCGCCCTGTCGTGCGGCTTCCTCGTACTTGTAAGTCCAGCGCCCGTAGTAGGTCATCGCGCGACCGCCGAACAACTGCGGTTCGTCCGCGGTCGCCGGAGGATCGTTGACCATGACGAGGGCCACTTTCCCTTTCATGTCGATGCCGCCGTAGTCATTCCACTTGTATTCAGGCGCGACAATGCCGTGACCAACGAATACAAGCTCGCCATCGACGCGGACGCGCGGTTCCTGCCGCCCGGTGAATGCGACGACGTCTTGTCGATACGTGAAGGGAGTCCCTTTGCCAGCCGTCAGCGTGAACGACGGGCTGACCACCGATTCGAGGATCGCGACATCCTGGAAGTACGTTCCCTTGTCGCCGGCTGGTCCGTAGCCGAGCGTCGCAAGTTGAGTTGCAAGGTAGGAGGCGGCGAGACGTCCGCCCCGGGTCGAGGGCGCTCGACCTTCAAGCAGGTCGTCCGACAGGAACTTGATGTGCGCAGCAATCTCGTCCCCGCGAATCTCATCCAGGGCTGGGCCGTCGAGTGACACTCGAGGAGCACCCCGGCGGTCCTGCGCAAAGAGCACCACCACGACGGCAAGCACGATGGCTGCTGCAACTGAGGCGCGAATACGCGTACCTGTAGGCATTCAGTTCGAACGGTTCACTAATTAGTATAGTGGCGTGATATGGCGCGCTACACATTGGTCTACGGCGTTCGGCTCGTACCTGAAGGCTCGCTCACCGGGGCAGATGAGGGACGACTGAACCTCAAAGATGGATCGCAGGCGGGACTGACGCTCCATACGATCGACGGAACAGTTCCACAGCTCCGGCGGGCGCTCGACCGGAGCCTCGATGCGTTCTTCGAGCTCCTGCCAGGCGCGGAAGAAGAAGATCGTGATGACTAGTGGCCTGCCTCTTCCGAATTACTACCGGGCCACTCCGTTGTCGCGGCCCGCAGATCGCGGTCGGAGGCCTGTTGTGACTAGTACTCAATCGTCGGGACGGTCCACTAGTTCCGTTTCGGAACTCGATTTGCACAGGGCCTGACCGTGCCGGACTCGTCTATTCCGACCTCGCCCGAGAAAGATCGAGCCCAGGTCGCGAATACCGTTCCCTTTCGAGACTTGAACGACCGCCTGATTGGCGAGCTGATCGAGGCCGTCAAAGGCGTGCTCCGGAAAGAGACGTCCGACCGGCTCCGCGACATCTACCTCATCGGTGACATCGAAAAAGATACAGCGCGCAGCGTCATCGAGCGGCTTCGCGAGTTCGCCAACGACAGCACGAAACCAATCACGATCTACATCAACAGCGCGGGCGGCAACGTCACCGACGGCCTCGCGATTCACGACGCGGTGCGAGAGATCGTGAGCCGCAATATCGAGGTCACGATCATCGTGCAAGGGATGGCGTATTCGATGGGTTCGGTCGTACTGCAGGCGGCGAGCACAGGGCGCCGCTTCTCGTACCCGCACTCGTGGATCATGATTCACGAGCCGGCGAAGTGGGCGGGATGGCAGTCGACGTCAGCGGCGGCGCAGCATCTCGATCGCCTCAAACAGATGCAGGCACAGATCTACGAGATCCTCGCAAACCGATCCGGCAAACCCCTGCAGAAGATCATCCGCGATACCAAGCGCACCGACTTCTACCTGGATGCGAAGAAGGCGCTCGAGTACGGCTTGATTGATGGAATCGTAGAAGGATAAGACGGGCCGCGGCTCGTTTATGCGGCTTCTTTCCGAGTTCTGAATTCTTCCAGCAACCTGGCGACGTTGCCGGCCACCGAATGGAGCGTCGGCGACCACCCGAGCGCGCGGGCGCGCGGACTGCGCACCCGTTGATCGAGGGCGAGCGCGTCGGCGTAGGGGCCCATCTTCGCCCGAGCTTCCTTGAGCGGCACGTGGCGCACGTCCGGACGCATCCGGGCATGGCGTGCGATGGCGTCAACGATGTCACCGACGCTTTCGTCGGCTTCGTCGTTGGCGTGAAACACACCGGAAGCCTCAGGGTTGCTGGTCACGCGCAGATAGAGGTCGGCGAGGTCCCGCGCGTACACGCAGGGCCAGTGATTGTTGCCGTCACCGATCACCCGAACCAGCCCATTTGCTGCGTCTTTCAGCAAATCCGCAATGATCCCGCGGTTACCGCCATAGACGATTCCAGGCCGCACGACCACGGTGCGGATCCCGGTACGTCCGGCTTCGAGTACCAGCCGCTCATGTTCCGGCCGCCACGCGACAAACGGTGTCGGTCTCAGCGGCGCGTCCTCGGCCACGGGCGCCGAGGTATCGCCCAACACCCATACACCGGAGGTGTATACGAAGGCCGCGGGAACGCTGGACCTGGCGCGACTGGTCATCACCCCGAGAAATGCGTCGACCGCCTGACGGTCAATCTTCTGACCCAGCGTCGAGCCGTCGAGCGCCGTGTGCACGATGACATCTGCCTGCTCTGCCGCAGACGCGTAGGACGCAGGCTTGGCGAGATCGCCGATGACAGGATGCGCTCCACGCCGGGCAATGAACTCCGCCTTCTCGGGATCGCGCACGAGCGCAGTCACATCGTGGCTCGCTCGCATGAACGCCTCGAGCACCGACGATCCGATGTGCCCGGTGCCGCCTGTCATGAAGATTTGCATGGGGGGCGCTTATTCTAATCGGACTTTGATTCCTAGTCTGCTGTGAGTTGTCTCCGGCCTTCCCTCGGTCACAAATGAAATCGGTGATCTGCCCAATAGCGCCATCGATGTGGGAATCAGTA
>Ga0137452_1000119_pt1 | contig 24202 bp, 25 predicted proteins | sample EasRivERMGT513_2_FD_102312 | JGI IMG/M metagenome (GOLD analysis project Ga0137452, IMG submission 102312) | Soil microbial communities from meander-bound floodplain in the East River, Colorado, USA - East River MetaG ERMGT513_2 | ecosystem: Environmental > Terrestrial > Soil > Floodplain ...
GCTGCGGGGCGTCGGATTCGTAGACGCGGGTAACGTGTTCGCGCAGCCGAGTGGAATCAGGCTGAATGATCTAACCGGTTCCATCGGCTTCGGCCTGCGGCTATCGACGCCGTTTGCGCTGCTACGCGCGGACTACGGAAAGGTCGTGTGGGGAGCCGGCAAGCCATCGAGCCGGTGGGAGGTTGGGATTGGACAGGCTTTCTAGGATTTGTGATTTGTGATTTGCGATTGGTGATTAGTGATTTGGTGATTCGTGATTGCGATCGAGTGACTTGAAATCACCGATCGCGAATCACCAATCACTAATCACTAAATCACGAATGCGTCTATCGTCCCCGCACCGTCCTCATGATCGACATGACTTCGGGCCGTTCCGGCGCATCAGGCGCCAGTTTCAGGAAGCGGTCGAAATGAATCGCCATCTGGTCGGGCCGGTTCGCCCGGTAGTGCATCAGCCCACCGTAGTAATACGCATACGCGTTCGACGGATTGAGCTCGGTGACCTTGTCGAATTCCGCTGCGGCCGATGCCCACTCCTCGCGCTTCGCGAGCACGAGGCCAAGCTGGTAATGTGCCTCGGCCATGTCGGGGCCGAGCTCCACTGCGCGGCGCGCTGATTCGACCGCCGCATTCAGATCGTTACCCAGCAACTGCTGGCCGGACAGGCCGATGAAATGCCATGCGTTACCTTCATCACGGCTCGCGAGCGCACCGTACGTCTCGACCGCCCGATCCGTTTCGCCAAGTTTCTGGTGACTTTGTGCCGCTGCATAAAGCACAGCGGGATCGCCGTCAGGCTGAGCTGATTCGACGACGCGCTGGTATTGACCAGCCTCGAAAAGTTTCTGCACCTGCGACGCGTTCTGCGCGAACGCGACGGGCGCCGTCATTGTCAGCGCAACCACAAATAATGTCTTCTTCATGATTCGATTTTACGGCCTCCATCCGGTCGTTCCAGTGTTTCGGTCTGAGGTTTGCCGTTTGAACCAAACATGACGCAACAGTCGGGCCAACGTTTCAAGGAGTATTGCCGGAGGAAAGAACAGTCGGCGAGGGCCGCTGTCCTGTCTCCATACAGGACAGTCGTCGCTGACACGGGGCTCGAGCCGCTCTGCGCAATCGGAAGCGATTGGTCGCGCGCCTTGTTTGATGGGGACTTCTATCGCAGTCCAAAGCCGTTTGAGAGCGACGTGCCGGTTGTCAACCTGGTGTTCGTCCAGTCGCACGACGGAAATACCGGGGCGGTCGATCCGTCCAGCCTTGGCGGTGGTGCGACCGACAAGCACCTGATCTATGAAGGTCTCTCACGGATCGATGCCGACGCGGTGCTGTCCGGCGCGACGACGGCAAAGGCGGACGATCTCGTGTTCTCGGTCTGGCACCCGGAGCTCGTATCGCTCCGCCTGCGGCGGGGACGCACCCGTCATCCGGCGCAGGTCATTGTCAGCAGCCGGAGCGCGCTGTCGATCGGGACCGGCCTCATGTTCCAGGAGCCGGAGCTCCAAGTCTTCCTCATGACGACGTCCGACGCAGCGACATCACTTCGCGTGCAGGTCGCGACGCGTCCGTGGATCGAAGTGATCGATGCGGGACAGCCGCTGTCGATGCGATCAGGGCTTCACCAGCTGAAGGCGCGCGGGATTGCGACAGTGTCCGCGATAGGCGGACGACGGACCGCGACAGCCCTGCTGGATGAGCGGTTGGTCCAGGACCTCTACCTGACGACCGCGCCGTACAACGGGGGAGAGTCGAACACGCCGATGTACACGGGCGCGCTGGATGTCGCGACGGTACTCGTGAAAGCGGGAACCGGTAGCGAGGAAGGCGTCCGCTTCGTGCATTCTCGCCTCCGGGCCTTATGACACCAGCCACGGAGACACGGAGCAATCTAATACCCTCCGTGTCTCCGTTCCTCCGTGGCCCGTCTCAAGCGCACAGGTCGTCATCGTCCGGGAAGCCGTGCTGCTTGCGCCCGACAGGGCCCTCGTGCTTCGCCGTGGTCTTGTACAACTCGAAGCGGCCGTCGTCGGCCTCCTCGCGAACCCGCACGCGGAGCGCCTCCATCTGCCGCGGCGACATGCGCTTGAACCCCGCCGCCACCTTGAGGTTCTGCGTCAGGACACGCATTGAATCGATCCCGCTCACCGTCGTCATGACCGGCAGACTCATCGCGTAGCGCAGGCCCTCCACGGCCGTGATCACCTTCTGCGTCACTTGCCGGCCATCACCGCCGAGACTCTTCATCCCGATGGGCGCGATGCCGAGGCGAAGCAGCTCCGGCAGCACCTGGCGCTCGAACGATCGCGTCTCGAACGAGCTGTCGAAGCAGTTCAGCGGAAGCTGACACGTGTCGAAAGGGAACTGCTGCGCCAGCATCGCGTGGTGGATCGTCGGATCCTTGTGCCCGGTGAATCCGACGAAGCGCACTTTGCCCTGACGCTTCGCCTCGACGAGCGCGTCGACGGCCCCGCCGCGCATGAAATGACGCTCCGGGTCGTTGTGGTAGACGCACTCGTGGATCTGCCAGAGGTCGAGGTAGTCGGTCTTGAGGCGCCGAAGCGATTGTTCCAGCTGCCTCATCGCCTCGCGCTTGTCGCGGCCATGGGTGCAGAGCTTGGTCATCAGGAACACCTGCTCGCGGCGATCCATCAGCGCCTTCCCCATGATCTGTTCCGATTGTCCGTCGTGATATTCCCACGCGTTGTCCATGAACGTGACACCGGCGTCGATCGCCGCATGGACGATGCGGATCGCTTCGCGCTCCGATTTCGCCAGCGCGAGGTGATAGCCGCCCAATCCGAGCGCGGATACGAGCACTCCAGATGTTGCAAGGGGACGACGAGGGATCTCCATTCAAGCTCCTCCGGGACGTGACCTGCCGGCGGATGCAACCGCCGGTCCGACATATGATCTTTCGAATACCGACCACGACTACCGACCACCGTCGTGGCTAGAACGATAGTCGGTAGACTGTAGACTGAAGACGATCGGACTGCGACGAGGAGAAGACGAATGCGTGGCAACGACAAGGTGATCGCGCACCTGAATGAGGCCCTGCGCGAGGAGCTGACGGCAATCAACCAGTACTTCCTGCATGCGGAGATGTGTCACAACTGGGGGTATCACGGGCTTGGCGATTACATCAAGAAACAGTCGATCGACGAGATGAAGCACGCCGAGAAGCTGCTCGAGCGGATCCTGTTCCTCGACGCGATTCCGAAGATGGAGTATCTCGACCTCAACATCGGTGGGAACGTGAAGGACCAGCTCGAGGCCGACCTGGCGCTCGAGATCAATGCCGTCGGTATGTACAACAAAGCCATTCAGGTATCGCGCGAGGCAGGCGACGATGCGTCACGCGAGTTGTTCTCGCTGCTTCTCAAGGACGAGGAAGAGCATGTGGACTGGCTCGAGGCGCAGGTCCATCAGATCAAGGAGATGGGGTACGAGCGGTACTTGACGCTCCACGTCGAGGGACCCAAGGACTGACCTGTTACACTGAATAAGCAGCCATGGTACTAGCAGTTCTTCTGCTCACACTGATCGCCGCGCTGCCGGTCGGGGCGGCAGGGAAGTCGTCGGCGTCGCTGAAGATCGTGGCGTTCGGCGACAGCCTCACCTCCGGCCATCGCCTGGCGCGCATGGATGCCTATCCCTCGATCCTTCAGGCGAAGCTGAAGTCCGCCGGATTGCCGGTCACAGTCGTCAACAAAGGTGTCTCGGGCGACACCACGGCGCGTGCACTTCGACGTCTCAATTCGGCGCTGGAAGAGCAGCCGCAGATCCTGATCCTCGAGCTCGGCGTGAACGACGGGCTGCGCGGCGTGCCGGTGCCGCAGGTGAAGGGGAACCTGGCGATGATGATCGAGGCCGCGCAGGCGCAGGATATCCAGGTCCTGCTCTGCGCGATGGAAGCGCTGCCGCTGCAGGGGTGGCAATACACGATCGACTTCCACCGGATGTACGACGAGCTGGCGGCGCAGTATCACGTACCGCTCGTGCCGTTCGTGATGAACGGCGTCCTCGGGAATCGCGACCTGATTTCAGATGACGGCGTGCATCCGAATGCGGCCGGCGCCCGCGTCATCGCGGAGAGGATCTGGGAATACGTTCAGCCGATGGCCCGCCGGCTCGCCGCGGCTACCACACCCGGCACACGTTAACCGGCGCCATTGGCGTTCCCGCGCGGCACCCGAACGCCTTCCGGAATTCATCAGAGTTCTGAAGCACGCCGTTGGCGCGCCAGCGCCCGGGTGCGTGGACATCTTCCTGCGCACGCCGCCGGAAATCCTGATCGGTCGCGTTCTCGCACCAGACCTGCGCCCACGCGATGAAGAAGCGCTGGTCCGGTGTGAACCCATCGATCGCCGGTTGCGGCCCCCTGGCCGCAAGTACGTCCATCAGCGCGTAGTAGGCGATGCGCACACCTGCGTTGTCCGCGACGTTTTCGCCGAGCGTCAGATTGCCATTGAGCGTCGCGCCGGGAATCGATGAGTACCCGCCGTACTGCGACGCCACGCACGACACACGCTCGCGGAACGCCGCGTCGTCCGGGGGGGTCCACCAGTCCGTCAGGTTGCCCTTCGCATCGAAGCGCCGACCGCTGTCGTCGAACCCGTGAGAGAGCTCGTGGCCGATCACCGCCCCGGCGCCGCCAAAGTTCACCGCATCGTCCTTGCTTGCCTCGAAGAACGGCGGCTGGAGGATGCCGGCGGGAAACACGATCTCATTCAGCTGTGACGAGTAGTACGCGTTCACGGTCTGCGGCGTCATCAGCCAGAGGCTGCGATTGACAGGCTGTCCGATCCACTGGAGCTGCCGCTGTGTCTCGTTGGTCGCGATGCGCACGAGATTGCCGGCGTGATCGTCGCGCTTGATCGTCACGCGGCTGAAGTCGCGCCACGCGTCGGGCCCGCCAATCTTTCGGTTCAGCGCCTCCAGCTTGGCCAGCGCCTGTGCGCGCGTCTCGGCGCTCATCCAGTCGAGGTCGCTGAGCGTGCTTCGAAGAGAGCGTTGCAGCGCGGCAATGAGCTCGTTCATGTGCGTTTTCGCGTCGGAGCCGAACCGCTGTTGCATGAAAATCTGGCCGACGATCTCGCCGAGCGAATCAGCGCCGGGCTGTCCCGCCACAGCGTCGTTGCACCGCATCCACCGGGGCCGCATGTCCTTCTGGCCGCTCAGCACAGTGCCCTTGAAGTTGAACTGCTCCTGGTCGAAGCGTGATGCCATGAATGGCGCGAGCGCATCGAGTGCGCGCCACTTCATATAGGTTTTCCACGAGGCCAGCGGCAGCGTGTCAAGTGCGGCGTTGATGTCGCGCACGTACTGCGGGTTCAGCAGGTTCAGCCGGGAAAATGGCGGCGCGCCGGTCCCGCGGAAGAACAGCGGGAAGTCGATATTGGGTGCGAGCTGCGCGAGTTGCGCGAGCGTCGTCGGATTGTCGCGCCGGCGCGGATCACGGAAAGCCACACGGTCGAGCGTTGCCCGGGCGATCGCCGTCTCGACGTCCATCACCGCCGCGGCTACCCTGTCTGGCGGGTCCGAAACGACCCGCCCTCCGGTACCGGCGAGCAGCTCGAACATCTTCTTCACGTGCGCCGCGTATTCCTTCCGAAGAGTCGTGGATCGCTCGTCATCCCTGAGGTAGAGATCGCGGTCCGGCAGACCGAGCGTCCCCTGGGCGATCGTGGCGATGAACCTGCTCGAGTCATGGGCGTCCGGTGCGGCGCCGATCGTGAGAAAGGACGAGAAGCCGTCGTGGGTAAATCGCGCCGCCAGGCGGATCAGATCGGCGCGGTTGTTGACGCCGTCGATGTCGCGCAACATGGGAAGCACCGGTTGCGCTCCCTTGGCGTCGATGGCGCTTTGATCCATGCACGCCGCGTACGCGTCACCAATCTTCTGTTCGCTCGCCGTGCGCACGGATGTCGTCGCGGCGGCATTTTCCAGGATCGTCCGGACGATTCGCGCGTTGCGATCGGCGAGCTCGTTAATCCGGCCGTAACGCGATCGATCTGAAGGAAGCGGATGGGTCGTCAGCCAGTTCCCGCACGCGAACTCGTAGAAGTCCGTGCAGGCATCGACGCTGCGATTGAGATACTCGACGCTGAATCCATCGGGGTAGGGCGGGTCTCGTGGGACCTGCGGGCCGTCGGGTGATTGCGCTGCCGCGCCGCCGGCGAGCAGCAGAGCGACGAGCAGCGCAATCGAGGCCCTGGGCATACAACGATCAGGCAGCTGATGCGTTGACTGAAATCGCAACGGCGCCGCGGATCGCGTTCGAGATCGGGCAGCCCTTCTCGGCATTCGTCGCGAGCTCGCTCAGGCCCTGGGGATCGATCCCCTCCAGCCCTTCGACCACGGCTTTCAGGTTCGACGAGACCACCTTGATGCCCGCGTCACCCTTGTCGGCGGTCACCGTCGCCGTGACGCGCACGCGCCGCGCCTTACCGCCCTGCTTGCCGATCGTGTTGGTCAGCACCATTGCGTAGCAGATCGCGTGGGCTCCAGCGAGCAGCTCCTCTGGCGTTGTCTTGCCGTCTCCAGTCTCATTGATTCGGCTTGGAAAGGTGACCGGAAGCGTAAACGCGCCCGTGCCAGCCTTTGCCGTCCCGTTGCCCTCCATGAGCGTGCCGTTCCATTCCACGTCGACGTGCCTCGCAAAAGATGCCATCAGTCAGCTCCATTCGAAGAGATGCGAACCGACAAATCGTATATCGAAAAACCTAATTTCCTTCGTGCACTTCGGGTCTTCGTGGTTAATTCAACCCAACGATGCGTGACGTCAACCTCGAGCTGGCGAGTGCGTTGTACGACATGGCGGCGATCGCGGGCGACGACCAGCGCGCGTGGGGGTACAAGCGCGCGGCGAAGGCGGTGCTCCGCATCGATCGCGACATCACGCCGCTTGTGACGGCCAACACGTTCAAGACGATTTCCGGGATCGGCCCGACAACGGACCGCATCGCTCGCGAGGTCATCCACGACGGCGCCTCCGCCTTGGTCGAGCGGGCCGTGCGCGACTCGGGCAAGGAGGAGGAAGTGGCCCGGTTGCACAGTTTCCGCCGCCAATTTCTCAGCCGGGCCGCGGTCCGCGAGATCCTGTCTCGCAAGGGCACGCCTTCGCGTGAGAAGTATCGCGGCGACTTTCAGATGCACTCGATCTGGAGTGACGGTGGTGAGACGCTCGAGTCGATCATCAACGCCTGCCTCGAACGCGGATGGACCTGCGCCGGGGTGACGGATCACTCCTACGGCCTCTCTATCGCCCGTGGAATGACGATGGAGCGGGTCGTCGAGCAGCATGCGGAGATCGACGCGCTGAACGCACGGTACGGCGGGCGCTTCCGCATGTTCAAGGGGATCGAAGGCAATATCCGCGCCGATGGGACGATCGACATGGAGCCCCACGAGCTGCGCCAGTTCGAGTTCGTGGTGGCATCTCCGCACTCCGCGCTTCGCAAGTCGATCGACCAGACCGAACGGATGGTGGCGGCCGTCTCGCAGCCGGGCGTATCGATTCTCGGTCATCCGCAAGGCCGTGTCTTCAACGTGCGCCTGGGAATCGTCGCCGACTGGAGGAAGGTGTTCGAGGTGGCCGCACGGCGGCAGGTAGCCATCGAGATCGACGGGTCATGGGCGCGGCAGGATGTCCCTTACGAGCTGGCGGCGCAGGCGCTCGAGCAGGGGTGCATCTTCGCGCTCGACAGTGATGCGCACTCGCACGTGGAGCTCGACTTCGCCGACATCGCGATCGCTCACGCGCGCCTCGCCGGCATTCCGCAGGCGAAGATCGTCAATTACTGGACAGAGAAGAAGTTTCTGGACTGGGCTCGCGGAGCTTGGGATGGGTAGAAAATCCCAAATCCCAAATCCCAAGACCCAAGCCCTAAACCACGAAGCACTCGAAGGACACGAAGTAACTCACGTCCTTCGTGGGCTTCGCGCACTTCGTGGTTAAGGGTTCTTCCGATGATCCGCGTTGCGGAACGCCAGACTGCGCGCGGGCATCTGCCACGCCGTGCGAAGCGCCTTCGCGAAATCGGGGTCGGTCTCGGAGATCCTCTCCGCCAGCGCCGAAAACTTCTGGTCGATCCGCGCGAGGCGCGCCTCGTATTTCTCGAGATCGCCCTTTTGCTTCAGATCGCGGCGCAGCAGCCCGACTTTCTCGATGAGTTCCGTCAGCAGGACCGCCAGATCGTGTTCCATCATCGTTGTGCAGGACTCTCCGAACATTGTAGCGGGCCGTACCTGAGCCCGGGCTGACGTGTGCTCATTCAAGCTCGAGGAGCGGTACTCCGGGCTGAACGATCTCGCCTTCGCGGCAGCCGATCGATTTCACCCGGCCGGCCCGCGGCGCCGTGATTGGCAGCTCCATCTTCATCGCTTCGAGCGTCAGCAGCACGTCGCCAGTCTGGACATCCTGGCCCGGCGCGACCTTTACCGCGAGCACCGTTGCCGGCATCGGCGCGGAAAGCGCCAGGTGATCGTCTGTCTTGTGGGGGCGCCCGCGTCCGTCGCGATCCTGGCTCTCGATGACATATGTTCGTCCGGCGATGAAGACCCACGTCCGGCCGCGATCTGAAACGGCATAGGCAAGATCGTTCCGCTCGTCAGACACGATACGGTAGCGGCCGCTGCCGATTGCCTCAACCACGAAAGCCCCGCAGCGTGGCCCACGGATCCGCCTTCGCTCTCCGGGCATCGACGGACACGTCCGCGCCTGGCTCTGCCTGCGCGCCGAAGCTCGACGGGCGAAGGCGGGCTGCGGCCGCAACGTCCACGACCTCCGGTGGAGTCGTGGTGTCGCCGATACGCGCCCGCAGCGCGGCGCCCTCGGTATCGAGAAACCGGATGTCGATGTCGCCGGCGATGAAGCGGGGATGTTCGAGCAGCTCGATCAGGAATGAGACGTTTGTCCGAATGCCGAGAATCGGGTAGTCGCGGAGCGCCTCGACCGCTCGACGGCGGGCGATATCGCGCGTCTCCCCGCTGGCAATCAGCTTCGCGATCATCGGGTCATAGTGAATCCCGATCTCGCCGCCCTCGGCCACGCCAGCATCGACGCGAATTCCGGGCATGGACGGTTCGCGATAGAGCAGCAAAGGCCCTGCCTGCGGAAGATCGCTTGCTGCCGCGTCTTCGGCGTACACGCGCACCTCGATGGCATGGCCGCGCTGCGTCAGCGATCCCTGCGACCACGGCAGCCTGTTGCCTGCCGCGACAGCAATCTGGGCGTGCACGAGGTCGACGCCCGTGACCTGTTCGGTCACCGGATGCTCGACCTGCAGCCGCGTGTTCACTTCCAGGAAATAGAACGCCGCCGCATCGCCACTTCCCTCGAGCAGGAACTCCACGGTTCCGGCGTTGCGGTAGCCGGCGGCGCGAGCCAGCGCGACTGCGGCGTCTCCCATGCGCTGCCGTAACGCAGGTGTCAGCGCAGTGGAGGGCGTTTCCTCCACGACTTTCTGATGGCGGCGTTGAATCGAACATTCGCGCTCGAAGAGATGGACGACGTTGCCGTGGTCATCCGCAAGCACCTGGATCTCAACGTGCCGCGGGCGCTCGACAAGCCGTTCCACGTAGAGTGTGCCATCCCCGAACGACGACGTCGCCTCTCGGCGCGCCTGCTCGATTGCAGGTATCAGCGCGCGCTCGTCGCGCACGTCCTTCATGCCGATGCCGCCGCCCCCGGCCGATGGTTTCAAGAGGACCGGCAAGCCGACCCTCCGCGCCGCGGCCGCAATAGCCTCGTTCGACTGGTCCGCTGGCGTTTCGCCCGGGACGATGGGCACGCTCGCGTTCTGAGCGAGCTGGCGCGCAGCGATCTTGGAACCGAGCTGCTCGATGACGCGCGCCGGGGGGCCTATGAATACGATGCCGGCTCCTGCACACGCAGACGCAAACCCGGCGTTCTCGGACAGGAAGCCGTAGCCCGGATGAATCGCATCGGCGCCCGTGTCACGCGCCGCCTTCAGGATGGCGCCGCTCGACAGATAGCTTTCAGCCGGCGGCGCAGGGCCTATCCGAACCGCGCGATCGGCAAGCAGGACGTGCGGCGCGCGCGCGTCGGCATCGGAGTAGACGGCGACCGACGCGATCCCCAGCTCGCGGCAGGCGCGAATCACGCGGACCGCGATCTCGCCGCGGTTCGCGATCAGAATTCGCTGGAACATGGCCCGGTCTCAACCACGAAGCACACGAGTGTCACGAAGAACACGAAAGAGACTTATTTCGTTTCGTGACCTTCGCGACTTTCGTCTCCTTCGTGGTTGATTTTCGTCTCATTGGCTGATGTTCCACTTCGGCTTTCGCTTTTCGAGAAACGCCCGGAGGCCTTCCTGGCCCTCTTCCGACACGCGCTGCGCGGCAATCGCTTCGGCGGTCAGTCCAGCGGCGTCAGAGGCGCCTCGCGCCCAGACTCGCGGGATCAGTGCCTTGGCTGTGGCAAGTGCGTCGGGTGCCGCGCTCAGCATCTCGTTGACGTACAGCGTGACCATGACGTCGAGCTCGTCTACGGGGACCACCGCATGGACAAGGCCGATCTCTCTCGCGCGCAGCGCGCCGAACCGCATTCCCGTCAGGAACAGCTCGCGTGCGGCAGAGCGTCCAATCTTTGCCAGCGCATACGGGGAAATGACGGACGGAAGGATTCCGAGCTTTACTTCGGTGAACCCGAAGACCGTGTTCTCCTCGGTCACGACGACGTCGCAGACGGAGGCGAGGCCGGCGCCGCCGCCAAGCGCGGCGCCGTGAATGCGTCCGATGAGGGGGACCGGCAGCGTATCGAGTGCCGCGAACATCCGCGCCATCGCATTCGCATCGCGCACGTTTTCATCGTGCGTATAGGTAAGCGCGTTCGACATCCACGTGATGTCGGCCCCCGTGCAGAAGGTTTTCCCCGCGCCCGCGAGCACGACGCACCGCACGTCGTCGTCGGCGTTGATCGTTGCCGCCCACGCGGTGAGCTCTATGATGACCTGGTCGTTGAACGCATTCCGCACGTCCGGGCGGTTCAACGTCAGGTACTCAACTGTGCCCTCGCGGCGGGTGAGGAGGAAGTCGTATGACATGTCGTAACCACGAAGCTCACGAAAATCTCGAAGGCCGCGAAGAACGAACACTATTTTATTCGTGTCCTTCGTGACGTTCGCGATCGTCGTGGTTGCCTTTTACATCCGGAAGACGCCGAACTGTGCCGGCGGGATCGGGGCGTTGAACGCGGCCGAAAGCGCCAGCGCGAGCACGGTGCGCGTCTGCGCCGGGTCGAGAATGCCGTCGTCCCATAGCCGCGCAGTGGAGTAATAGGGCGAACCTTCGAGCTCGTACTTGTCGAGGATCGGCTGCCGGATCTGCTGCTCGTCCTCCGCACCGAGGGTCTTGTTGTCGCGCGCGAGCTGTTCGCGCTTGACGGTCGAGAGCACGCCGGCGGCCTGCTCGCCGCCCATGACCGAGATGCGCGCGTTCGGCCACATCCAGAGGAAGCGGGGCTCGAACGCCCGGCCGCACATCCCGTAGTTGCCGGCGCCGAACGACCCTCCAATGATCATCGTGAACTTCGGTACCACCGAGTTGGCGACGGCGTGCACCATCTTCGCGCCGTCCTTGGCGATGCCCCCCCGCTCGTACTGCCGTCCCACCATGAAGCCCGTAATGTTCTGCAGGAAGATGAGCGGGATGCCGCGCAGGTTGCAGAGCTCGATGAAATGCGTCGCCTTCAGCGCCGATTCCGAAAAGAGCACCCCGTTGTTCGCGACAATTCCGACAAGGAAGCCGTGGAGGCGCGCGAACCCGGTCACGATCGTCGGCGCATAGCGCTCCTTGAACTCGTCGAAGCGCGATCCGTCCACGAGACGCGCGATCACTTCCCGAACGTCATACGGTTTTCGCACGTCCGAGGGCACGATCCCGTAAATCTCGTCGGGCGCGTAGGCGGGATCTTCGGGCGCCGCGACGTCACCCGGCACGTCCTTGCGCGTGTTGAGCGTCGACACGATGGTCCGCGCGAGCTGCAGCGCATGTGGATCGTCCTCGGCGAGGTAGTCCGCGACTCCCGATATTCGCGTGTGGACGTCGGCGCCGCCAAGCTCCTCCGCGGTGACGTCCTCGCCGGTTGCCGCTTTCACGAGCGGCGGTCCGCCAAGAAAGATCGTGCCGGTCCCCTTCACGATGATCGTTTCATCGGACATCGCGGGCACGTACGCGCCGCCCGCGGTGCAGGAGCCCATGACCACCGCAATCTGCGCAATGCGTTCAGCCGACATGCGCGCCTGGTTGAAGAAGATGCGGCCGAAATGCTCCTTGTCGGGAAACACATCCGCTTGAAGTGGAAGGAAGGCACCGCCGGAGTCGACGAGGTAGATGCACGGCAGCCGGTTTTCGAGCGCGATCTGCTGCGCGCGGACGTGCTTCTTGACTGTCATCGGATAGTACGTGCCCCCCTTGACCGTGGCGTCGTTCGCAACGATCAGCACTTCACGGCCCGAGACGCGTCCGACGCCGGTAACAAGGCTCGCGCCAGGCGCCTCGTTCTCGTACATCTCCCACGCTGCAAGAGCCGAGAGCTCGAGGAACGGCGAGCCCTCGTCCAGGAGGAGATCAAGACGCTCGCGCACGGGTAACTTGCCCTGCTCGCGATGCCGCTGGAGGGAGCGCGCGCCGCCCCCCTCCCGCGCGTGCGCAAGGCGATCCCGAAGCTCGGCGACCAGCGCCGTCATCTTCTTGTAGTTGCCTTCGTACTCTGGGGTGTCGGTGCGGATGCGGGATTGGATCGTTTGCATTACAGGTCGTTCGGAACGACTCATTACCACCCACAACAGTCGGTCTTGAAGCCGCACTCCGGGCAACGCCAGACCGCGTGCATCCGGTACATTTCGGCCTTGCCGCACCGCTCGCAGATCATCGGGTCGGCGGCGGGGCAGGCCCGTTGCGGGCCTGATGGCTCGTCTGCTTCGCCCCCGGGCCGCACGTGCTGGTCCCGGGGTCCGTCCGGTTCAGCCATGGGCGGCATTATAGGGCACGAAGTTTTTGGGAATCGGTGTCAGTGGAAATATTACACGCTGTAGGCCTTTAGGCCTATCGCCACTCAACATGTATTGATTGCGGACGTGCTGTGCTACAGTGACGCCCCTAAAGCGAGACAATAGGTGACGCATGGCGACTCAACCTCCTTCATCCAGCAAGCGGCGCAAGCGCGTCCTTGCAATCGACGACGAGCCGGCGATGACCGAGTGGCTGAAGATGGTCATCGAGGCCGAGGGATACGAGGTGCGCACGGCGCTCATCGGCACCCGGGGCGAAGAAATCTTCAAGCAATGGCGTCCCGACGTGGTGGTGACCGACCTGATGTTGCCGGATCTCGACGGGGTGTCGCTTCTTCGCAGATTGAAAGAGATCGACTCCTGGCCAGAAATCATCGTGATCAGCGGCCAGGGCACCATTGCCCGCGCGGTTGAGGCGGGACAGGCCGGCGCTTTTTACTTCCTTGAAAAACCCGTGAGTCAGGATGGGCTCATGAACATTGTCGGGCGTGCGATCGATCGCACGCAGGAACGCGCCGAGCATCAGCAGTTGAAGGAGCAGATCCGGGGGCAATACAGCTTCGCGAACATCGTCGGGCAGAGCAAGAAGATGAAGGAGCTCTTCGAGCTCGTTGAAAGCGTCGCGGCCAGCGACGCAAACATCCTGATCCAGGGGGAGAACGGCACCGGCAAGGAGCTCATTGCCAACGCGATTCATTACAACTCGAACCGAGTCAAAGGCCCCTTCATCAAGATCAACTGCGCGGCGATTCCAAAAGATCTGATCGAGAGCGAGCTGTTCGGCTACAAGAAGGGCGCGTTCACCGGCGCGAACACTGACAAGGTCGGGCTTTTCGAGATGTCCGAAAGCGGCTCGCTGCTGCTGGATGAGATAGGCGAGATGCCCCCGTACCTTCAGACGAAGCTGTTGCGGGTGCTGCAGGAACGCGAGTACCGGCCCATCGGCAGCGATCGCCTCGTGCACGTCGACTTCCGCCTCATTTGCGCGACGAACATCGATCTCGAGACGGCGCTCCGGGAAGGCAAGCTGCGGGAAGACCTGTATTTCCGCATCAACACGATCACCCTTCGGGTCCCCCCGCTGCGAGAGCGGACCGAAGACATCCCGCTCCTCTGCAATCACTTCCTTTCGAAGTTCAACCAGCGCTACCAGAAGAGCGTCCGCTCGATTTCGCCGGCCGCCTATCACCTGCTCATCCGCAATCGATGGGCCGGTAACGTGCGCGAGCTCGAGAACGCCATCGAGCGCGCCGTGCTCGTGTGCAAGAGTGGCGAAATCACACCGAACGATCTTCCCGAGACGATCCGCGAAGAGGGAAGCCCGTCGCAGGAATTTACGATTCCTCCGCACCGAACCCTCGCGGAAATCGAGAAAATGGCGATCATTCAGACCTTGCAGCGAACCAACTGGAACAAACAGGAGGCAGCGCAGGTCCTCGGTCTCTATCGGCCCACGCTCTACAGCAAGATGAAGAAGCACGACATCCAGGATCAACGCGCCGCGCAACGGGCCGCTGCCGCCTCGTCTTCCACCCCAGCCGCAAACTAGGGATTCGGGACTCGGGATTCGGGAATCGAATCCCGAAGTCCGGTGGGTCTCGAATCCCAAATCCCGAACCCCGAATCCCGGCTCACAGCCCGTCCATGTGGCCCGGCCGTTGCACAACGGCCGGGTGTGATCGAACGGCTCGGCCTCCTGATTCTGTCTGCCCTCGCGTGGGTAGGCGAGGTGGCGCTTTTCGGAATACGGGCGATCTACGAAGCGTTCCTGCCTCCGTATGAGTTCAAGGAAGTCGCCCGGCACGTCTTCGAAATCGGCTGGCGCTCGGTACCGCTCATCGCCCTGTCGGGCTTCGCCATCGGCGTCGTGCTGTCGATGCACACGCGCGCCTCGCTCGAGCGTTTCGGCGCCGAAGCGATGATTCCCGCCGGGCTCGCGATTGCGTTGATCCGCGAGACCGGACCGCTGGTCGCCGGCCTCCTCATTTCCGGCCGCGTGGGGGCCGGGATCGGGGCCGAGCTCGGCGCGATGAAGGTCACCGAGCAGATCGACGCGCTCGAAGCGGTCGCGGTCGACTCGTTCAAGTTCCTCGCCGTGACGCGCATCCTCGCGTGCATCATCGCCATGCCGCTGCTGACGACCATCATGGACTTCTGCGGCATTTTCGGCGGCTTCGTCGCCGAGGCGTCGATCAGCGGAATGTCGCCGCAGCTCTATTTCAACCGCGCGTTCTCGGTGATCGAGTTCACCGACTTCATTCCCGCGACACTCAAGACCGCCGTCTTCGGTTTGATCATCGGGACCGTCGCGTCCTACCTGGGCTTCAACACCACGCAAGGCACCGAGGGTGTCGGCCGCGCTTCGACCAGCAGCGTGGTGCTCGCGTCCATCTGTATCATCCTGAGCAACGTCGTCCTCGTGAAATTCATCTTCTTCATGTTCCCGGCGAAGGCATGAACCAGAACGACACGTCACCCGCCGTCAAGCTGGAAGGCGTGACGAAAGCATTCAAGGATCGCAAGGTCCTCGACAACATCACTCTGGAAGTGGCGCAGGGCACCGGCTTCTGTCTGCTTGGCCGAAGCGGCACCGGCAAGAGCGTGACGCTGAAGCACATCATCGGGCTGCTTCGTCCGGATAGCGGCCATGTCTACGTGCACGGCAAAGACGTCTCGGCGCTCAACGGCCGCGAGCTCGCTGAAATCCGCCGCTCGATGGGGTTCCTGTTCCAGAACTCCGCGCTCTTCGACTCGATCACGGTCGGCGAGAACGTCGCGTTCCCGATGCGGCGGCATACCGACTGGCCCGACTCGAAGATCCGCGAGGTGGCTCGTGCAAAGCTCGCGGACGTCGACCTCAAGAAGGACTACGACAAAATGCCCGGAGATCTCTCCGGCGGCATGAAGAAACGTGCGGGATTGGCGCGCGCCATGGCCCTCGACCCTGACATCCTGCTTGTGGATGAACCGAGCGCCGGGCTCGATCCGATTACATCCGCCGAGATCGACGCGCTGCTCGTCAACTTGAAGAAGAAGGGGACGACGCTCGTGGTCGTGACCCACAACATCCCCAGCGCGCGCCACGTCGGCGACGAGCTCGCCATGCTTCACGAGGGGCGCATCATTGCTCAGGGCACCGCCGAGGATCTCGATCGCAGCGATGACGAAATGGTGCGCGCGTTCATGCGATCTGAAGGTTCAGGGTAAGGGAGGCGATCCGGAGATGATTTCTTCACGAGCGGTCGGTGCGGGCGCCTTTGTCGTCATCGGGCTCCTGTTGTTCGCCGTCGGGCTCTTCATGATCGGCGAGCGCCGCATGCTGTTCGAAAAGCGGTTTCCGGTCTACACGGAGTTCAAGCGACTCGGCGAGCTCGAAGTCGGCGCGACGGTGCGCGTCGCTGGCGCGACCGCGGGCGAGGTCACTGAGATTCAGCTGCCGGCGTCCCCCTCGGGGAGCTTCAGGGTCAAGATGGAACTCCGCGAGGCCTTGCATCCGATCATCAGAACCGATTCGATCGCGGCGACGCAGACCGAGGGGCTCATTGGGGGTGTCTTCCTCAATATTGCCGCCGGCACGGAGGCGGCACCGCTGCTCCCGGACGGCGGAACCATACCCGGGCGCGAACCGTTTGCGATTTCGGACCTTCTGCAGCAGGCGAGCGACACCATCACGATCGTGAATCGGACGGTGACCGAACTGCGCGGCGATGTCGAGACCGCCGTCAAGCAGATAGCCCTGACCGCCGAGGATGCGCACGCCATGGTCGAGGAGGTCCGTCCCGACATCGAAGCGTTCGCCAGGAACGGCAAGCAGATCTCGCAGGATGCGCGCGAGATGGTAGCGAGCATCAACGCGGGCAACGGAACTCTCGGGAAATTGATCCACGACGACGCGCTCTACGAGCGCGCGAAGGGGATCGCCGACCAGGCGCAGATGGTGACGGCCAACGTGCGCCAGGTCACCGAGGAGGCGAGGCACGCGATCGTCGACTTCCGGTCAAAGGAAGGTCCAGCCCAGGGACTCTTCGCCGACATGCGCATGACGCTGGGTCAGGCGCGCGAAGCGACTGCCGATCTCGCCGACAACATGGAGGCCATGAAGCACAACTTCCTGCTGCGCGGGTTCTTCAACAAGCGCGGCTATTACGACCTCGCGTCCATTTCTCCGGCGGATTACCGAACAGGTGTGCTCGAAAACGGAAAACGAAAGGCCATGCGGATCTGGCTGAAGTCGAGCGTGCTGTTCGAGGTGAAGCCCGACGGGACCGAGCTGCTGACCGATGGCGGTCGCGCGCGCATCGATTCGGCGATGTCGACCTACCTCAAGTATCTGCCGTCGAACCCCATCGTCGTCGAAGGCTACGCTCCGGCGCCGACCGTGGCTGAGCAGTTCCAGTTTTCACGGAAACGCGCGGCATTAGTCCGTGCGTATGTGCTGAGTAAGTATGACGTGCCGGCGCAGAACGCGGGCTTCATCGGTTTGGGCGAGGAGGCACCCGGCAGTCCCGAGGGCGATCGTTGGGATGGTGTGTCTCTAACGTTGTTTCTCGATCGAGCGGCGTTGCAGTTCGTCAATACCGCGACCCGGTAGTGGCACCCGTTTTGGAAGCCAGTTAGCGCTAGGCCATGGAAAAGGAGGGCGTGTGAACGATTCTCGAATGATGGTGGGAGGTGCGTTGGTTGGCGCGCTCATCGGGGCGGCGGCCACTTACCTCTTCTTTACCGACGCCGGCAAAGGCGTTCGCGATCGGATGGAGCCTGCCGTGGACGACCTCCGCCGCGAATTCGCACGGTTCCAGAAGACGATCGTAAAAGTTGGGGAGATGGCGAACGAGGGCCTCCGCGTGGTGAATGAGTTCAACACCGCTCGTGCGCAGTCGTTTCCGAGCAGCGGGACCTCGCATTGAAGGGCTTACCTCGCATCGAATGGACATTATGAACGCAGGAAATCTGGACACGACAAATCTACTGCTGGGCATCATGGCGGCAGTCAGCGTATTTGAAGCGATCCTGCTGATCGGGGTTGGGGTGATGGCCTACCGGCTCTATACCCAGGCCATACGCGCCGTCCGCGAGATCGAGGAGCGGCAAGTCGCTCCGCTGGTCGCCAAGGTGAACGCCCTGATGATCCGAGTCGACGCCATCCTGCTGGATGTGAAGGAGGTCACTTCTCGTGTGACCGACCGCACCGAGCGGGTGGATGCGGCCATCCGCCACACGATGGACCGGGTCGACGAAACCGCGGGGCGTGTGCGCAGCTCCGTCTCGGCGCGCGTGAACCGCGTCCTTACTCTCGTTCACACCGCCCGCGCGGCGGTCGATGGTTTGTTTCACAATGGGCGGCGTCGACCCGGCGAAGCGCCGGAGCACGCGTGACCCACCTGGACAGCGGGCAATCCACAGGGAGGAGCAGCACAATGGCGGACAGCTTTGATAGATACGACAACGAAGGCAGCGGCGGCGGAGGTGGGTTCATGTTGGGCCTGCTGACGGGCACGGTGCTCGGGGCGGGCCTCGGCATGCTGCTGGCCCCGAAGGCCGGCGCGGAGCTCCGCGGGGCGATCGGTGACCAGGCGAAGACCTGGAGCAACGTCGCGAACGAGCAGTACAAGAAGGCCTCCGAGGCGGCGGGCACCTGGGCGGAGCAGGGACGCGACCTCGTCAACAAGGCGCGTGAAGCGGTGTCGCGCGGTGCCGATGAAGCGCGCAGCTACGCAAGCGGCCCCGGCGGCAGCGACTACAGCTCGGGCCCCTCGTCCTCGGGCAGCTCGTTCGGCAACGGATCGACCACCGGCAGCAAGACGGGGTCATCGTTCGGCACGACCTCGGGGTCGGGCGGCGATTTCGGTCGATCCTAGGAGAAGGGGAATAGGGGTCAGGGGATAGGGGCCCCTGATCCCTAACCCCTAATCCCTAACCCCTTCATAATGTTCGCGTGACGTCGGCTGGCACGCTGCGCCGCCTCGGTGCGGAGCTCCGCTTCTCGGGCCAGGCCGCCTGGCGCGCGCTCGTCGAGCTGGTCAACAGCAACGACCTTACCAACGCCGCCGCGATTGCTTATTACGCGCTCCTCTCGCTGTTCCCGTTTCTCCTGTTGGTCATCTCGTTGCTCGGTTCGGTCACTGCCGAAGAGAGCCAGCGTCTCGCAGTCCTGACGTTTGTCTTCCGCTATTTCCCGACACGCCTCGACTTCGTTGCGGCGCAGCTCGACGCGTTTCGCCAGACGCGGATCCAGGTTGGCGTCGCAGGCAGCCTCGCGCTGATCTGGTCCTCGCTCGGCGTCTTCGGCGCGATTACGAGCGCGGTTAACGAGGCGTGGGGCGTCGAGAAGCAGCGCAGCTTCCTCAAACATCGGATGGTCTCCTTCCTGATGCTGGTTGCGGCGGGATTGGTGATGGTGGTCGGCTTGTTGCTCGTCACCGCCGTCCAGGTCGCGGAGGCATCCTGGTTCGGCGTGATGCTGCTGCGATTCGATTGGCTGCAGGCGCTGCAGACGTGGATGTTCCGGTATGCGGCAACGATCATTCTGATTTTCGGGGTCGGGCTGGTGTTCTACTTCATTCCCAACGCCAAGACGCGCTTCCGCGATGTCTGGGTCGGTGCCGTGCTGACTGGTGTCCTGTGGCGCCTCGCCTTCGATGGCTTCTCTTGGTACATTGCCAGCAACTCGCGGCTGGCATTCATCCAGGGTTCGATTGCCGCGGTCGTGGTCTTTCTGCTGTGGATTTACGTGTCGGCGGTTATCCTCATGTACGGCGTTGAATTCACTGCTGCCTACGCGCGTCTCCGTCGCCATCGTCCCGATGAAATGCCCGCGGCCCCCACACCGAGGGTGTGAATCGCGGACCAGGAGGGTCCCGGCCGCGTTGACGGGTATTGCCCTCGCCCTCGGTGTGGTGTCCACCGCCGCGATCACGCTCGTTTCTGTTCCACAGGAAATCGAAATCGGGCGAGAAGCGAACGCGCAGGTCAAGAAGAAGACCGCGGAGCTCCGCGATCCGCAGGTCACCGCCTATATCGCCCGAGTTGGGCAACGGCTCGCGAAGGCGGCTCCGGGTGCGAAATATCCCTATGCATTTTCGGTGGCGGACTACCGGGAGATCAACGCATTTTCACTGCCGGGCGGCCCCGTGTGGATCAATCGGGGTGTGCTCCACGCCTCGACGAACGAGTCGCAGGTGGCGGGTGTCCTGGCCCACGAGATCGCGCACATCGCGCAACGGCACGCGGGTGACCAGCTGACGAAAACGCTGCTCGCACAGTGGAGCCTCGGCGCGCTGGGCGCCATGCTCGGTAACACCGGAGGCGCAGGCACTGCCCAGATCGCCGGAGCATTCGTGACCAACGGCGTGTTCCTGAAGTTCAGTCGCGACGATGAGCGGGAAGCGGACAGAGTGGGCGTGCAAATCATGAGCAAGGCCGGATGGGATCCGCGCGGCATGATCGATCTCCTCGAGGTACTTCGGCGTGAACAGAAACGCGATCCGGGCGCAGTCAGCGTTTTCTTCTCGACGCATCCGTCGCCGCAGGATCGCATCGCGCAGCTCACCGCGGCCATTGGACGCCGCCGAGGCGGCGTGCGGGACAGCGCGCAGTTCCGTACCATCAAATTGCGCCTTGCCCGTATGGCACCTGCGCGCCCGATGCGGTAACTCCCAACCTCCAACGTCCGACGCCCAAGGCGTTATGGAGCGAAATCACCTTGGGAGTTGGGAATTGGGCGTTGGGCGCTTGCGTTACACTCCGTGGGAGTGCCATCGATTACCTCAGATATTTCCTTCATCGATCTGAATTTCTGCGACACCCCGCGCGCGATCGCGACCGGTATCTACACAAGCGCCGCCGGCGTCGCCCTCATCGACCCCGGTCCAGGCTCCTGCGTGGACACGCTGCGCGGCGACCTTGCGCGGCAGGGGATTGCCGTCAAGGACATCCAGTCGATTCTGCTCACGCACATTCATCTGGATCACGCTGGTGTCACCGGCCTGCTCGTGAAGGACAACTCCGCAATCAAGGTGTTCGTGCACGAGAAGGGCGCGCCGCACGTGATCGATCCCTCAAAGCTGGTCAACAGCGCAAACCAGCTTTGGGGCGTCGAAGGGGTGGCGCGGCTCTGGGGTCCAGTGCTTCCCGTGCCCGATTCGAATATGACGGTGCTGCGTGGCGGTGAGCGGATCACCGCGGCGTCGCGGACCTTCGACGTGCAGTACACGCCGGGCCACGCCTCCCATCACGTCAGCTTCTTCGACGACGCGGCCGGCATCGCGTGGGTAGGCGACACGGGTGGTATTCGATTTGGCCCGACCCTGTTCACACTGCCTCCGACCCCGCCGCCCGACATCGATCTGGAGGCGTGGGCCGGGAGCCTTGCGAAGATCCGTGCCTGGAAACCGGAAACGCTGTTTATCACACACTTTGGCCCGTACCGCGGCGCGAGCGCTCACCTCGATCGATTCGAGGCCAGCCTGGGCGAGGTGGCAGCGATGGCTCGCCGTGCGCTCGAGGGCGACGAGCCGGAAGCGATGAAATACGCGAAGTTCCGATCGGAGATCGAGGCGTACATCCGGCGCTCGGTGCCGGAGACAGAAGTGGGACCCATGGAGTGCGTGGGACCGATGGAATTCAACTGGCGCGGCCTCGCGCGCTATTGGCGCACGCGCGCGGCTCCCGCCGCCCGTTAATGCTGATTTGCATTCGCCATTCGAAATTATTCCGCGTCGCCTTCTCCCGCATTGTCCGGCAGCAGGAACACGCACACCAGGCTGATGAGCGCGGAAATCGCGATGTAGACCGCGATCGCCGTCGACGTCCCGTACTCACGGAACAGCAGTGCGGCGACGATTGGCGCGGGACCGCCCGCGGTGATCGACGCGAGCTGATAGCCCAGCGAGGAGCCGCTGTAACGAAGCGATCCGGGGAAGCTCTCCGCGATGAATGCCGCCTGCGGCCCGTATTGCAGGTCGTGGATGGGTAACGCGATCGCAATCGCCAGGAACGCGAGCCCGATCGACCGTGTGTCGAGCACGCCAAAGTAGATGAACGGGTACACCATCATCAACACGCATCCAATGGCGGTGATGCGCCGCCGGCCAAAACGATCCGACAAATGGCCGGCAAGCGGGATCGTCACCAGCGAGATCGACGCCTGGATCATCACGAAGTTCAGGATCTGGCCGCGGCTGAAGCCAAGCTGCTGCGTGGCATACGTGATGATGTAGGTCGTAAAAATGTAGAAGGGCACCTGCTGACCGGTGCGGAGCAGGGCGGTCAAGATGATCTGGGGCGAGTTGCGTCGGAATACTTCCACAAGGGGTGCCTTCGACAGCGTTCCGGTGTCCTTGAGCGCCTGGAAGACCGGCGTTTCGTGCACGCCGATCCGGATATAGAAACCCGCCAGCACGAGGACCACGCTCGCCAGGAATGGCAGCCGCCATCCCCAGTCGAGAAACCCTTGCTCGTCGGTGACCGCCGACATCAGTCCAAGTGCCCCGTTGGCGAGCACCATGCCGGCAGGCGCTCCGACCTGCGCGAAGCTTGTCGTGAAGCCACGCGATTTCGGCGACGTCCACTCGCCGGCCATCAGCACCGAACCGCTCCATTCGCCGCCGACCGCGATGCCCTGCAACACGCGGCCGATCGTCAGCAGCACGGCACCCCAGTTGCCGATCGACTCATACGACGGCACCAGCCCTATCCCGGTCGTCGCCACACCCATCAACACCAACGTCGTGACCAGCAGCGCCTTTCGGCCGATGCGGTCGCCAAAGTGGCCGAAGAGCGCCGCTCCAACAGGCCGAGCGAGGAACCCGACGAAATACGTCGAGAACGACAACATCGTCGCGATGAACGGTTCGGAGCCGGGGAAGAACTTCTGCGGGAACACCGTGGCGGCCGCGACGCCGTACAGGAAGAAGTCGTACCACTCGATCGTCGTGCCAACGGAGGACGAAACGACGGCGCGAAGGCGGTTTTTGCGAACGACGAGCTCTGAGGCGGTATCAGTCACGAGAGAAAGTCTATGCCGAGACACCAGTCTTCTGGCGCGCGCGGCTGCCAGGCGGGACGATCAGATGCACATGGCCTACTGCGCTTGGATGACCCGGAGCGGAGTGCCGGCGAGAAACGAGCGGATGTTTTCGACCGCGTCCGCGTAGGCGACGCGATAGTTCTCGACCGTGACGTAGCCGAGGTGCGGCGTGAGCACGACGTTATCGAGACGCCGCAATGGGTGGTCGGCAGGGAGCGGCTCCTCGTCATAGACATCGAGGCCGGCGCCCGCGATACGGCGGGTCCGCAGCGCGGCCAGCAACGCCTGCTCGTCGACGATCGGGCCGCGCGCAGTGTTCACGAGGAACGCGGACGGCTTCATAGCCCCAAACTCACCTTCGCCAACGAGATGTCGCGTCCGGGCGCTCAACACCACATGAATCGTCACGACATCGGCGCGCCGGAACAACGTGCCCTTGTCAACGAGCTCCACACCAAGCGGGCGGGTCGTCTCTGACGTGAGATTCTGGCTCCAAGCCACGACGTTCATGCCAAACGCCTTGCCTATTCGGGCGACTTCACTGCCCAGCCGTCCGAGACCAATGACGCCAAGCGTCTTGCCGTGAAGTCCCACGCCGATCGTCGTCTGCCACGTGCCATGACGCATCGACGCGGCTTCTTCCGGGATATTACGGGCGAGCGCCAGGATCAGGCCCCATGTGAGCTCGACGGGGGGCATTGGCGTCGTACCGGTCCCTGACACCGGGACGCCCCTTGCCGCCGCTGCCTTGAGATCGATGGCTGCGTTGCGCCGCCCTGTCGTGATCAGCAGTTTCAGCGACGGCAGACGCGCGAGCAACGACGCCGGAAACGGTGTGCGCTCGCGCATGGCAACGATGATGTCGAAGTCGCGGAGGCGCTCCGCGATAGCATCTTCGCTGCCGAGCGGGTGGCGAAACGCCTGCACCGAGACGTCCTGTCCCAGGCTTGCCCAATCCGCCATCGCCAACGCGACGTCCTGGTAGTCGTCGAGGATTGCTACGCGCAACGCGGAAGATACTACCCTCAATCCCCTTCCCCCTTTCCCTTCCCCTTCCCCTTCCCCTTCCCCTTCCCTCCCCCCTTCACCCTTCCCCCTTCCCCCTATTTCTTGACGCTCATCACACGCCGCCCTA
>Ga0137452_1000124_pt1 | contig 23039 bp, 18 predicted proteins | sample EasRivERMGT513_2_FD_102312 | JGI IMG/M metagenome (GOLD analysis project Ga0137452, IMG submission 102312) | Soil microbial communities from meander-bound floodplain in the East River, Colorado, USA - East River MetaG ERMGT513_2 | ecosystem: Environmental > Terrestrial > Soil > Floodplain ...
CGCGCGCGTCTCGCTTTTGTCGTCGGGCCCGAGTGATATGCCGGAGATCTCGAACCGCGACTTGTCGTGATGTTCGATCGCGCCCACGATCAGGAACCCGACCGCGTGCGCGCGCAGATCCGTCGATAGATAGGCTACGCGGATACGCTCGTGACGATAGCGTTCGCCGCGCCATAGCGGTTGCGGCGACGGCGGACATTCATCCGCGACCCACAGCCGTGCCGCTTGAAGATTGTCCTCTTCGCTCGTCGCAATTGCCTTACAGTCGAAGGGCGTGAGCGCCCGCCGGCCGAGCTTGAGCACCGCACTTGCTCTCGCCTTGTCGCGCTCCAGCGCACCCCAGTCGCAGGCATGGAGTCGGCAATGGACCAGCGTGCTGAGACTCGGCGCGTGGTCGTTTTCGAGGGTGAGCGCGGCTTCGGCCGCGGCGATCGCCTGGGGAAAATTCTTCAGGCTCGAGTACGCACTTGCCCGGTTGCTGAACGCGTCCACATAGACCGGATCGAGAGCCAGCGCCGCGTCGAAATCGGAGAGCGAATCCTGATAGCGCTGAAGCGCGAGGAGGACGTTGCCGCGGTTGTTCCACGTGGCCGCGATGGAGGGATCGAGCGACAGCGCGCGCTCAAAAGACGCCAGCGCCTCGCGGTGCCGCTTCAGCCCGGAGAGCGCGCTCCCCCGATTGTGCCAAGCGCTGGCATGAGCCGGCTCGGCGGCAAGCGCCTTGTCGCAATCGACAAGCGCCTCCTCGTGGCGCTTCAGGCGGATAAGAGCGTTGGCACGATTGCTGAGCCCGTCCACGCTGTCGGGATTGTGCGCAAGCGCTGCATTGAGCGCTGCCAGCGCGTCGGTAAAGTGTTTCAAGTCCACCAGCACATTGCCGCGGCCGATCAGGGCCTCGACGAAGGCAGGCTCGATCGCCAGTGCCTTGTCGAACGCCGCCAGTGCCTCCTCCGCACGCTTGAGCGTCTTGAGCACGCTCGCGCGATTGTAGAGCACGCGAGCGTTGTTCGGTTCAAACGCGAGCGCGCGGTCGAAATCGGCGAGCGCCTCGGGATGCCGTTGCACGGTCATCAACGCGTTGCCGCGGTTCTCGAACGCATCGGGATAGTCGGGGGCGAGTGCGATCGCCTTTGTGAAACTACCGATCGCCTCTTCGTGACGGCCCAGATCCTCGAACGCGCTGCCGCGATTGTTCCACGCGGTGGGGTCCTGCGGCTCGCGCGCAAGCGCCTTGTCATAACTCGAAAGCGCCTCCTGCGGGCGCTTCAGCTCCAGAAGCGCGTTGCCGCGGTTCAGGAGGGCTTCGGCGGAGTCGGGCTGCAGCGCGAGCGCCTTGTCATAGCTCACCAGCGCCTCGTCGTAGCGCTGCAACCGCGACAGCACGTTGCCGCGGTTGACATGCGCCGGCACGAAGTCGGGCTTCACCGTCAGCGCCTTGCCGAAGCATTGCAGCGCTTCCTTCAGCCGGTCGAGCGCTTGCAGCGCGCAGCCGCGATTGTAGAGCGCGTCGACCGAGGACGGGTTGATCCGGATCGCCTTTTCCATGATCCGTTCGGCGTCCTCGAACTCGCCGCGCTGGAAGTGCACGAAGCCCAGCAATTGCAGTGCGTTGAAATTCCGCGGGTTCGTGCGCAGGACATCCTGATAAAGCCGCGCCGCCTCATTCAGGTTTCCGGCCTGATGCAGGCGCCAGGCGTTCTGCAGGATCTGCTCGCTCATCGCAGCAGGGTTTCCATCAGGTGATGCTCGGGACGGCGAAACCCTTTGGCCGCTCGCCTCTCTGTTGCCGTTCCCACATGATGGTAAAGGCGGTCTCCAGATGCTTCGTGAATCGCGCCGTGTCGAACAACGGCTGAGTATTCCGGTTATTTTCGAGTTTGGCTTTCACGGCGGCAAGGCGCTTGGGTTCGCGCGCGAGCTTTAGCGCCATAGCTTCATAGGAGGAAAGGGAATCGGCAATAAGCTCGGGCAGGTCGATCGCCTGGAGCAGGCTCGCAGCCACTCGCCCGGCGAAGCTCTTGCCCAGGCATGTCAGCACCGGAAGCCCCGCCCACAGGGCGTCATTGGCCGTCGAATGCGCATTGTAGGGCAGCGTATCGAGGAACAGATCGGCCAAGCGCAGCCGCGCCAAGTGTCCGGACGGCGAGGGCACTTGGGGCGCGAATATCAGGCGCGAAGCATCGATCCCGCGCGCTCCTGCCTCGCGGATGAGATTGCGTGTGGCCAAAGGATGATGCTGCGGCAGCCATAGCGCGCTGCCCTCGACCTGAGACAAGATCCGCATCCAGATATCGAACATCGCCGGCGAGAATTTGTAAGCGTTGTTGAACGAGGCAAACACGAAACCACGCTCGGGCAGGCCGGCTTCGGCCCTCGTCGGAGCGCGCTCGTCGATCGCTCTTGTTCTGTCGCTCGGCAGATATGTGTCTGGCAGGTGAACGACCTTCTCGCTATACGCCCGTTTGTGCTCGTCAGGAGCGACCACGCGATCGGCGATGATATAGTCCATATACTCCGCGCCCATCGTTCCCGGAAAGCCGAGAAAATTCACCTGCAGCGGCGCCGGCCGGAACGTGAAAATTCTGGGCCGGCATTCGCCCGTAAAGCCCATCAGATCGACGGCGATGTCGGTTTCCGATCGGCGCAGCTGTGAAGCAATCGCGTGCTCGTCGATGGTTCGCGCGTCGACGAAATGCTCAAACGCCTTCTTCAAACGCGCGCGCATGTCGGTCTCGACATCGCTTCCCATCGACATCGCCGTGATCTCGAACTGGGTCCGGTCGTGATGCTCGAAGACGCCGGCCATGAGGGTCGCAACAGCGCTCGCGTTGAAGTCGGCCGACACGTAGGCCAAGCGTATACGTCTGTGCCGGTACTTCTCGCGGCGCCAGAGGGGCGTGGAAGATAGGGGTAGTTCGTTCCGCACCCACACCTGCGCGCACTGAAGCTGCTCGGATGCCGAGTCCGAAAGCGCCTTGTGGTTGAACGGCGAGATGACGCGCTTTCCAAGGCCCAGCGCGGTGAGGACTTTCAACTGATCTTCGTTGTAGAGCCGCCAATCGCAGCACTGTAGCCTGGAATGGACAAGAACCCCGCGCGCGTAGGGATAGTCCGGATCGCTCGCGAGGACCTGCTCGCAATCGCGCATCGCTTCGTCATAGCGCTTGAGGATCGACAGCGCGTTTCCGCGATTGTAGACGGCATCGATCTGGTTCGGACGTAACGTCAGCGCGCAGTCATACGCGCCCACCGCCTCGGCATGCCGGTTCAGCAGCATCAGCAGATGTCCGCGATCGTTCCAGCTGTCCGCGTCATCGGCGCGAAGGGCCAGAGTACGGTCGAGGCTCACGAGAGCCTCATCCAGGCGGTCCAGTTGGATGAGAGCGAGGCTGCGGTGTCGCCACGCTTCGGCAAGTTCCGGCTGCAGCGCAACCGCGCGGTCATAGCTTCCGAGCGCCTCTTCGTGTTTCCCCTGCTCGAGCAGCGCGTTTCCTCTGAGCGCCCATGCCACGGGGAGCTTAGGCTGCGTCCGGGTCGCATTGTCGTAAGCCTGGAACGCTTCGGCGTGGCGGCCGAGTTGCGACAAGGCGGTGCCACGCGCCAGCGACATTTCGGCGGAATTGGGCATGACCATAAGGGCCATTTCGTAGTTCGTCAGTGCATCCGCGTGGCGGCCGAGATGCTGCAATGCCATGCCTCGATTGCGCAACGCGTCCAGGGACGTGGGATTGACCTCGAGCGCCCGTCCCATCAGTCGTTCGGCCTCGTCGAAGCCTCCGCGCTGAAGGTGTGCGAAACCGAGCAGGTAAAGGGCGTCGAAATGCTTCGGTTCCCGCCGCAACACTTCGCCGTACAGGCGGCTTGCCTCAGCCAGATTTCCCTGCTGATGGAGCTGTAGGGCGCTTCTCATCAACGGGTCGCTCATTGCGAGACGTCCGCGCCGTCTTGAATGGCGATGTGCGCCGGCAGATCGCCGCGCTGTTGTCGCTGCCACATTGCGAGGTACGCGGCTTCGAGGTTGCGCGTGAACCGCTGAGTGTCGAAGAGCGGCGACGTCGTGCGATTGCGCGCGAGTTTTGCTTTTAGGCTCGCGAGCGTTTCCGGCTCTCTCGCAAGTTTCAACACGAGGGACTCATAGGCATCGAGCGATCCCGTGATGAGCTCCGGCAACCCGATCGCGGTCAAAAGGCTCGCACCGACGCGTCCGGCAAATGTCGAGCCTTTGCAGGTGATGATCGGCACACCCGCCCATAGCGTGTCCACGCCACCGGCATGCGCATTGTAGGGCAGCGTGTCGAGAAACAAATCGGCCAACGAAAGCCGCGCCAGGTGCCGGTCCCCATCGGTGGCAAAGGGCGCGAAGATCAGCCGTCGCCCGTCGACACCGCGGCGTTGCGCTTCACGCCTGAGGTTGTTGTGCGCGATCTCATTGGCTGCGGATAGCCAGAGCACGCTGCCTTCGGCCTGCTTCAACAGCCGCATCCAGACATCGAACATCGGCGGCGCGACCTTGGCGATGGTGTTGAAGGAGCAGAACACGAACCCGCGTTCCGGCAGTCCGGCCTCGGCCCGGCTCGGCGCTTGCGCGATCGCACGCTTGTTGTCGCTCGGCATGTAGCAATCCGGCAGGTGAACCAGTTTCTCCTTGTAGTGAGCTCGCCTGTCGAGGGGTACGAGAACGGGATCCGCGATGATGTAGTCGATATAGCTGGCTCCCATCGTGCCCGGAAAGCCCAGGTGAACCACCTGGATCGGCGCGGGCTTGAGCGCAAAAATTCGAGTGCGGCTCCACTCGGTATAACCCATCAGATCGACGGCGATGTCGATTTCCATTTCGCGGATGAGCTTCGCGATATCGCCGTCTTCAAGCTCGTGAACGGTAAGGAAGCGCTCGAACGCGCCTTCGAGCCGCTCGGTCATGCTGTCTCTTCTATCGCTCAGCGAGATCGCGCAGACGTCGAACCGGTCCCTGTCGTGCTGCTCGAAGACGCCGGCCATCACGTTCGCCAGCGGATGAATGCGGAAATCGGCGGACACATAGGCCACGCGGATTTTCCGGTGGTTGTAATGCTCGCCGCGCCATAAGGGCGATAGCGATGCGGGACAATCCCGCTCGGTCCATATCAGCGAGCATTGCAGCTGATCGCTTTCGTCATCGGAGATGAGCGCATTGTACAGTGGATTGATCGTCGGCTTGCCCGACCGCAGGTCTGTGACAATCCGTGCCTGTTCCGCCTCGAGATCGTGCCAGTCGCACAGTTCCCGCCTGCAGCGGATGAGATTGCCGTGCACGTACTTGAAGTCCGGGTCGATGCGCAGCACCGCTTCGCAATCCGGCATCGCATCGCTGAAACGCTTCAGCGTGAGGAGGGACGTCGCGCGGTTGTACAGAAGATCGACATTTCCAGGCGAAAGCTGCAGGCCGGCACTGAACGCCTCGACCGCTTCTTGGCGGCGGTTGAGCATCGCCAGCACAATCCCGCGATAGCTTACGGCATCGGCGGATTTGGGATTGAGCGCTATGGCCCTATCAAACGCCGGCAGCGCCTCTTTGAACCGCTCGAGGCCCGTGAGCGCTGCACCCTTGTTGTAAAATGCGAACGCGACGTTGGGATTTGCCCGGATCGCGCGTTCGCTTGCCTCGAGCGCTTCCTCGTGCCGGCCCAAGCCTCCCAGCGCCATTGCGCGGTTGCTCTCGACAAGTGCGGCCGCGGGACTTGCCGCAAGCACCCTGTCGAAGCACGAGAGCGCCTCCTCATGGCGTTTCAGGTTGAGCAGACACACGCCGCGATTGTTTCGCGCTTCGACATAGTCCGGCTTGAGCGATAGGGCGCGTGCGAAGGATTTCAACGCGTCTTCGTATCTTTGTAAGCTCTGGAGAGCGCAGCCGTGAACATAATGCGCTTCGGGAGCCTGCGGGCGGAGTCGCGTGGCGACCGCAAGCAGGCGCTCGGCATCGCCAAAGCGCCCGTTCTGCAGGTGGATTTGGCCGAGGCCGTACAGCGCCTCGAAATTTCCCGAATTGCCGCGAATGACATCGCTGTAAAGGCGCGCCGCTTCCGCAAACTGGCCCGCCTGATGGAAGCGCAGAGCATTCTGGAGCAGCGCGTCGTTCATGATTGCATCTGCGAGATGGTGAACGACTGGGCCTCCCGGCCTCGCCGATGACTTTCGTACATCGTGGCGTACGCGGCTTCCAGATGCCGCGTGAAGCCCGCCGTGTCGAAGAGCGCACACGTCGCCAACTTGCCGGTCAGCTTCGCCTTCAACTCGGAAAGCGCGTCGGGGTTCCGTGCGAGCTGAAGCGCGATGGCTTCGTATGACACAGAAGACTCCGCAACCAGCTCCGGAAGGCCGCAAGCTTTGAGCACGCTCGCGCCGACACGCCCGGCGAACGTGTCGCCCGGTTGCGTGAGCACAGGAACGCCGGCCCAAAGCGCGTCGGTGGCCGACGAGTGGGCGTTATAGGGACGCGTGTCGAGAAACAGATCGGCCAGGGAAAGGCGCGCGAGATGCTCGGCGCCGGACGCCACGTAAGGCGCGAAGACCAGTCTTTCGCTGCTGATTCCACGGGTCTCGGCTTCGCGAAGGAGATTGCGCCGCGCGGTGTCGTTCATCTTGGGCAGCCACAGCACGCTGTTTTCGGCCGCCTTCAAGAGACGCATCCAGATGTCGAACACATCGGGCGAAAACTTGTAGCTGTTGTTGAAGGCGCAAAACACGAACCCGGTCTCTGGAAGCCCGGCCTCGGCGCGGCTCGGTCGCGCCGCGATCGCGCGCCCGCAGTCGGTCGGCATATACGAATTCGGCAGGCACGCCACCTTCTCCGCATAGTGCTTGTGATCGGCTTCCGGAATGACCACCGAATCCGCGATGACATAATCGACGTAATCGGCGCCGAGTGTTCCGGCGAACCCGAGAAACTGGACCTGCAGCCCTGCTGGCCGCAAAGCCAGGATTCCAGGCCTGCAGCGTGCGGTGAGCCCGGTGAGATCGATCACGATGTCGGCTTCGAGACCGCGAATTTGCGACGCGCCTTCGCCGTCGCTCTTTCCCTGGATGTCGATGAAGCGGTCGAAGGCGCGCTCCAGCCGCGCGCGCATCTCGCTCTGATCGTTTTGTCCGTAGGACATTGCAATCGTTTCAAAGCGCGTTCGGTCGTGCCGTTCGAACACGCCGGCGATCTGCGTCGCAACGGCATGCGCCCCAAAGTCGCACGACAAGTAGACCAGCCGGGTGCGGTCGTGACGATAGCGCTCGCCGCGCCACAGCGGCTCGGCTGAGGCCTTGAATTTGTCCTCGATCAGGATGCGCGCGCACTGCGCATTGTCTTGCTCGGAGTCCGAGACCGCGACAAACGCGAGCGGCGACGCCATGCGCCGCCCCGCGCGCACGCCCTGAACGATATCGGCAACGATAGCCGCACGGCCCTGCCAATCGCACGCCGTCTGCTTCGTGTGCAGCAGCATCCCCGGCCCGTAAGGATGATCGGGGCGCGTGCCGAGCAGCACCCTATACGCGGCGATGGACTCATCGTCGCGCTTGAGCTCGCTCAACGCGTGGGCCCGGCCGTACAGAGCTTCCGCATATCCCGGCCGCGATGCGAGCGCCTGATCGTAGCTCGCGAGCGCTTCGGACGCGCGCCGCAAATGGATCAGCGCGTCGCCGCGACTCTTGCAGGCTTCGGCATCCTGCGGATCGGCGATGACCGCGCGGTTAAAGCTGTCGACCGCCTGCTCGTACCGGTTCAGCCGTACGAGCACGGTGCCGCGATTGGTGAGGATGCGCGCATCGTAGGGCATCAGCGACAACGCGGCGTCATAAGCAGAGAGCGCCTCCTCGAGCTGCCCGAGACCGGAAAGCGCGTTGCCGCGTCCGAATTGGGCCGTCGGATTGTCGCCCGCGATCTCGAGCGAGCGGCGGAAGCTCTCGAGCGCCTCGTCAAGTCGGCCCAGCTCGACCAGCGAAATCGCCCGGTTGGAAAACGCATCCGCGCTGTCCGGCTTCATCGCTATGGCACGATCGAAGCTCTGAACGGCCTCGCTGTAGCGCTTGAGATCGTGCAGCACGGCGCCGCGATTGTTGAGCGCGGCATGATGATCGGCTTTGAGCGCAAGCGCGCGGTCATAGCTCTCGAGCGCCTCCTCGAGGCGCTTCATGTCGCGCAGGATCCCGGCGCGATTGTAGAACGCCGCTGCGCTGCGCGGATTCACGGCAACCGCGCGATCGATCAGCGAGAGCCCGGCCTCGCGTCGGCCTTGCTGCGATTGAAGCACGCCCAAAAAATGCAGCGCGTCGGCATTGTCCGGCTGCATCTTGAGCACGTCGCGATAAAGCGTCTCTGCCTGGGACAATTGTCCCTGCTGGTGCAGCCCCCACGCCTGACGCAGCGTCTGGATCACCTGCGGCGGAGGCGGCGCGTATCCCGGCGGCGGGCCCTTGCCCGCGATGCCGCTATTCATGGAATGCGCCTCATGCTGCCACTCATCCCAATTCGCCCTTCGGAGGCTGCAAGACCCGGGCGCAATTTCGCCCAATTCTCGGCCATTCGCCAGAAGCGAAAGCGCTCAGCCTGCGGACTTTCCAGCCGTGTTAATCATGCCCCGGCGCCTCAGGCTCCCGAACGAGACACCCGCCGCGATCAGGCATATCCCGCCCGCCATCATGAACGCGTTCTCGACGCCGACATGATCGGCGATCGAACCCAGGAGCAGCGCCCCCAGCGGCGGGCTGCCGAGCGCGCCCATCGCGTAGAACGCCATCACGCGGCCGAGCATCTGATCCTCGGCGAGCGTCTGGACCTGCGTATTGCTTGAAACCGCGATCGCAAGATAGGCGAAGCCGGTCGGTATCACCAGCAGGATCGCCAGCAGCAGGGACTGCACGTTGGCGAACAGGATCAGGCTGAGCCCGAGCACCACCGCCATCACCGTCGGCAGCAATTTCAAGTGCCGCTCATGCACGCGCGACACCATGGCCGCACCCGTCACCGCGCCCGCACCAAAGCCCGCGATGATGAATCCAAGCCCGTCGGCGCCCTGGTTGAGTACGTCCTGCGCGAAGGCCGGCATCAGCGCAAGATAAGACGTACCGAAGCAGGAACAGACCGTGGAAAGGAACAGGATCATCCGGATATGCGGATGACGCGTGACATAAAAGAACCCTTGCTTCAAATCTTCCCAGGGGTGCGTGTGAGGGCGCGCTTCGCGCGGCGCGATTCGCATCAGGAACAGGCTCAAGACCACCGCGCCCGAAGAGAGCGTGTTCAGGAGGAAGCACAATCCTTCGCCGATGGCCGCGACGATCACGCCGCCCAACGCTGGACCGACTGTGCGCGTGAAGTTGAACATCATCGCGTTGAAGGCGATCGCCTGTCGCAGATCTTCGCGTCCGACCATGTCGACGGTGAAGGATTGCCGCGTCGGCACCTCGATCGCCGTGATGATCCCGAGTGCAAGCGCGAGCAGGATGATGATCGGGACATTGATCAATCCCGAAAACATCATCGCGGTGAGGATTGCCGCCTGCACGAGCGCGAGCGTGCGCGTCAGCATGAACACTTTGCGCCGGTCCGCGCGATCCGCGATCATCCCCGCGAACGGCGTCACGAAGAAGATCGGCGCCTGCGACGCGAATGACACCAGCCCCAGCAGGAACGGCGATTGCGTCAGCCGATAGACCAGCCAGGCGAGCGCCACGGATTGGATCCAGCCGCCGATCAGCGTGATCATCTGACCGGCGTAAAACAGCCGGTAATTGCGGTGGCGGAAGACCCGAGGAAAACGTGACGGCCAGGACGGTGCGGCGGCCTCAACAGGAGCAGGATCGGTCGTCATGGAACGCGGTTACGGGCAACCCCTGCTACTAGCGCCCAAACGCCGTGCGGCGCAAGGCGCACCGGCTCAACCGGCAATCAGGATGCACAGTTCGCGCGGGCCATGCGCGCCGCGCTCGATCGTCTGCTCGATATCGGCCGTGCGCGACGGCCCGGTCACGAGATTGACCGTCGCCGGCATCGTGCCGTTCCGGGCGAGTGCCTCGATCACATCCTCGAGCCGCGGCACGATCAGTTGGCGCCGCAGCACCACGAGCTCGAGCCCGGGGAGGAAGTGCCACGCCGAAGCGCTCCGCTCGCCCGAGCAGAACACCAGCGTACCCGTCTCCGCGATCGCGTAATTCGCAAAGGAGACCGCGGAATCCGAACCCGACGGCCGCTCTTGCTTCACGCTGAGTCCCGGCGCGCGCTGCCACGGCAGCTCGTTCGCCGGCGAATTCGGAGGGATATGAACATGTCTCGCCGCGTTCTGCTTCGCGAGGATCGACCAGATCGCTTCGGGCGCATCGTCCGCTTGCGCGATCTCATGCACCTCAGCCGCGGTCGAACGCGCCCGCGCGGCGAACTCCGCCGACATGTCGCGCGTCCACGCGGGCAGGGCATAGCGCGGCGGCGGCTCCGACCTCCGTCCGGCTTTCACCGCGGCAAGGATTGCCTCGCGCGCGTTCATGGCCGCCGTCTCCGCCATTGCGACTGGAAGCTCTTGCGCGCAGGTTTCGCGAGATCGCGCACCGCAAACCAACCGCCCAACATCGGGAACGATTTCACTCGCCCGCTCCGTCCCGCTGTCCACCGCAACACGCGCGCGGCGATGCTCGCCGCCAGCCGATATAGATGCGGCCTGCTCGCAAACGCGCCCCACCAGCTCAAGCCGAAATTGAACCAGCCCGACGGCAGTCCGTGCGCGAACGCCTCGTTGCGCCAATAGCGCATGATCTTCGTCAGCGGAATCTTCACCGGGCACACGGAATCGCAGCGCCCGCAGAAGCTCGACGCGTTCGGCAGATCGTAGGTCTTCGCGATCCCGTCGAGCCCCGGATCGAGCGCCGCGCCCAGCGGGCCCGGATACACCGCGCCATACGCATGCCCGCCCACCACGCCGTAGACCGGGCAATGGTTCATGCACGCGCCGCAGCGTATGCATTGCAGCACCTCGCGCGCGGGACTGTTCAGAATCGCGCTGCGCCCGTTGTCCACCAGCACCACATGAAACGCGTCGGGCCCGTCGGCATCGCCTTTGCGTTTCGGCCCGCTCATCAGGCTGACATACGACGTGATGTCCTGTCCAGTCGCCGAACGCGTCAATAGCCGCAGCAGGATCGATACATCCTTGAGGGACGGCACCACCTTCTCGATCGCCGTCACCACGATATGCGTCTTCGGCAACAGCCGCGTCAGATCGCCGTTGCCTTCGTTGGTGACGATGATCGCGGTGCCGGTTTCCGCGACCAGGAAATTCGCACCCGTGATCCCCGCATCTGCAGCCTCGAAATGCTTACGCATGATCGCGCGCGCTTCCGCGACCAGCGCAGGCCGGCTGTCGAGCACACGGTTCGCATCCAGCTGAACATGCGTCTCGCGGAAATTCTGCTCCACCTGGCTCCGATGCAGATGAAACGCAGGCGCCACGATGTGGCTCGGTTTTTCCTTGCGCAGCTGGATGATGTACTCGCCGAGATCGGTCTCGATCGGCGTAAGGCCATGCTTCTCGAGATGCGCGTTCAGCTCGATCTCTTCCGACACCATGGACTTGCCCTTGGTGACAGTGCGCGCGCCGCGTTCGTTCAGGATCGTCGTGATGATCTCGCGCGCTTCCGCCGCGTCGCGCGCCCAATGCACATGCCCGCCATTCGCGATCACACGCGCCTCGAACTGCACCAGCAGCTCATCCAAATGCGACAGCGCATGCGCACGGATCGCGCGCGCCGCTTCGCGCAGGCCTTCCACATCGGCGAGACCAGCGAGCGCATCGGCGCGCTTGACCTGGAAACCCTCCTTCAAATGCTTCAGCGCGCTCTGCAGCCGCGTATCGGCGAGCGCCACCTTTGCCGCTTCCGGGAAATGCAGCGCTTCGCTCAAGCGGTGTCCTCGCCGATCGCCGGACCGCTTGCGAACCCCGCCATCACTTCCGCCGCATGGCGCACAGCGATCTTCTGGCCCTGCCGCGCCATCCGTCCCGAGAGGTGCAACAGGCAGCCAAGGTCGCCGCCAACCAGCATCTCCGCGCCCGTGCCCACGACGTCCGCGATCTTATCGTCCGCCATGCGCGCCGAGATGTCCGGATATTTCACGGAGAAGAATCCGCCGAAGCCGCAACAGGTCTGCGGCTCCTTCACCTCGCAGAGCTTGAGCCCTCGCACCGACGACAGCAGAAGCCGCGGCTCGTCCTTCACGCCCATCTCGCGCAGCGACGAGCATGAATCGTGATACGCGACGCCGGACGCGCACTCCGCTGCAACCGCCGAAACTCCGCGCACATTCACCAGGAACGAGAACAGCTCGTGCGTCTTCTCCGCGAGCGCCGCCGCCCGCTTTCCCCACGCCTCATCGTCCTGAAACAGCCGCGGATAGTGCACCCGGATCATGCCCGCGCACGATCCCGACGGCGCCACGACGTAGTCATACGCCTCGAACGTCGCGATCACGTTGCGCGCGACCGCCGCGGCCGAGATTGCATCGCCGCCGTTATACGCCGGCTGCCCGCAGCAGCTTTGCAGCGGCACCTCCACCTTGCAGCCGGCCTGCTCGAGCAGCTTCGCTGCCGCGAACCCCACTTGCGGCCGGAACATGTCGGCGAGGCAGGTCACGAACAATGCGACCCGTGGCGTCTCCTTGTCTGTCATGAGGCCCGGCGCCGTGTGCGGGCCGGGCGCCGTCCGCGTATCCGCTTGTGCGGGATCGAAGTCCCGAGCTCATAGGTCTTCTTCCGCAGATGCTCCATCAGCTTCGTGCGGTCCAGGCCCTGGAGTTCACTGAACGGAATAAGATCGCCGATCTGCACGCGCAGCTCGCTGCCGATCTTGTCGTAGACCTCCTTGAAAAACAGCGAGAGCCTCAGGGTCATGCTGATGTGGCTCGCGATCTGGAACAGCCGGCTGTTCTGCCCGGCGAAATAGACCGGCATGACCGGGCACTTGGCCGATGTGATCAGCCGCGCGGCGAAATTCTTCCACTCCGCATCGACCGCACGCTTGCTCCAGAGCTTCGGCGCCGTCGACGCGCCGCCCGCTGGAAACACCACCAGCAGGCCGCCCCTCAACAGGTGTGCCTTCGCCGCCGCGCGCGACTTCAAGTTCGTGTTCAGCGCCTCCTTCGTCTCCGAAAAATCGATCGGCAGCAGATGCTCTCGGATCTCGTCGGCCTGGTAGAGCACGCTGTTGGTGAGCACGAGAAAATCGTCCCGCACCATTGAGATGAGGTAGGAGATGATCAGCCCGTCCAGCACGCCGAACGGATGGTTCGCGACGACGACAAGCGACCCCGTCTTCGGCAGCTTCTTCAGGCCCTCCTCGTTGTAGCGGATGGTGAGCTCGAGGTTCCGCATCGCTGCCGACCAGAAGCTCTCGCCCGGCACCGGGTTCTCCCGATGCTTGTCGTACAGGCTCTTCAGATAGGGCTGGCCGGTCATCGTTTCGATCGCCCGGATGACCAACCGTTTCAGCCGCGGGTCGTCCGGCGCCGCATAGGAGAACTGCTTGATTTCGTCGCCCCTGACCATGAGTCGAGAATCGCAGACTTGAAGCCCTTCTTGAAGGCCCTCCCACGCATTGCGCCCTTGCCTCCGTGCGGCAAAACCGCAATGAACGGGTCGCCATGACCGAGTTCGCCTCCGCCGCCGACGGGACGGCCATCGCCTACGAAAGCTTGGGCGAGGGCGCACCCGTCGTTCTCGTCCACGGCTTCGGGGCCAGCCGCGCCATCACCTGGGCCAACACCAACTGGTACCAGACGCTCAACCGCGCCGGGCGCCGCCTGATCGCCATCGATTGTCGGGGCCACGGCGGATCGGGCAAACCGCACGATGCCGCCTCCTACGAAGAAGGCCGCATGGCCGCCGACATCACGGCCGTGCTGGATGCGCTCGGCATCGCGCAAGCCGATGTCATGGGCTACTCGATGGGCGGCTATCTCGCGATCCGCCTGATGACCGATGCCCCCCAGCGCGTCCGTCGCGCGATCCTTGCCGGCGTTGGCGAGAAATACTTCCGCCTCTCGCGCGAGCGCGCCGAGATCATCGCGCAAGCCCTGCTCGCGCCCGATCCGGCGGCGATCATGGATCCCGAAGCGCTCGCCTATCGCACGTTCTGCGAGCGCGCCGGAAACGATCTTGCCGCGCTCGCCGCCTGCATCCGTCGCCCGCGCCGCTCCATCGAGCGGCAAGAGCTCGGCACCATTCCACCTCCCGTGCTCGTGGTTTGCGGCGAGCAGGACGACACCTCCGGCCCGCCCGGGCCTCTGGCGAACGCCTTCCCGAACGGCCGCGCGCTGGTCGTGCCGCGCCGCAACCATCACTCGACCGTCGGCGACCGCATCTACAAGGACGCCGCGCTCGAGTTCCTGAAAACCGGCTAGGATAATTCGATGGCAGAGCCACAGTTCGATTGGGCCGACCCGCTTCGCTTGGATGCGCTTCTCGCGCCCGAGGAGCGCATGGTCCGCGATCACGCGCGCCGCTTCTGCGACGAGACTCTCCTCCCGCGCGTGCGCGACGATTTCCGCCACGAGCGTTTCGACCGCGCGGTTGTGCGCGGCATGGCCGAGCTCGGCTTCTTCGGCGCGACGCTCCCGGAAAGCGACGGCGGCGCCGGTCTCTCGCATGTGGCCTACGGACTGATCGCGCGCGAGCTCGAGCGCGTCGATTCCGGCTACCGCTCGCTTTTGAGCGTGCAGAGCTCGCTCGTCATGCATCCGATCCACGCTTACGGCTCGGATGAGCAGCGCAAAAAATTCCTTCCCAAGCTCGCGTCCGGCGAATTCCTCGGCTGCTTCGGCCTGACCGAGCCGGATCACGGCTCGGACCCGGGCTCGATGAAGACGCGCGCTGCCGCCGCGCCGGGCGGCTTCCGTCTCACGGGCAGTAAAACCTGGATCAGCAACGCGCCCCACGCCGACATCGCTGTCGTCTGGGCGAAAGCCGACGACAACGCGATCCGCGGCTTCATCGTCGAGCGCGATATGAAGGGATTCTCGACGCCCAAGATCGAAGGCAAGTTCAGCCTCCGCACCTCGCCCACCGGCGAGATCGTGCTTCAGGATTGCTTCGTCCCCGAAGCGAATCTTCTGCCGAACGCCAAGGGCCTCTCCGGGCCCTTCGGCTGCCTCAACAAGGCGCGCTTCGGCATCGTCTGGGGCGCGATGGGCGCGGCCGAATTCTGCTGGCACGCGGCGCGCCGCTACGTGCTCGAGCGCACGCAGTTCGGCAAGCCGCTTGCTGCCAATCAGCTCATCCAGAAAAAGCTGGCCGACATGCAGACTGAGATCGCGCTCGGCCTCTCAGGCGCGCTCCGGCTCGGCCGTTTGATCGACGAAGGCAATGCCGCGCCGGAAATGATCTCGCTTTTGAAGCGCAACAATTGCGGCAAGGCGCTCGAGATCGCGCGTGTCGCCCGCGACATGCACGGCGCCAACGGAATCTCGGACGAATACGGTGTGATCCGCCACGTGCTCAATCTGGAATCGGTCAACACCTACGAAGGCACGCACGACATCCACGCGCTCGTCTTGGGCCGGGCGCAGACCGGCATCCAGGCGTTCACGTAACGATTACGGTCGTTGCCACATCACAGATTGACCTTGCGCCCTTGCTGTTGGCGCGGCTGATTGAAGACGCCCGCGAAAATATCATCAGGAAGATCGGAGCCGAACACGTCGAAGGCAGTCTTCACTTTGGGCTCGATCAGTACCTTCTCCAGCATCGACCGAAGCGCCTTGGCTTTGTCCGATTGCCCGCGCAGTGTTTTCGCTAGCGCGCGGAAAAGGCCGACATCGCTTCTGGCCGTTTGTACTTCGACACGGACGAGACCGCGCGCTACGGCCCGACGCCGGCGCAATGTGGTTGCCTTGGGTTGGGACTTGGTGGTCATAAGAACCTAAGTCCTCTGCCGGAACGCGACCGAGGCGAGCCAGCCGAACAGGATCGACATCAGCACGGCCGAGATGCCATAGGCCAACGACCGCTGATACGCGAAGTCATACACGCGCCGCTCGAATCCCGTCTTGTCGATGAACAGCGGGGAGGATTGTGCGCTCACCACCGTGCCGCCCTGGAACAAATAGACCTCCGAGCGGTACAGCCCCGGCGGTACCGATGCGGGCACCGGGATGCGCGCCCGGAACAGTGTGCGCGACAAGAATTCGATGCCTGTCGGGCTCTCCCAATAAAGTCCCTCACGTTTGCGGTCGCGGATGGCGGCGGCACGGAATGCGTCCGCCTCTTCACGCTCGACGCCCGGCGGAATCGCGTATTCGAGATTGGTCGTGCCGAGACGAAAACGCTCTTGCGTCTGCAGCGATGCGATGTCGTCGAGCGGGCGCGTGCTCGCGAGGAAGTAGTATCCTGGCAAGCCGGAGAACACGACTTGCTCGCGATTGACCCAGACGCCGAGCACGCGCGCTTTCCGCCGTACCGTCATGTCGAGCGCGGGCCCGCGGATCACGACGACCAGATCCTGTGCGCTCGGTGGGCCCAATTCTTCCGAAGGCTCGATCGCGCCGAACACGACGATGTCCGCGCCGGTGAAGTTCGAGGTGATCTGGATAAGATCGGTGGACAGGCCCGAGACAAGATCGGCGGCCTTTGCGGGCGGCGCCGACAACACCATGGCTGCAAGGACCGCCCAGATCGCTCGCCAGCGCATCACGGCGTTCCCGCCACGATGGAATAGATGTCCTCCGGCGTCTGCACGAGCCCGATGAACAGCCTCCCCGCAACCAGAAGGACCAACAGGGCCAAACCGGCGCGCAGTTGTTCGCCGCGCACTTCGGAACCGACGCGCACCCCCATCTGCACGCCAACGACGCCGCCGGTGACCAAGAGAAACGCGAGCACGATATCGACCGTCTGATCGGTCGCCGCGTGCAGGATCGTCGCGGCCGCGGTCACGAACAGGATTTGGAACTGCGAGGTGCCGATGACGACGTTCGTCGGCATCCGCAGGAGGTAGATCATCGCCGGAATCATGATGAAGCCGCCGCCGATTCCCATCACCGCGGTAAGCATACCCACGATGATCCCAAGGACGACGGGCGGGATGACACTGATATAGAGGCGAGAACGGCGGAATCGCATCTTGAGCGGCAGGCCATGGATCCAGCTGTGCTGATGCGCCTTCATCGGCGGCAACGGATTGCCGGTGCGCGCCGCGCGGATCGCCCTGACGCTTTCGTTCAGCATCAGTCCGCCGATCGAGCCCAGGAGGACGACGTAGCTTCCGTTGATGACGAGTTCGATCTGGCCGAGCTCTTGGAACAGCTGGAAGAGATACACGCCGAGGATCGAGCCGATGAGGCCGCTCGCCATCAGGAGCGCGCCCATCTTTGGGTCCACCGCTTGGCGGCGCCATTGCGCCAGCGCGCCCGAGAGCGATGAGGCGGTGATGTGGCTCGCCTGCGTCGCCACGGCGATCCCCGGGGGGATACCGTAGAACACGAGCAGCGGGGTCATCAGGAAGCCGCCGCCTACGCCGAACAGTCCGGATAGGAAACCGACTGCGCCCCCCATCACCAGAATCACCGCCCAGTTGACGGACATCTCGGCGACGGGAAGGTACAGTTCCATGGGGCGGACGCCGGAAACTCAGAACTCGGACTTTAGAATAAGCCTATTTTCCGAATTCTGAATTCCGATTTCCGGTGTTTCGGTCAGTTCAACACCTCTGGAAGCGCCGGTGCTTCGTTGGCCGCGGCTTGGGTTGCTGTCGCCTTGAAGCCATCCGCGGCCTTGTCGGCGGCATCGCGTTCGGTTGCGGGAATCTGCGAGGTGAGCGCCTCCACGCGCGTGCTGGATTCGGCGTCGCCTTCGGCCGCTGCGATCGCATACCAGCGGTAGGCGTCCGTCAGTGACGTCTGCACGCCAAGGCCACGCTCGTGCAGGACCGCCAAGTTGAATTGCGAATCCGCCATGCCCCGGTCGGCCGCCGCACGGAACCAGCGCGCGGCTTCGGTGTAGTTCGTTTCCCGACCGATGCCGTTGGCATAGGCCACGGCAAGGTTGTGCATTGCTTTGACGTTGCCGGCCTCGGCCGCCTTGGCATACCAGTCGGCCGCGACCTTGAGGTCGAGGGGCAAGCCGAGACCCTTTTCGTAGAGCGTGCCCAGCCGGTATTGGGCCAGAGCTTGGCCCTTGTCGGCCGCGCGCTGCAGCCACTTGGCGGCCTCGGCATCGTTCTTGGGGACGCCGTCGCCATCGGCATATTTCAGACCGAGCAGCAGCTCGGCGCCCGGGGCGCCCTGATCGGCCTTGAGCGCAAGCGCGCGCACGTCCGCGCTCACCGGTGCGCTGACCGCTCCCGTGCCGATCGAAGTCGGGATGAGCTGTGGACCCAGATACTGCATCAGCAGGAAGCCCGTACACATCACGAGCAGCAGGAAGAACCCTTGCGTGGCGAGCCGCGCGAGCCTGCTGGTCTCGCCCGTGCGTCGCGTCGCGCTTGGCACGTGCCATGCGCTCGCAGGTGTCGGATCGGCAGCCTGCGCCGCACGGCGCGTCTGGGCGAGATATTCGCTTGCACCCGAAATGTCGGCGCGCGGAGTCTCGACCGAATCTTCTTCTGCTTCGGCCAGAGGCACGGCGCGAAGATCGCGCACGACGGCGGAAACGGCCTCGTTTTGCTGGACGATTGGAGGATCGCCGGACGCCGGCAATTCGAGCCGCCCGATTCGTGCGGTCGCGTCGGACAAACCGGATTGAAGCGCGGCCAGCGCTTCCTTGCTGCGGCGTTCCGAGCTCTCGAACCTGCGGTTCAACGTGGCGATCGTTTCCTGGATGTGACCTTGGCCGCGGACCTGTTCCGCGTCGTCGAGTCGCGCGATGATCGTCGCGAAGTCGCGTTCGACCCCCGCGACGTGCTGTGAGAGCGCTTCGCGCATCCGGATCTCGACCGCATCGATCCGGGTCTCGAACACCTGCTGAGCTGCCGGCGTCGACTGGACTCGCTCCTCCATCTGCTTGACGCGCTCGGCTACCGCGTTGAGCCGCTCTTCGATGATGCGCTCGAGACGCACCGATTCGTCGCGCACCGACGCGATCTTCAGAGCCATGGCTTCGACGCTGCTCGCCAGCACCGCGACCTGGCCGGCGGACTCCGTCGAGGCCTTCGCGATCTGATCGGTCAGAAGGGCGATGCCCTGATGCAATCCGCGCACGGCTTCGCGCAGCGATGCCGTGTCGGATGTCTTCTCCACGCGTTCGATGCGATCGGCAAACAGCGCAAAGGCTTCGGCCTGATGACGGCTTGCCGTCTGGATGTCTGCGGCTGCCGCACTCAGCGTACGCTGCGCCTCGAGCTGCGCCCGCTCGCTCACCTCGATGCGTTTCGACAAGAACCGCAGCGACTCCTCGACCCGCCGCGTCACAGGATCCGGCTCGTTCTCCAAGCGAACCAGCCTCGGGCCCAGGAGCGTGATGTCCGGTCCGGCATCGGGCCCGGTCTCGGGTTCGGCGTCCGTGGGCCCACGTTCGGCCAGGATGCGCCGCGTCAGCCAATCGCCGACCGTCAATCCCTCTTTGCTTGCCGCGGCGCGAGCCACGTCGCGCGCCGCAGGCGGTATGCCCGACACATTCCAGTGAAGAGTTTGCTTCATATCGCCGTTTGCAGTGTCCTGCCCCCAATCCAAAGTAGCGACCCCGAGATATGGTGTAAAGGAACGACCACGACACGAATCGTATCGTGCCCAAAGTGACTCTGGGATTTCGGAGTTAACGGCGGGTTACTGAATTGAATTGATTTGCGCGTTCCACCTCGCGCTGTAGGCCGCCCGCGAGCCAAGTGACGGCCATGCGGAAATCCGAGATCAGCGACCACAGCGGATAGCGGAACGTCACCGGCTGGTTCTTCTCGATCGCAAAGTGCGCGAACCAAGCCGGGCCATATCCGGTGAGGACTGCCAGGGGTAGAAGCCAAATATTCGCTGTGACGACGAAAGCGAGAAGCAAGACGATCGTCAGTCCGGTTCCTGCGAGATGCAGGGCCCTCGTCCTCGGGTCCTTGTGTTCATTCAAGTAGTACGGCCAGAACTCCCGGTAGGACTTGATGGCGGCCTTTTCGCTCATGCTCGCTATCGGAGCCCGAAATCGGTGGCGAACAAGGTTGCCGCGTAGACCGTGTTGCCGTTTACGGCGACTCCGATTCCGGCACGGTCGAAGTCCTTATAGACGACGTTCAACCGGTGGCTTGGACTTGCGAGCCAGATCTGCAGAAAGCCCCGCGCCATAGCATCGGGGTCAAAGCCGGCTGCGGGCGTGAAATACTGCGCGGCACTGTTCTCGGCGACAAAACCGCCGAATCGCGGGTCCCTGAGAAGAATGTTCACCGCGAGATTGCCGTCGGGGTTCATCGCGTCGAAGGAGCGCTTCCGCGCCATGTCGTCGGAGTGCGCTTGGGCAGCCGCTGCGAGCTGCGGATCGACCCTGAGCGACTTCGCCCCCGCCTTGGCACGCTCCTCCTCCACCAGCACCAGCAGACGGGCTTTGATCACGGCCACCTGCTGGTCGTAGCTCGGCGGCCGCAACCCAGCGCAGGCGGCAAGAAGCGCCGCAACACAAAGGACAACGACTCGGGTCATCATCATGCGGGTCCGACTATCTGGGTGCCGCCGCCTCTTGGCCAGGGCCCCGGCATCGCATGGCCGGGATGCGGTAACCCGCAATTTACCATGATGGTGGACCCTCCACCACGAAGGCCCACGCAAAAAGGGGGGGCGATGCGTTCCGGCCACCCGGCGGAACTGATCGTTGGCTCGGTGCAACTCGGTCTCGCCTACGGCGCAGCAAACCGCACCGGAAAACCCGACCGCGCCTCGGCGCTCCGGCTCGCCCGGCGCGCGGCTGACGCGCGCGTGGGCGGCTTCGACACTGCGCGCGCCTACGGCGATTCCGAGGAGCGGCTCGGCCAGGCGCTTGTCGGACGCCGGATTTCGATCGTCACCAAGCTCTCGCCTCTGAACGAACTGCCGCCCGATGCATCGCCCGAAGCGGTTGTTGCGGCGGTCGATGCCAGCATCGCGCGATCGCTCTCGGCCTTGCAGCGCGAGCGGCTCGATTGCCTCTTGCTCCATCGCGCCGCTCATCTCACAGCGTTCCACGGCGTCGCGTGGAGAAGGCTCGAACATCATCTCGCGAACGGAACAGTCGGGTCGCTCGGCGCGTCGGTTCAGTCGCCGGTGGAAGCGCTCGTAGCGCTCGATCATGCGAATGTCCGCCACATCCAGCTTCCGTTCAATGTGCTCGATTGGCGCTGGACCGAAGGCATCACTGCAATCCGGAGCAAACCGTCGATCACCGTTCACGCACGCAGCGTCTTCCTGCAGGGCGTGCTCGCCGCGGGTGATCCTTCCGTGTGGCCGCGTATCGAGGGCATTGATGCTTCGGCACTGATCGACTGGCTCGACGACTGCGTCGCGAAATTCCGGCGTGAGAACGTCGCCGATTTGTGCCTCGCCTACGTGCGCGGCCAGGATTGGATCGACGGCGTCGTTGTGGGCATGGAGACTGAAGCGCAACTCGAATCGAATCTTTGCCTGAAGAGCCAACCGCCCCTGACCGGAGCGGAGTGCGCCGCGATCGAGGCGTCGCGCCCGCGCGTGCCGGAGCAGCTGCTCGATCCCGCGCGATGGCCCCGATGAACAGCGCCGATCTCTTCCGTCTCGACGGCCGCGTCGCGTTCATCTCGGGCGCTGCTGGCCATCTGGGGCGCGAAATGGCCTGGGTGCTGGGCCAGGCCGGCGCAAAGGTGATCCTCAACGGCCGGAACGCAAATCGCCTGAATGCGTTCGCGAACGAGCTGAAGGATGCCGGAATTTCCGCCGAATGCGCAGCCTTTGACATGATGGAGTTCGCGTCCGTCAGGGAATTCTTCGCCTCCCGCCAAAGGATTGACGTACTCATCAACAATGCGGTCACCATGACGCCGAAGAGCTTTGCGATGGCGGGGCCGGACGACTTCGATCAAGCATTCCGCAGCGCCGTCACCGCGGCCTTCGAGGCGGTACGCGGGGCGCGCCCTGCGCTCGTTCGCGCGGCGAGGGAAACAGGCGGCGCGAGCGTAATCAACATTGCGACGATGTATGCGCACGTCAGTCCCGATCCCAAACTGTACAGCGAACCCGGGCAGATGAGCCCGCCCCACTATGGCGCCGCGAAAGCGGGGCTTGTGCAGTTGACGCGGCACTTGGCCGCCGAGCTCGGACCCGATGGCGTGCGCGTGAATACGCTCTCTCCGGGCCCCTTTCCGAAACCTGAGGTTGCTTCGCGGGATCCGGAATTCGCCGCGCGCCTTGCGTCCCGCACTATGCTCGGCCGCACCGGCTGTGCGCCGGAAATCCGCGGGCCGATCCTGTTTCTTGCCAGTCCCGCATCGAGCTTCGTGACCGGAAGCGTGCTCACGGCGGACGGCGGATGGACGGCTTGGTAGAATGAACCTGAAGCTCCCGCCGCTCGTGGATATGGCCCTTCTCGCGCCGTTCAGCTCAATCAGAGAGTCGATCATCCCGGACTCGCTGCGCGCGCGCTTGAGAAGCTTCGCGCTGCTCGAGGACATCGGGGAATCCGCGTTAAGGCGCCTGCTCGCGGAGGCCGACTGGTTCGGTCTGCCCGGCGGAACGCAATTGCCGCGCGAGGGCGAAAACGATCGCGCGGTGTTTCTCGTGGTCACCGGCTCGCTCGGCGTGTTTGTCGCAGAGGACGATGGCCCACGCCGCCTCGTTGCCACCGTGCCGGCGGGCGAAACCGTGGGCGAGATGTCGCTGCTGACGGGCGAATCGCATTCCGCGGCCCTCATCGCGTTGCGCGACACCGAGCTGCTTCGCATCGGGCCCAAGGCGTTCGACCTGCTGCTGACGCGCTACCCGCGCGTCATGCTGAACCTCTTGAAGCTCGTGGTGCGCCGTCTGCGCCACACGACGCGCGGCGGGATGCAGCATTCGCGTCCCAAGACCTTCGCCGTCGTGCCGCTCCAGCGCGGCCTTAGAGATGCGCCCACCGCGCGCA
>Ga0137452_1000125_pt1 | contig 23021 bp, 20 predicted proteins | sample EasRivERMGT513_2_FD_102312 | JGI IMG/M metagenome (GOLD analysis project Ga0137452, IMG submission 102312) | Soil microbial communities from meander-bound floodplain in the East River, Colorado, USA - East River MetaG ERMGT513_2 | ecosystem: Environmental > Terrestrial > Soil > Floodplain ...
AGGAGGTCGCCATAGACTTGGCGGCAGCCGGCACCACCGTCGGCGACGGCCAGGCGGACACCGTGAACGTCAAGGGCACGGGTGGCGCCGACGACATCACTGTAACGGTCTCCAACTCCGTCCTCAATGTCACCGGGTTGGCGGCACAGGTGACCATCGCTCATGGCGAGACCGCTGATGTTCTGTCGATCAATGGCGGTGCCGGCAACGACACCATCGATGCATCCGCGAGCCCCGCCGGAACAATGGGCTTCAGGCTCAGCGGCGGCGATGGAAACGATGTGCTGCTCGGCGGCGCGGGCAACGACGTGTTTGCGTTTACCTCCGGCGAGAGCGGACACGATGTGATCCGGAATTTCCACGTCCACGGCGCAAGTGCGCAAGGCGACGTGGTCCTACTCTCGGGCTTTTCGGATCAAACATTCGATCAGGCAGTCGCGAACGGTCACATCGCGCAAGCAGGAGCCGACGTCGTGATATCGGATGGAGCGAACATCATCGCGACGTTGCAGGATGTATCCCTTTTCTCCCTGCATGGGTCGGACTTCCTCTTCATGTAAGTCAGATTTCCATGTTCGATTCACCGAAATGACGGGAACGATCATCATCAAGTAGATCGATTCGAAGCTTGTTCCGCCGCGGAAGTCTCCCTTCGCGGCGCCAGGAGCCGAGGTCGGGCCCGCCCCTCCCCCGACCTCGGCTCCCTCCTTCTCGACACGATTCCGGTTATGGCGAACCTATGAAATTGTGCCGGGTGCTTGGAATGACCGGCACATGCCAACAAGCGGCCATGGAGCCGCGAGGCGGAAGGGAACTTGCTGAGAGCGGCAGCAGTCGTTTCGCGCGCTACTCCAGACGCACGTTCTTGCTGAAGTCGTAATCGACGCCGCTTTCGCTCTCGAAACGCCAGCGCACCTGATCCGTCTTCCACTCTCCGGCGAACACCTCGCGCAGGAAGCGCATCTGCGCGCTCCAGCCCGCATCGGCCTGCGGCTTGCGGTAGCGCCCCGGCATCGTGTCGTTGAGCCAGCCATGCGGCGCGCCCGCATAGAGATGCATCTCGTACGACTTCTTGTGGCTCTCCAGCGCATTGCGCAGGCGCCGTACGTCGTCGATCGAGATCAGATGATCGGCGGCACCGAACGCCGCGAACACGGGGCAGGGGAGTGCGGCGATCACGTCGTCGAACGCCTTCGGCTGGAGTGCAGTCACCTCCCACTCGCGCGGCGCGGCCGCGCCGTACCACACGATCGCGGCCGCGATCTTCTGCTGGGCGGCGAACACGAGCGGGTGCCGTCCCGTCTGGCAATAGCCCGCGACCGCGATCTTGCTCAGGTCCGCGGCGGGGTGACCTTCGAGCGCCGTCAGCGCCGCTTTGATCAGCTGCACCGACTCCGGATCGGACATGTCGTAGCGCGCATTGCCCGCGTTCAAGTTCCGCTGGTCGGGATGCTTGAAGAAGAAATTTGGCGCCACCGCCACCACGCCATCGGCCGCTGCGCGCAGCGCCAGGTCCTTGGCGTGCTTCACCAGGCCATAGCGCTCATGCATCAGCACCACGACCGGGAACGTGCCGCCACGGTCGGGCCGCGCGAGGAACGCGGGCATCCCGCCCGGGCATATGATGTCTTCGCTGCGCACTGCTGCTTGAGCCATCGATTCCTCCGTCGAAACCTCAGTCCTTCATCAGCGCGACCGCTTCATCGACGCTCATTACGCGCGCCATGCGCGGGAAGACGCGGTCCATGAAGAAGTCGTGGTTCGGTCCCCGCGACGAATAACAGGCGTCGCGCACGACCACGACACCGTAGTCGAGATCGCGCGCCGCGAACACCGTGCTCGCGATGCCGACATCGGTCGAGCCGCCGGCGATCACGATCGTGTCGATGCCCCGAACCTTCAGCTGAAGGTCGAGCTGAGTCTGGAAGAACGAGCTCCAGCGCTGCTTGGGCACCAGCACGTCGCCCTTGGCGGGCGCGACCTCCTTGGCGATCTCGGCGTCCCATGAGCCTGCGTGGAAACGCGGCCGGATCGGGCGCTCCGCGCTGCCGCCCGGGGTCAAGTCCATGTCGGTGTCGGTCAGGCGGTCGACCGTGTCCGACCCATCGGGCGCGTGCGCGCCTGCAGGATAGAACGTGGTGAGGCCTGCGCGCCGCGCACCCTTCAGCAGCCGCTCCATGTTCTCGATGATGTGGCGCTCGGCCAGGAATTTCTGCTTCGCCGGACTTTCCGGATGCAGATAGCCGTTCAGCGCATCGAACAGCACCAGCCCGGTGTGGCCCGCGCCGAGATGCTCCTCCAGCCGCGCAATCTTCGCCATGTCTCCCCACTCTTAGTGCAACGATAACGTCCTCAGCCGCGCGACGATGTTCGGCGGCATGCGGTAGGCTTCGTCGAGCATCTGCTGGATCTGCGGACCCGTGCGTGGGTTTTCCACACCGAGAGCCAGGCGGTTCGAATCCGCGAGAAACGCAGGGTCCTTGAACGTGTCCTCGAGCGCCTTGCGCATGATGGCGACGCGATCTGCCGGCACGCCCGGCGGCATCAGATAGGGACGGCCCATGGTCACCTGCGCGAGTCCCGCCTGCAGCAACTGCTTGTCGTCGGGGTTTGTCACGAGATCGAGCGCCGACGGCACGTTCGGCAATGCAGGCTCCTTCTCGAGTCCGTACTGCAGGATCACCTTGACGTTCCGCTCCGTCCGCCAGTTCGGTCGCGTCGCGTTCAGCGTGTTGTAGAACAGGCTCGGGAAGCCATCGACCTCGCCGCGCTCCATCGCGAGATAGGCCTCGTTCTGGCCGGGATAGCCGACGACGATCTTCATCTTCGTCTTGAGCGTCTCGTTGATGAGCCGCGCATAAAAGCTCGGCGTCGAATTGGCGCCCGACGAGCCGACCGTGATCTCGCGCCGTTGCAAATCCTCGATCGTGTTGACGGGCGCCGTCTTCCACACCACGACGAGACCGACCTCGATGCTGGGCGAGCCGAGCCAGTTGAATTTCGTCGGGTCGTAGACGGCTTCGCGCGTGCCGAGCAGCGGCTCGAACGGCAGATTGTTCTGAATGGCGCCGATGAACGTGCCGTCCTTCGGCGCGCTCCGGTACAGATAATTCGTCGCGCTGATGCCGCCCGCGCCGGGCATGTTCGTCACGATCACGCGCGGGTTGCCCGGAATGTGCTTCGGAAGATAGCGCGCGATCGTGCGGCCCATGACGTCGTAGCCGCCGCCGGCGCTCGAGCTGATCACGAGCGTGACCGTCTTGCCGCGATAGAAATCGTTCTGCGCCGACGCGGTGGTCCACAGCAAGAGTGCCGCGCCAAGCGCGACGGCCACACGGTGCGCGAACATCCACATCGCGCTAATACGGCTTGACCGTGCCCGCGACCGTGGTGCGCAGCATCAGCCGGCGCTGGTCGGCGGGGAAATCCTTGCGCGCATGACTTGAACAGCGATTGTCCCACAACAGGAGATCGCCCAGCCGCCAGGAGTGCTCGTAGACGAACTCCGGCCGCTCCGCATGATCGAACAGCGGAGCTAAGAGCTCGTCGCTTTCCGCTTTCTCTATGTCCATGATCTTCATGGTCATCAGCCGATTGACATAGACGGCTTTGCGCCCCGTGTCTTCGTGCGTGCGGAACACCGGATGGACCCACTCGGTGAAGGCTTCCGTTCCGCCGCTGCCGTCGCGATGCTGCTGGCCGTAATTGTAGTGGTTGAGTGCGCGCTTGCCTTCGAGGCGTCTGCGCAAAGCCGGATCCAGCGTCTCGTAAGCCGCATAACCGCTCGCGAACAGCGTCTCGCCGCCATGCGTCGGTATCTCGACCGAATAGAGCAAGGTGCCCTTGCTCGGCACTTCGCGGTGGATCATGTCGTGATGGAACATCATCTCGCCGTCGGGCAGCGCGCCGATCGGCTCGCCGTTCTCGCGGATGTTCGAGATCAGCATGATGCCGGGCAGCATGCGCGAGAACCCCGGCGGATGATATTTCGCCGGCCGGCTCAGCTCACCGAGCGCGCCGAAGAAGCTCGTCGCGCGGATCAGATCCTCCTGCGACAGAGTCTGCGCCGGAAACACGATCACCAGGTGATCGAGCCATGCCTGGTAGATCGCTTTGATCGTGTTCTCGTTCGGCTGCTCGCGCAGATCGATCCCGCGGATCTCCGCGCCGATATGCTTCGTGAGCGGCACGACCTCCAATTTCGTTCGTGTTATGGCGTCCATGTGGCCCTCCCTACGCGAGGCCCTGTGATTTCTGTGTGGCGGGATTGTAGGGCACCCGGCGTGGCAATTCCAACTCGCGGGCCGGCAGCCGCCCCTTGATCAAGTCCGCGGCTTTCTCCGCCATCATCAGCACGGTCGCGTTGATGTGAGCGGAGACGAGATCGGGCATCGCGGAGGCATCCACCACGCGCAGCCGCTCGGCGCCTAAGACCCGCATCTGAGGGTCCAGCACGCAATCTTGGGTCGTCCCCATGGGGCAGGTGCTCGCGGGATGATGCGCGGTGATCGCCGTCTTTTTGATCCAGGCGTCGATCTCGGCGTCGGTGTTCACCTTGTCGCCCGGCGAGGTCTCCTTGCCGCGATAGGGATCAAGAGGCTTCTGCATCGCCACCTCGCGCGCGCGTTTGAATCCCTCGCGCAACTTCGCGAGATCGGAAGGCGCAGACAGCAGGTTCATGACAATGCGGGGGTGCGCGCGCGGATCGGATGACGAAAGCTTCACCTCGCCGCGACTCTCGGGGTGCAGCAGCGTGGGGCGAATGCCATAGCCGTCGACATAAGCGCGCTTGATCAACGGAAACCAGAGATGCGCGTGCGTCGGCGCGCCGCGGAACATGAACTCGATGTCGGGCACCGCAAGCTCGGGCCGCGTCTTGATGAACGCGTGCAGTCCGCCGGGTACGACGGTCGCCACGCCTGTGCCGAAGAGATGCGCGGATACCATCCCCATCGCCATGCGGTCGAAACGCATCGCGTCGCGGAACGGGCCGGCGGTCGGCCGGCTGTACATGATCAGCACCGCCGGATGATCTTGGAGGTTCTTGCCGACAGGAAGATCGAGCACCGGCTTCATGCCGATCTCGTTCAGATACGCCGCGGGGCCGATGCCCGACAGCATCAGGATCTGCGGCGTGTTGAACGTGCCGCCGGACAGGATGACTTCCTTCTCCGCTGTTGCACGCGACGTTGCTCCGTTGCGCACATACTCGACACCTGTCGCCTTGGTGCCCTGCATCAGCACGCGCGTCGTCAATGCGCCGGTCTCGACCGTCAGATTGCGCCGCTTCAGCGCGGGTCTCAGATACGCGCTCGCAGCCGATGACCTCCGCCCGTCGCGGATCGAATATTGGCTGCGCCCGAAGCCTTCGTGCGTCGCCGCGTTATAGTCCTGCACATGCGGATAGCCTGCGGCCTTCGCCGCCTCGATCCACGCGGCGTAAAGGGGATCGTTCGTCCGCGCCCACTCGACGCCGACATGGCCCTTCGCGCCGCGCCAATCGTTCTCGCCCCCTTCCCAGCGCTCGACGCGTTTGAAATAGGGCAGCACGCCGTCATACGACCAGTTGAGCGCGCCGTTCTGCGCCCAGCGGTCGTAGTCGCCGGGATCGCCGCGCGTGAACGCCATCACATTGATCGACGACGAGCCGCCCAGGACCTTGCCGCGCATCGCCTCGATCCGCCGTCCGTTCAGATGCGGCTCGGGCTCGCTTTCATAGCCCCAGTCGAACATGCGCCGCTTGTGCATCATGCCGAGCCCGAGCGGGATGTGGATGTAGGGATGCCGATCCTTGCCACCCGCTTCGAGCAGCAGCACGCGCGCGCCTTCGTCCTCGCTCAGGCGATTGGCCAGCACGCATCCCGCCGACCCCGCACCGACGATGATGTAGTCGTAGGCTGTGTCCACGCGTTCAACGCACGAGCTGGGCGGCGCGCTGCACGATTTCGCGCGGCGCGGCGTACGCGGTCTTGAGCAGCGCCTCGATCTCAGCCCCCGTCAGCGGATCGACTTCCATTTGCAGCTTTTCGGCATCGGCAAGGAACGCCGGATCCTTCAGCGTCGCCTCGAACGCCGCGCGCAGGATCGCCACCCGATCGGCCGGTACACCCGGCGGCATCGCGAACGGCCGTCCCATCTCCTGTCGCGCTAGGATCAGTTGCAGAACCTGTTTGTCCTCAGGATTGGCGACCAGATCGAGCGCATTCGGCACATCTGGCAGATCGCGCTGCTTCTCGAGTCCAATCTGCACGATGATGTTCACCTTGCGATCGCGGAACCAGTCCGGGTGCATTGTCTTCAGCGTGGAATACGACAGCCCGCACACGCCATCGACCTCGCCGCGTTCGAGCGCGAGCGTCGTGCCCGAGCCTTCGGTGTAGCCACCGATCACCTTGAACTTCGTGCCGAGGAACTGGTTGAGGATCTTCGGCATGATCGAGGAATTTCCGCCGGCCCCCGATGCGCTCACCGCCACCTCGCGCGCCTTCGCCTGCTCGATGCGCGTCAGCGGGCTGCCCTGCCAGGTGACGCAGATGTTGTCGAGCTTGCCGATGCTGCCGATCCAGTTGAGCTTCTGCGCATCGAACCGCGCCGCGCGCTCGCCGAACAGTGGGTCCATCGCGGCGCCGTTGGTCAGCGCGGCGAAGGTGAAACCATCGGCCGGCGTGTTGTTGTAAAGCGTGTTCGCCGCGATCAGCCCGCCAGCACCCGGCAGGTTCCTCGGCACGATCGTCGGATTGCCCGGAATGTGCTTCGACATGTGGCGGGCAAGCGCGCGTGCATAGGTGTCGTAGCCGCCGCCCGCACCGCTCGCGATCACCATGTTGATCTGCTTGCCGCGATAGAACGGCGCCTGCGCCTGTGCGCGTACGCGCTCAGGCACCAACGCGAACAGCAGCGCCAGCAGCAGAAAAGCAGTCACCGCGCGGATCATGCCCGATCCTAGCCCGGAATCATCTCGGCCAGCAGCCGGCCGTAGCCCGGCACCGGATGATTGACCGTCAGCCGACGCTGGATTTCCCAGCACCGCGCGGGCACCGGATGCAGCACTGGCACGCCAAGGTCGCGCTCCAGAAGATCGATGATCCCCATCACGCGCCAGCCGGAGCCCAGCAGATAAATCGCCTGGGCGTCCTTGCGGTGCTTCAGGAACACCTTCTTCACGTGCGAATAGACAAGCTCGGGCGAGAGGTTCCCGACCTCCTTGAACGGCACGTCGATGCCCTCCATCGCGAGCACGTCGAAACCTGCATCGACGAAATACTTCCCGAATGTCTCGTTGATGTTGCCCGGGAAATACGAGGCGCCAACGAACCGCTTCACCTTCAGCGCGTTGAGCGCGCGGATGTGGTTCGTCCCCGACGTGAACACCGGCGTGCGGTACTTCTGCTCCCACTTCTTGATCAGCTCCGCTTCGCCCGCGTAGCCCAGCACCATGAACGGCGGCGCGCCCTCGGGGTGGATCAAATCGACCTCGTGCTCGGCCAACTTCGCGATCAGCGGCTCGTAGCTCTTGATGATGTTCGCGAACTCTTCCCGCGCGCCGCGCTGGATATCGAGGAAGAGCGGGATGATGCCGATGCCCTCGGGCAGGATGCGGCATAATTCTTCGACCGAACCGGGACGCATGGTCGGTTTGATGTTGCCGACCACGCCGCGCCAAGATGTGAACGCCACGTTCAACCCCTATGCTGGATTGGCGCCGAAAGTAGGCTTTTTATGGGGCCGAATCCAAGCCTTGTTGAAGTGCGGTTTCCTTGTATAACCGCGCCCAAAGGACTGCTCAAGAAAACGCCATGGCTTACCGAGTGACCGTCGATACCGGGGGCACGTTCTCCGACTTCGTCTACCTCAACGAGGCGACGGACGAGGTCACGGTCGCCAAATTGCCCTCGACGCCCGACGACCCGTCGCGCGCGATCCTCGCCGGCGTCGAAGTGCTGCTCGCGCGTGGCGTCGCGCCCGACGACATCTTCTATTTCTGTCACGGCACCACGGTCGGCACCAATGCGCTGCTCGAGGGCAAGGGTGTGCGCACGGGTCTGCTTGTCACGCAGGGCTTCCGCGGCATCTACGAGGTCGCGGAGCAGTGCCGGCCTCACGGTTCGGCCATCTTCGATATCTTCTACGACCGTCCCCCGCTGCTCGTGCCCGAAAGCCGCACCGGCGAAGTCGCCGAACGCGTGTCCGCGCAAGGCGAAGTCCTGCTGCCTCTCGATGAGCGCGCCTTGCGCGCAACCATCCGCGAGCTCCGTGGCCAGGATGTGCAGTCCGTCGCGATCTGCCTGCTGTTCTCGTTCTTGAAACCGGAGCACGAGGAGCGCGCCCGCGCGATCATCGAAGAAGAGATTCCCGGCGTCGCCGTATCGCTCTCGTCCGATGTCGTGCCGCAGATCCGCGAATATTACCGGCTGTCGACCACGGTGATTAACGCCTATCTCGAACCGATCCTCGCGCGCTACATCGCCAATCTCGAATCGAGGTTGGCCGAGGTTCACGTCAAGACACCGCAGAAATACATCATGCAGTCGAACGGCGGCATGGCGACGTTCTCCGCGAGCGCAAGGAAGGCCGTGGCGACCGTGCTCTCGGGACCAGCCGGCGGCATCACTGCAAGCGTGCAGACTTGCCGCACGACGGGATTGAAGAACCTCATCACCTTCGACATGGGCGGTACGTCCTGCGACGTGGCGCTGATCAAGGACGGCGAGCCTTCGGTGCAAAGCCGCGGCAAGATCGAGGGCCGCGATATTGCGCTCCCCATGATCGACATCAACACGGTGAGCGCTGGCGGTGGCACGCTTGCTCGCGTCGACCGCTTCGGCATTCTCGAAGTCGGCCCGCAGAGCGCAGGCGCGGTGCCCGGTCCCGCATGCTACGGCCGCGGCGGCACGGAGCCCACCATCACCGACTGCAACGTCGTGCTCGGTTATCTCGGCGAGGACAATTTCCTCGGCGGCAAGATGAGGCTCGACTCTACTGCCGCCCGCCGTGCCGTGGACGCGCATGTGGCGAAGAAGCTGTCGCTCAGCGTCGAAGACGCCGCCGAGGGCATCGTCCGAATCATCGATGTGAAGATGCAGGAGGCGATCAAGGCCATCTCCACGATGCGCGGGCATGATCTCTCCGACTTCCAGCTGCTCGCCTTCGGCGGTGCGGGCCCGCTGCACGCCGCGCGCATCGCCAAAGAGCTCGGCATGGCGGGCGTCGTCGTGCCGCTCTATCCCGGCGTCTACTCCGCGATGGGCTTGCTCATGTCGGACGTGAAGCACGACTACATCCGCTCCAAGCTCTCGCCGCTTGCGAAGGTGAACGAAGCCGAAGTCGCAAACGTGTTCGGCGAGTTGCAGGCCCACGCGCTGCGCGATCTGAAAGCCGAGAACTTCCGCGACGATCAGATCGGCATCGAGCGCGCGCTCGACATGCGCTACGCAGGGCAGGGCTACGAGATCACGGTTCCCTGCGGTGAAGCCCTAAATCTCGCCGCGCTGCGCCGGCAATTCGACGACAACCATAAGCAGATGTTCGGTCACACCGCGCCCGAGGAGCCGGTCGAAATCGTCTCCTATCGCTTGCGTGGGATCGGCCGCGTGCCGCCGGTGAAGCTGCCGAGCTATCGCGCGCAAGGCGTCGCGCTGAAAGACGCGCTCCGCGAAACGCGCAAAGCGCGCTTTGGCGGTGTAACGCTCGATTGCCCGGTCTACCAGCGCGACCGGCTCGATGTCGGCATCCGCTTCGACGGCCCCGCCATCATCGACCAGCTCGACGCCACGACGGTCATTCCGCCCGGCTACTCCGCGCGTGTCGATGAGTTCAAGAACATCCTGATCGGCGTGGGGCGCGCCTGATGGCAATCGACGGCCAGGCCAAGCTCGGCGCGATCGACATCGAGATCGTGAAAGCCTCGCTTTCCGGCATCGTGCAGGAGATGCAGAACTCGCTCTTCCGCACCGGCTTTTCGACCATCGTGCGCGAATCCCAGGATGCCTCCTGCGCCATCATGGACGTGCGCGGCGACGTGATCGCGCAGCATGTCGTGCTGCCGCTCCACATGGGCGCGTTCCCTGCCTGCTGCGGCGCGGTGATCAACACGTATCGCGGCGACATCGAGGACGGCGACGCCTATCTGATCAATCATCCCTACGAAGGCGGCAGCCCGCACGCCCCCGACATGGCGGTGATCACGCCGATCTTCATCGAACGCGAGCTGATCGGCTTCTGCGGCTCGATCGCGCACAAGAGCGATATCGGCGGTCCCGTGCCCGGCTCGTGCTCGGGCCAGGCGCGCGAGACCTTCAACGAAGGCCTGCACCTTCCGGCGGTGCGCTACCACCGCGGCGGCCAGCGCAGCATCGAGATCGAGCAGATCATCGCCGCCAACAGCCGTACGCCCGAGCTCGTGCTCGGCGACATCCGCGGCCAGGTCGGTGCGAGCCGCCTCGGCGAGCAGCGGGTGCGCGAGCTGATCGCGAAATTCGGCAAGACGAACGCGCTCGCCTGCTTCACGCGGCTGCTCGAGCTGGCCGAGATGAAGATGAGAAGCGCCATCGCCGAGTGGGTCGACGGCCGCTTCGAGGCCGAGCGCTTCGTCGACGACGACGGCGTCGATCTGAACCAGCCCGTGCGCATCCATGTCGTCGTCGAGAAGAAGGGCGACGCGATCCGCTTCGATTTCTCCGGTTCGGCCGATCAGACCAAGGGCCCGGCGAACGTACGCCCGCCGCTGGTCAAAGCTGCGGTTGGCTACGCGCTGATCTCGCTGGTCGATCCGCTCATCTTCATCAATTCGGGCATCATGCGCTCGTTCTCGATCAAGACGCGCGAAGGCAGCGTGCTCGATCCTAAGTTCCCGGCGCCCGTAAATACGTACAACGCCACCGTCCACGCGATGGTGGAATCGCTCTTCGCCGCGCTCTCTCACGTGGTGCCGGCCCGCGCGCGCGCCGACGGCTGCGGCAGCCGCTCGATTGTCATCGGCGGGCGCTCGACGTCGGCCGGCAAGGCCTATGTGCAGTACGAGATCGTCGGCGGCGGCGCGGGCGGGCGCGCCAGCAAGGACGGCGCCTCGGGCACCTCCGTCAATCAGAGCAACGCCAAGATCGCCTCGATCGAGATCATCGAAAGCGAATTTCCCACGCGCGTGCAGCTTTTCGAGCTGATCAAGGATTCGGGCGGCGCGGGCGAATTCCGCGGCGGGCTCGGCATCAGGCGCGAGTACGTCAACCTCGCCGACGCGCGGTTTTCGATCCGCTCATCCAAGCACATCATTCCGCCGCTTGGCGCCGCGGGCGGGGGGGAAGGCCGCACCGGCGACATCATCATCAATCCCGACACCGACGCGGAGAAACATCTGCCCACGCGCTACGCCGATTATCCGCTGAAAGCAGGCGACGTGTTCCGGCTCGATACACCCGGTGGCGGCGGTCTCGGCGATGCACGCAAACGCGATCCGGCCAAGGTGCTCGCCGATGTGATCGAGGGCTACGTCTCGCCTGAGTGCGCAAAAAGCGACTACGGCGTCATCGTCACGCGCAACGGCCGCGACTGGCACATCGACGAAACCGCAACCGCGAAACTGCGCGGCACACAAACAGTAAAACGGAGGAGCGACTCATGACAGTGAAACACACCGGCGTCGTCGGTCTCGGCGCGATGGGCCACCAGATGGCGCGTCACATGGTGCTGAAGGGCTTCGACGTCGCGGGCTATGACGTCCTCGCAGAAGCGATGACCCGCGCCAAATCCGCTGGCATCAAGACCGTGAACAGCATCGCCGATGTCGGCGAATCCGCCGAGGTTGTTGTCGTGATGGTTGCGACCGACAAGCAGGTCGAAGACGTGATCGTCCGTTCGGGCCTACTCGATCGCCTGAAAAAGGGCTCCGTCGTCTGCGTGTCCAGTTCGACCTCGCCGGACACCTCGCGCGAGATGGAGGCGATGTGCAACAAGCGCGGCATCGGCCATCTCGACACGCCCGTCGTGCTCGGCCAGGAAGCCGCCGACACCGGCACGCTCACGGTGTTTTGTGGCGGCAAGGCGGACGCGTTCGAGAAGGCGAAGCCCGCCCTTTCGGCCTTCGGCGCGAAGGTCATGCATGTCGGCCCCGCGGGCATGGGGCAGCTCACCAAGACCGCGAACAACATGCTGCTCTGGGCCTGCATGGCCGCGAATTACGAGGTGTTGGGCTTCGCCAAGAAGATGGGCGCGGATATTCCGAAACTGGTGGATGCGCTTCAATTCTCGAGTGGCGCCAACTGGTCGCTCGAACGCTGGGGCCGCGGCACGGCCAAGTGGGTCGAAAAGGACATGGATGTGGCGCTCGATCTCGCGCAGCACGCGAATGCGCCCGTGCCGCTGTCGGCTTTGGTCGATCAGCTGATGAAGGGCATGAACCAGGCCAAGATGCAGGCGTTGCTGGAATAGGGCGCTCGGGTTGTGCTGGCGCGAGGCCGCCTATGCCGCCACAATACGACGCCCGCGCGTGGAGGAGTCAGTGAGAGTGTTGGCCATCAAAGTTCTCATGCTCTCCGCGTTCGCGGCGGCGGTGGGCATGTTCTCCGCCTCCGCCCCTGCTGCCGCACCGCAGAAACTTAGCCCGCTCAAAGTCGCCTATGACGGCTACTCGATGACCACGGCGCCGATGAACTACTCGGTGCAGAAGGGCATCTTCAGGAAGCATGGGCTCGATGTGACCATCACCTATGTCGACGCCGGCACCACGCTCACGCAGGCGGTGGTCGGCGGCTCGGTCGGCATCGCGCAGAACGGCTATACGCCCGTCGCCGCGGCCGCGGTCCAAGGCGCGGACGTCGTCTTCATCGGCGGCATCTCGAACCAGCTGCCCTTCCAGCTCGTGGTGAAGAGCAACATCCGCTCCGCCGCCGATCTCAAGGGCAAGAAGATCGCGATCAGCCGCATCGGCTCCTCGACCGACATCGCCGCGACCTACGCACTGCGCCATCTCGGGCTCAACCGCAGCGACGTCACGATCCTGCAATTGGGCGGAGAGGGCACGCGCACCGCGGCGATGCTCTCGGGCCAGATCGATGCATCGCTCGAGCAATATCCGCGCACCGGCGAGCTTATCGGCAAGGGATTCCGCGTGCTTGTCGATTGTCTGGAGATCGCGGTCGACTACCCCAACACGTCCTATGTCTCGACGCGCGCCTTCATCCAGAAAAATCCCGACATCGTGAAGCGGTTCCTCATGGGCATCGCGGAGGGCATCCACGAATTCCGCAAGAACAAAGAGGAAGCCATCCGCCTCACCGCGGCGTTCCTCAAGACCACTCCGGGTCCGGACCTCGAAAAGGCTTACGATGTCTTCACCTCGCGCGTATATCCCGACATTCCGCGTCCTTCGCTCAAGGGGATCGCGCTCGTCTTGGACGAGATGAAGACCCGCGTGCCGAAGGCCGGCACTGTGAAGCCCGAGAGCATCGTCTACACCACGCCATTCGACGAGCTGGAGAAGGAAGGCTTCTTCGCGAAGCTGAAATAGGGCGGCTGATCGGATGGATGCAGCACGCCAGCCCAAGCTCGAAGCCAAGGCCGTCAAGCTCGCCTTCTACAACGAGCGGATGAAGCGCCGCCTCCAGGTGCTCGACGGCATCGATCTGAAGGTCTTCGAAGGCGAGCTCGTTGCCATCGTGGGCCCATCCGGTTGCGGCAAGTCGACCTTCCTGAATGCCGTCGACGGTCTGACCAAGATCAACGGCGGCGAGATCAAAGTCGACGGCAAGCTCGTCACCGCGCCCGGTCCGGACCGCGCGATGGTGTTCCAGCAGGATTCGCTCTTCCCCTGGTACACGGTCACGCGCAACGTCACCTATGGCTTGGAGCTGCAGAACCGCCTCGGCAAGGACGAGATTCTCGACCGCGCGGATGCGCTGATCGATCTCGTCGGCCTTGAAGGCTTCGCCGATCACTATCCGCACGAGCTGTCCGGCGGCATGCGCCAGCGCGTCAACATCGCGCGCGCCCTTGCGCCGGACCCGCAGCTTCTGCTGCTGGATGAGCCTTTCGCCGCGCTCGACGCGCAGACGCGCGAGTTCATGCAGGTCGAGCTGATGAAGATTCTCTCTCGCGCGCGCAAGACGGCGCTCTTCATCACGCATCAGATCGACGAAGCGATCTTCCTGGCCGACCGTGTCGCCGTGTTCTCCGCGCGGCCCGCCCGCGTGAGGGAGATCGTCACCGTCGATCTGCCTGCGCAGCGCACGCTCGAAGTGAAGCTGCAGCCGCGCTTTCGCGAGCTCTACAATCACGTCTGGCGCCTGATCCAGGAAGAGTCTGCGCGCACCGGGTTCGCGCTCAGCAACGGAGGTGCCGCGTGACCGTCGCTCCCGCTCCTGGCCGCGCCGCCGCGCGCGAGAACGCCGACGACGCGCCGCCCGAACGTTCGTTCTGGAAGCGGAACGAGAATTTCATTCTCGGGCTCGCATCCGTGATCGCGTTCCTTGCGTTCTGGGAATTCTCCGTGCGCGCAGGCTGGGTCAATCCGCTCTTCACCAGCTCGCCGAGCCGCATCCTTGCCACGGGCTTCGAGATGTTTGCCGACGGCAGCATCTATCCCGACCTCTGGGTCAGCACACAGGAGTTCGTGCTCGGCTACGGACTGGCGGTCATCGCCGGCGTGCCGCTCGGCATTCTGATGGGCTGGTACACACGGCTGAACGCGCTGCTCGATCCCTTCGTCAACGCGCTCTACGCGACGCCTCGCATCGCGCTCATGCCGCTCGTCATCATCTGGTTCGGCATCGACATGTCGGCGAAGGTCGCGATCATCTTTCTCGCCACTGTCTTCCCAATCATCATCAGCACGATGACCGGGGTGCGCACGATGGAGCGCGACTACGTCAGGGTCGCGCGTTCGTTCGGCGCCTCCGACCGCCAGCTGTTCACAACCGTTGCGCTTCCGTCGTCCATCCCACACATCCTCACGGGGTTGCGCCTCGGCCTTGGACACGCGCTGATCGGTATCGTCGTGGGCGAGATGTATGGCGCGTCAGCCGGCATCGGCTACATGATGCAGACCGCCGGCGCGACCTTTCAGACCGACAAGGTCATGGTCGGCATCATCATCATCGCCGGGGCGGGGATGGCGCTCACGCAGGTGCTCAAGATGATCGAGGCACGTTTCGATGTCTGGCGCCCCGATCATCATGCGTAAACCAACAAAACCCGGGGCCGTTAAGCATAATCATTACAATCCCTTGGAATGGATGACTTTCTTAAGGGCATTAGCAGTTTGTTAACCGCTCGGGTTCATTCTTGTTAACGCGGGGGCGCTTCCGGGGAAGTGGAGGTGCTTGTGGCCAGTTACCGGAATGACATGACGATCTACGGGCGAGCGGTCATCGCGGCCCGTTCGAGACCCGAAGTCGCGGGCTCGCTACCGACGGACGCGATCGCGCTTCGCGCAAAAGCTGCACGCTACCGACGGCTCGCAGAAGTCCTGTTCGATCAGCGCGTTATCGCGGAAGTGCACGCGTGCGCACGCGATCTCGATGCGGAAGCGTCGTGGGTTGAAAGACAGGCCGCCTATAGGGCAGAACTGCTCGAGCGGAAGCGGGCGAATAACTGAAGCGGCGTCACTTCTATCCGGCCGCGCGCCGCCGGTGCGCCAGCGCGATTCGGCGGAAGATCTGCAGCCACCGCACGCCACCCATCAAATCGCCGTCACGGAACAGGGTATCAGCCCGGCGGGCAGCAACCTTGTCCGCCTCTTCGCCATGCTCGCTGATCAGCTGGTCGGCGTCTCTCGTGAGCTGATAGTCGTCTTGCGCGCTGTAGTCGCGGCCTTCGGCGGCATCGGAAACGGAATGCATCGAGCTTCCCCCCTACGACGCATGCGAAGCAGAACTTTACCATATTAAAAGTGTGGATAAGCTGAACGCTCTGTCGCACCCACAATGTGTCGCACCCTGACGATCGGGTCGTTAACTTTTGGATCGATCGCGAGTTCGTCGGTTAGTCGACAGAGCGATCCAGTTCAGCGCCAAACCTCGTCCGAAACTTCAACCACGAGGTTCAGCTTCGCCCATTGTTCGTCTACGGAGAGAATATTGCCTTCCTCCGTGCTGGCGAAGCCGCATTGCGGACTGAGGCAAAGCTGATCGAGCGCCACATGGACTTCCGCTTCGCCGATCCTGCGCTTGATGTCGTCCTTGCGCTCGAGACTGCCCGTCTTTGTTGTGACAAGCCCGAGCACAATCTGCTTCGTGCCCTTGGGCACAAAGCGCAGCGGCTCGAAGCCGCCCGCCCGGTCGCTGTCGTATTCGAGGAAATAGCCGTCGTAATTGCACGCGCCGAACAGCATTTCGGCCACCGGCCCATAGCCGCCCGACGTGATCCAGGTCGAACGGAAATTGCCCCGGCAAATATGCGTCGTGATCGTCATGTCCGCGGGTTTTGCTGCCAGCACCTGATTGATCATGCCTGCATAGGACTGCGCCAGGTTCTCCGTATCGGTGCCGCGCTGCTTGGCCTTCTCCACTTCATCCTTCGAGCAGAGATAGGCCCAGGCGGTATCGTCGAACTGCAGATAGCGGCAGCCCGCGTCGTAGAACGCCTTCATCGCCTGGCGATAGGTCTCGGCCAGCGCATTGAACAACGCGTCACGATCGCCATAGAGCTTCCGATCCACCGAAGCGAGCCGGAAGTGGAGCACGTTCGGACTCGGGATCGTCATTTTCGCAGTCGCTGTCGTGCACGACTTCAGAAAGCGGAAATGATCGAGCATCGGATGATCGCGCGGAAAACCGAGCGGCCCCACGATGTGCGGCGCTAGTGCTTTCGTCTGCGTGCCCTGGAACTGGATGCCGCTCGACGACTCGCGCAATTCGACGCCATCGAGCATGCCGAAGAAATCGAAGTGCCACCAGGAACGGCGGTACTCGCCGTCGGTGACCGATCTGAGCCCGATCGCCTGCTGCATTCCGACAATCTTTTGGATCTCGCGATCCTCGATCGCTTTGAGCTCGGCCGCGCCGATGTCACCTTGCGCAAATTGCGCCCGTGCGCGTGCGACCGCGGGACTGCGCAACAGGCTGCCCACGTGATCGGCCCTAAACGGCGGTGACGTCCGCATTGTCATGCGTTCAGCGTCTCATGGTTTGACGGCGACCGGTAGCCTCTCCGATCGCCGCCTCCAAAGCGTTGTCGTCGACCGGCTTAAGCGGTTGCACGCCTCATCGACGGCTCCTCGTAGAGCCAGCGCTGCACGGCGCCTGCGAGAGCCGCTCCGATCAGCGGCGCCACCCAGAAGGCCCAAAGCTGCCCCAGCGCCCAGGTCCCTTGAAAGATCGCGACCGCTTCCGAGCGCGCCGGATTGACCGAAGTGTTCGTCACGGGGATCGAGATCAGGTGGATCAGTGTCAGCGCAAGACCAATCGCCAACGGTGCAAATCCCTTCGGCGCGCCGTCGGACGTAACTCCGAGGATCACCATCAGGAACATGAACGTCATCACCACTTCGCAGATGAGCGCCGCCTGGAGCGAATAGCCTTGCGGTGAATGCTCGCCATAGCCGTTCGACGCGAAACCGGCAGTGACGTCGAAGCCCGGTGCGCCGCTCGCGATTGAATACAGCACGGCGCCCGCCGCGATGCCGCCGATCATCTGCACAAGGATGTAGGGAATCACGAGCTTCATCGGAAAGCGTCCGCCGACGAAGAGCCCGATGGTCACCGCCGGATTGAAATGCGCTCCCGAAATATGTCCGAAGGCGTAAGCGCCCGTGACGACGGTCAGCCCGAAGGCCAGCGAGACTCCGGCATAGCCGATGCCGACATTGGGAACGCCCGCGGCAAGCACTGCTGCGCCGCATCCCCCAAGAACGAGCCAGAATGTACCGATGAACTCAGCAGCAAGCTTGCGCGACATGTCCATGGCTGCCCTCCCTACGATCCCGGAAGAGAGCGGGATCGCGTTCAGCTTACTCTCTTCGCCGCGGAAGAGAGAGGGACTTGGACGGCTATACGCGCTTCGAAATCGTCAGATATTGGCCTGATCGCCGGGCACGCCGTTGAGCGCCGGCGACCCGCGCGTGCTTATCCGCTTCAGATGGACTTCGGCATCGAGCGTGTACGAGGTCATCGACAGCGATCCCATCGCATAGCCGTCGACAAGAACCTGCGCCGGTCGGCCGGCAGCGGACGCCAGCCCCGCGAAATACAGCAGTGGAATGAAGTGATCCGGCGTTGGCGCCGCCAACGCATAATCCGGATGCTCCCGCATCCGCACGACATCGCCGGGCGATGACGTCATCATCGCTTTCACCGCCTCGTCGAAGCGCTGGTTCCAGTCGAACGCGGCATCGGGCTCGGTCCGCGCCATTCTGCGGAGATTGTGCACGACATTGCCGCTCGCAGCGATCAGCACGCCGCGCTCGCGCAAAGGCGCCAGCTTGCTGCCAAGCTCCAGATGATAATGGAACGGCTTCAGCGCATTGATTGAGAGTTGGAGCACCGGAACATCGGCTTTGGGGAAGGCATGCACCAAAACCGACCACGTGCCGTGATCGAGACCCCAGCTGTCCTCATCCAGCCCAACGAAGCTCGGCTTGAGGACATCCACCACTTCGGCCGCTACATCGGGCGCACCTGAGGCCGGGTACTGGATCGCGAACAACTCGGGCGGGAAGCCGTAGAAATCGTGGATCGTGCGCGGCCGCGCCATCGCCGTCACTGCCGTCGCATTGATGTACCAGTGCGCCGAGACCACAAGGATTGCCCGCGGCCGCGGGATCGCCGCTCCAAACGCGCTCCAGGCCTCCGTGTAGCGGTTCTTATCCAGCGAGTTCATCGGCGAGCCGTGACCGAAAAATACAGCCGGCATCAGCGGGTTGGTCATCGCACGCTCTTAGGTTCTGGCCGGTGAAGTAAGCATTCGTTCACCATGTTTCAATCGCAAGCGAACAACTTGGGTTTAGTAAAATTTCAGCTTCCACACCTATCCTTCCGGGCGCTCGGCGGTTTTTTTCCGCCGTGTGCCGGGGGCGCGCCTGCAGTGAAACGCTTTCACTCGATTGGTACATTGCTCCTCTCCGTCACGGCGTTGATGACGCTCGTGCTGGTCGGCATTTTTGCGATCGATGCGGCCCGCGCGCTGGAGCGGCGGGAACTTGCGCGCCGCGTGCCGAGGATTGTGGAGATCTCGACCGATCTCTTTTCTGCGATTCAGACGTTCCGCGTGGAACGCGGTACCGTCAACACTGCGCTTGCGACTCCCGATGTCGCCCCTGCCGAAGTACAAAATCAGATCGCGGACCTGCGCACACGCTCCGCCGAGATCCTGAAGACCGCGCTCGCGAAACTGGACACGATCTCCACCAGCGATGTCGATCCGGCTATCGCGCAGATACAGGAAGCACTCGCTGCACTGGACGCGGAAAGGCCCGAGGTCGACGCTGCCCTTCTTAAACCAAAGCCCCAGAGACCCCGCGAGCTCAACCCGAGTTGGATCGCGACGGTCAACAACCTCGTGAACACCATCGACCGGCTCTCGATCACGCTGGAAACCGAACTCAGCCACACCGATGCCTTCATTGCGGACATGACGCGGATCAAGCAGATCGTCTGGTCCGTTCGCTCCGATTCGGGCGATGATCGTCTGCTCGTCCGCGAAGCCATGGTCAGCGGCGAACGTCTATCGGATCAGCAGCGTGAAGACTTGGCGCGGCTCGCAGGCCGGATTGACGGCACCTGGAGTCTCGTTCGTGACGAAGCAAAGGTGCCGAGTACGCCGCCCGAGCTCAAATCTGCAGTCGACACGGCCGACCGGCTCTACTTCCGCGAATTCCGCCCTATCCGGGATCGCGTCGTTCGTGATCTCGCGGCTGGCAAGGCCATCTATATTCCGCCGCCACGGTGGCTGGAGCTGTCGACGCCCGGCCGGGAATCTTTATTCGCGGTCTCGAAGACCGCCTTCGATCTCGCCGGCGCTCATGCGCTCGAGCAGACGAGTGCCGCCGAGCGCGATCTCACCGTCTCCGTGCTGCTCATGGCGCTCTTCTTGGGCGTCGGCATCTTTACGGGCGCTTACGTATTCCGGCACGTTGTGCGTCCCATCGCGCGTATCACGCGGACCATGGGCCTCGTCGCCGATGGCGATCTCGGCTGCGAGATACCGTTTCAAAAACGCACCGATGAAATCGGATCGCTCTCGCGCGCTCTGCGCGTCTTCCGCGACACCGCGATCGAGCGCCAGCGCTTGCAGGTGGCGAAGCTGGCGGCCGAGACCGCCAATCGCACCAAGTCCGAGTTCCTGGCCAACATGAGCCATGAGCTGCGCACGCCGCTCAACGCCATCATCGGATTTTCCGATGTTATCCAAAGCCGGATGTTCGGCCCGATCAGCGACCGCTATCGCGAATATGCAGGCAATATCCTGACCAGCGGCAACCATCTCCTGGGTCTGATCAACGAGGTTCTTGACCTCTCCAAGCTCGAGGCCGGACAGCTCGAACTGCACGAGGAGAACGTCGATCTTCTGGACATCGTCTCGATAAGCCTGCGCTTCGTCGAGTCGCAAGCGAAGAAGTCCAAGGTCAACCTGTCGCAAGTCATGGACGAAAAGGCGCGCTTCATCCGCGCGGATGAGCGCCGCTTGCGCCAGGCTGTGGTGAATCTGTTGTCGAATGCCGTCAAGTTCACGCCGGCAGGCGGAAGCGTGCGTGTCGTCTGCGCGCACACCGACTCCGGCATTCTGATCGTGGTCAGCGACACGGGTGTCGGCATGGCGTCCGCCGACATTCCCAAGGCCATGGAGCCGTTCGGCCAGGTCGACAGCAAGCTCAGCCGCAAATACGAAGGCACAGGCTTGGGTCTGCCGCTCGCCAAGGATCTTATCGAATTGCACGGCGGCTCTTTGACCGTCGAAAGCCAGGTGAACGTCGGAACGACGGTCACAATCACCCTTCCGCCAGAACGGATCATTCCGCCGGCTACGCTCAATCAAGCGGGATAGAGTATCCGTCCTTACGAAGCTGTCGCCACGACTTGAGCCAGGAATTGCTCGCGCCGTGCGGGCGAGCGGCACGATTTGAGCGTTGCCGCGAAATCCTCGAGCACCCCGCCTTCGAATGCCGTCACCACCGCATCATGCACATAGCTGCGGCGGCACACGGCCGGGGTGTTGGCGAGCTCTTCGGCGGCTAAGCGCACCGCCTCACGCACCTGCTTGCGGCGCCCCGTCGCGCTCGCAGCAGGCACGGTGCGCGCAAGATGCTCGAGCACGGAAGCGGACGCGCACAGCGTACGGAAATCCTTGAGCGAGATATCGCAGTCCGCGATCTCTCGCAGGAACGCGTTGACGTCGCGCGCGCTGACGCGTCGGACATTGCCCTCATCGTCGCGATACTGGAACAGGCGACGGCCTGGCAGCTTCTTCAGCACTTCGACGGCGGCGGCGAGCCTCGGGGACTTGAACTCCTTGCGGATGTCCTTGCCGCTCTTTCCGCGGAACACCAGTGTGATCATGTCGTCGCTGACGCGCACATTGGACTTGAGCAGCGTCGTGGCGCCGCGCGAGCCATGCTTCTTGGCGTATTCCTCGCTGCCCGGACGGATCGCGCTTCCCGAGACGAGCTCGGTGATGGCGGCGAGCGCAAATGTGCGCGTGGGCTCGCTCGCGCTGAGATGCTGCGTCACCGTGCGGCGGATTTTCGGCAGCACTTCGACGAGCGCGCCCAGGCGCTGCGCCTTTGCTGCTTCGCGAACCTTCTCCCAGTCGGGGTGGTAGCGATACTGCAGCCGGCCCGCGGCATCGCGGCCCACGGCCTGAAGATGCGCGCGCTCGTCTTCGGCGTAGCGCACGTCTTCGTAGGCGGGGGGCATGGCCAGCGACGACAAGCGTTTGACCGTCGCTTCGTCGGTGATCTCCTCGCCGTCGGGCATGTGAAAGGTAAAGCTCTCACCATCCCGCCGCCTGGAAATGGCCAGCTGATCGCGCCGGCAACGGCGCAATTTCAGGCGCTTGACCAGGCCGCGCATCGAAGGCGCGAGGGCCGAATACGTGGGCATTCTCTTTTCCATGACCTAGGCAACATCACGCCATGCGCCCGGGTTCCGGGGGCCAGGCAATCCGCGCCTTTTCTCGGAGGGCAGCTTCGGTCGGGGGGGCTTAAGAAAGGGTAGGGTGTTGCGATCCAGGGGCTTTTCGCCCCGGCTGAAGACTGCGGTAACCCTGTCGCGTGATCGCCGCGGTCGAATCGCTACAATTCGATTGAAATGCGAGCTAGCGGTCGCGCAGGGCATGCACGAGTCGGCGCGCGGGTGCCTCGAGGCGTGAGCCGAAGATCGCGAGTCGCGCGTAGGAGCCCAACGAGCGCCCAATGGCGCGCCGCCATTTCAGCAGCGAGGGAAGCTCCACCCAACCCTGGCTCAGTACGATGTGAGCGTTCATGAGGCGCTCTTTGTAGAGGCACATGCCCTTGCCCAGATCGAGATAGCTTGCGCCTTCGGCTGCGGCTTGCTCGACGATTTTCAACAGCAGCAACAGACCGGGCGAATATTTGGAGTAACTGAGGTCGTAGGCAGGAAACCAATAGTGCCACACGCTTGGCGTCCTCATGCCCAAATGGCCCGCGATCAGAACGTCACCGGCATAGAGCAGCGACAGTCGCCCGGCGAAGCCCTGTGTTTCGGTCGCATGGATCCGTTCGACGACGCGACGGATCCACGCCGTCGCGAAAATATCGCAGTGACCGGTTCGCGAATATTGCGCCGACTTCCACGCCAGCACTTTTTGCAGCAGGGCGGCATCGCTGCTGTGGGGCACGAAGGAAAGTTGGCCGACCTCCCGTTCGACGCGGCGCATCAGGTTCTCGCACTTCGTGATCTGCTTGGAGCCCGCGCGTTTGCGCTCCGTAACATAGGCGGCGTATCCCCCCGAGAAATCGATTCGAGGCGAAGCTTCGCGGTTCTGCGCGTACACGGAAAACCCCGGCTGCGACGCCAACATGTGATCGAAATCGAACGCATCGAGCCGGCAGGTGCGGAGCAGATCCTCCACGTTCA
>Ga0137452_1000127_pt1 | contig 22834 bp, 22 predicted proteins | sample EasRivERMGT513_2_FD_102312 | JGI IMG/M metagenome (GOLD analysis project Ga0137452, IMG submission 102312) | Soil microbial communities from meander-bound floodplain in the East River, Colorado, USA - East River MetaG ERMGT513_2 | ecosystem: Environmental > Terrestrial > Soil > Floodplain ...
GTTGCCGGGCTCGCTTTCGCCAAGCAGATGGGCTGGGACCCGAACCGCGACATGTCTCTCGTCGGGAACGCAAATGGGGTCAACCCGCTGAAGGAGGGCCGCACCGACGCGTTCTTCGGGAGTGCGATGTCCGTGGCCATGGCGCCCGAGATGAACCTCAAGCTGCTGATCGATCTCACGCAGTACAGATTTCCTGTTGCGGGCTCCGGGATCATGGCGGATCGCGAGTGGCTGAAGTCCAATCGCGACACAGCTGTGAGGTTCGTCAGGGCGGCCTTTGAGGCGATTGCGCTGATGAAAAAGGACCGCGCGGCGTTCGATGCGGCACTCGCCAAATGGCTGAACATCACGGACAAGGCCGCTCTGGACCGCATGTATGGCGAGATTGAGCTGCCGGAGAAGCCCTATCCGTCCGTCGAAGGGATCAGGCAGACATTCGTTCTTTATGACTCCCCCGAAATGCGGAAATACAAGCCCGAAGACTTCTACGATTCGAGCATCATGACGGAGCTCGACAGAAGCGGCTTCATCGACCGGCTGTACCGGTGAGCGCGCGCGAAGACGGCGATATCGCACCGACCGACGAACCGATCGAGCTCTTCCGCGCGTGGTTCGCGGAGGCGATGGCGTGCGAGCCGAACGATCCGGATGCGATGGCGCTCGCGACCGTCGATGCGAGCGGGCTGCCGGACGTGCGGATGGTGCTGCTGAAGGGCGTCGATACACGCGGATTCGTCTTCTACACCAATCTCGAAAGCGCGAAGGGCGCGGAGCTGGCGAGCGATCCTAAGGCCGCGTTGTGCTTCCACTGGAAGTCGCTGGAACGGCAGGTTCGCGTGCGCGGGCTGGTGGTCGCTGTCAGCGAAGAGGAGGCGGACGCCTATTTCGCGTCGCGCCCGAAGGACAGCCAGATCGGCGCCTGGGCCTCGCGTCAATCGCGCCCCCTGGAAGGTCGATTCGCGCTGGAGAAGGAAGTCGCGCGTTTTGCCGCAAAATATGCACTGTCACGCGTGCCGCGGCCGCTGCACTGGTCGGGCTTCCGCGTGCAGCCGCTTGCCATCGAATTCTGGCGTGCGCGCCCGTTCCGCCTGCACGAACGCCTGCGCTACAGCCGCGAGACGCTCAATTCTCCGTGGGTGACCGAACGCCTGTTTCCTTAGTCGGTTGACGACGTATCATCGGCGCTGTGATCATGAGCAATGACTCAACCGGCTGAACCAACTGCCCACCGGCTTCTTGCCGTAGAAGACGATCCGGATAGCGCGGATCTGATCGTTCGTGTGGCCGCCCGGTGCGGGTATGCGACCCGCACGTCGCCGGATGCCGAGTTGCTCCGCGAGACCATCCGGGAGTGGCAGCCCCACGTCATCACGCTCGATCTTTGCCTGCCCAACATCGATGGCATGGAAGTCATCTCGTTGATCAAGGAAAGCGCCTTCACCGGAGAGCTGATCATCATCAGCGGACAAGCCGATTGGATTCGCGACCTGACCCGAAATATCGCGATCGAGTCCGGCCTCAGCGTGCCTCCCCATATGTCGAAACCCGTCGACCTTCGTCGGTTGCGCGACGTGTTGACCGGAATTCGAGACGGCAAGGGCACATAAGTGCTGAAGAAACAACTGCGAAGCGCTGCGTGCGCGTGCTAGGTTTTCGCAAAATGAACATCAGGGAGGACGAATTCATGCGTGTCATCGCCCGTATTGCATCCGCCTCTGTCGTGCTGTTGTCGGCCGCGGCTTTCGCGCAGACGGAGCAGCCTGGGCCGTCGATCATGTACAAGAACCTGGAATACCGGTTTGGCGTCATCTTCCCGAACCAGGTTCAACCGATGGCGCGCGACGCCACGTACACGACGAAGGACGGCGCGACGCTCCCGGCGCGCCAGTTCTATTTGGAGAGAGGACGCGAGCGCTACACGGTGACAATGGTCCGCGTGCCGAATGGCCCCCCGATCGACAAGGCGCATGTGGATTTCACCGCCGAGCAGCTGTTGAAAAAGGGCACCGCGCAGTTCAACTACTCGTATTGTTACGATCCCGGAATTCCGGGGCGGCAGCTCAATATGACGGAGCCCAACGGCAACCAGCTGCGCGCGTCCGTCTACATGTGGGACAATCGACTTTACATCACCGAAGCGAGCGCGGCCGTCGGTACGCACGACGCGTTGCAGTTCGAGCAGTCGATCACGATCCTCGATCCGATGGGCAACGACCTCGACAACGGGCAGGGGAGCCCCGCCTGTCCGTAGCGCCGGTCAGCGTGCTGTTTGGGTCGGTGCGGGCATGCTGGCAGAGCCGAACAGGCTTCGCGGGTACCGCCGTCCGCACAAAACGAAACCGATGATGGTCGACCGGACAAAGAGATCGTAGGTCGCGAACCCCAACACGTATGTCATGCCGAGCACCATCAGGATCTTTATCGAGGCCGGCACCGCGAGTCCGGAAAGCAAGCCCGGCAGCCAGATCGCCAGCGGCAAGTGAACCAGGTAGATCCAGAACGAAGCGTCGACGACATAACGGATCCCGGGCGAGCCGCGGTTGAAGTACCGGAGGAAAAGTCCCGTCAGACCGAAGAAGAACAGCCAAACGAGCGCTGCGCCCTGGATCGTTAAAACGACGAACACCAGCCCCCGCGGCAGCGGACCGTCAACAAGCAGTCTCAAAGCTGGGCCGACAAGAACGAAGATCGCTACGCCTAGGAGAGTCTGCGTCCACGCGAAGTTCGCGAATCCGCGCACCTGATCCCGAACCAGATAGAGAAGCCAGCCAAAGCTGAAATACAGGCCGTACGCCAGCAGCAGCAGCAGATTGGGAATGAATGAGAGCGAGACATAAAGCGAGCCCCCCACCATCCTGAGCATGCCCGTTGCAACGACGCCGAGAACGACCAGGCGCAGCCAGGGGCGAGCAATAATAAACGCGAAGACTTCGAGGGAACGGTTGCGCCAAGTGGCCGGCAAAAACATCACCAAAGGTACTACGGCCACGGCAAACACATAATAGATGATCAGGTTGTACATAAACCAAAGGTGCATAGTGTCATCGGGGAAGAGCACGGAGCCGTCAATCAATGCCGCCTGCACGGCCGCCCAGCCCTCGGCGAGCGAAGCTCCCTTCGCCGCGTTTGCAAAAATGAACCCGGAACCGACGATCGGGTGCAATACCGTCCAGCCGACTGCAAAAGGCAAAGCAATCCGCATGGCGCGGTTGTGCGTGAATTCCACGGGTCCGCGCCGCAAGTACAACATGGCCGAAAAGAAACCCGCCAACATGAAAAATGTCGGCAGGGTGAAGACGTGGACAAATCTTACGATGAAGTCCGCGGCGGCGGTGGTCGTCTCGTCCTTGAACGTCCACACATTAGAGCGCCTGACGGTGTAGGACATCGCGCAATGAAACAGTACGACAAGGAAAAGCATCGTCGCGCGCAGAGCATCCAGCCCGTGGATACGCTCAGGCAAGGCAGCTTCGGCTTTTGCGGCGTTCTCTAGGGCCAACCCGCAGTCCCCCCTCAAACGGCAGTATAGGCGCGGCGACAGTCTAGAAACAAAAGGGTCCCCACATGGAAGGTCATCGTGTCGGTTCCCTCGGCGGCTTCGGCCTCTGCATGCCGAGTTGCTCGCGCCAGACCTTGCCTGAAATTTCGTCGATCTGACCTTCGGGCAGATGCCCGAGATGGAATGGCCCGAAGCTGGTGCGGATGAGCCGCGCGACGTTCAGCCCAAGATGCTCCATCAGCCGCTTCACTTCGCGGTTCTTGCCTTCCTTGAGGCTGATCGTAACCCAGGAATTGTGTCCCTTGGTACGTTCCAGTTCCGCCGTCACCGGGCCATATCGGACCCCTTCGACCGTGATGCCGTTCGCCAGACGGTCGAGGTCTTTCTGTGTCACGTCACCGTGGACGCGCGCGCGATACCGACGGATCCACCCCTGCGCCGGCAGTTCCAGCCGGCGCGCCAGCTCGCCGTCATTGGTCAGCAGCAGCAGGCCTTCGGAATTGATGTCGAGCCGGCCGACCGAGACGACGCGCGGCAAGGACCGCGGCAGGCTCGCGAACACGGTGGGGCGGCCTTCGGGATCGCGGTGCGAGGTGACGAGCCCTTGAGTCTTGTGATAGCGCCACAGCCGCGTGGGCATAAGGCTCGGAATCGGCCTGCCGTCGACCGTGACGATGACATCGTCCGAAATGTTCAGCGCAGGCGAGGCGATCGGGGTGCCGTTGACGGCGACCCGGCCCGCCTCGATCAGCTTCTCCGCGTCGCGCCGCGAGCAGACGCCGGCGCGCGCGATCACCTTGGCGATGCGCTCGCCGGTCTTCGGTTCGGACGGCTCGGGGTGAGGTTTCGGCACGGGTGGGCGGGCTCCTTTGCTTTCGGGTAACGTGCCAACCATGAAAGAGCAAGACGACGAGATGGCGGCGCTTGCGCTCGCCGAGGCCAAGGCCGCGGGCGACCGGGGCGAAGTGCCGATCGGCGCGGTGCTGGTGTCGCCCGAGGGCAGGGTGCTGGCGAAGAACGGCAACCGCATCCTCGAGCTCAAGGACCCGACCGCACACGCCGAGATGCTCGTGCTGCGCGAAAACGCCAAGGCGCTGGGCAACGAGCGGCTTATAGGAACGACACTTTATGTGACGCTCGAACCCTGCGCGATGTGTGCGGGCGCGATCAGCCTCGCGCGCGTCGCGCGCCTCGTCTATTCCGCGGCCGATCCGAAGGGTGGCGCGATCGAACACGGCCCGCGCTTCTTCGCGCAGCCGACCTGTCACCATCGGCCCATGGTGTCCCGCGCTGGCGATGCGGATGCTGCAGGCCGCGTGCTGCAAGACTTCTTCCGCGCCCGCCGCGCCTAGGTCTCAGAGCCAACCGGGCGACAGAGCCGGGAACACCAGCAGAAACGTCTCACGCGTCGCAATGATCCCGATGGCGGCGCCCACCATCACGTCGGCGAGGAAATGCGCGGTCAACATGGCGCGAGTGAGCGAAAGACCGAACGCCAGCAGAAGCCACAAGGGCGCGAGCAGCGGGAACGCGGCCGACAGCACGACCGCCACGCAAAAGATCGTCATCGAGTGGCCCGACGGGAACGAGTCGTGCTGCAGCTGCCAGGTGAACCAGCGGAACCCATACAGCCCGTGCTCGAAATCGTCGCGCGGGCGGCGCCGGCCGAGGAAGATCTTGATCACGTGCAGAATGATGCTGCCCGCAACGAAGCTCGCGAGCAGCGCCAGCGCATAGTCCGAGATCGCGTGGACCGTCGGCGTTTCCTCGGCAAGCGCCATCCATCCTTGCGCCGCGACGTAGATGACCGCCGCCGCCGCGATCCACGGGCCGCCCTTCGCCCAGTCGGTGATGCGCAACGCGAATCGGAAGATCGGCTTCGCGAGCCGCTCGCGGAAATAATGCGCCATCCGTCGGTCGATCGACAGGCAGTAAAGTCCGGCCACAAGAAACAGCAGCGCAAGCCACAGCATCATGGCGAGCGCTTGTCCGTTTCCGTCTCTCGCGCGATCGCCCGCCAGCCGATGTCCTTGCGGCAGAACCCGCCCGGCCAATCGATGCGCGCAATTGCTTCATAGGCGCGGGACTGCGCCTCGCGCACGGTCTTGCCGGTGGCGCTGACATTGAGCACGCGTCCTCCGGTGGCGAAGATGCGCCCGTCGCGCGCTTCCGTTCCGGCGTGGAAGATCTCGACGCTTTGAACCTTTGCGGCGTCGGCGAGGCCCTTGATCTCGGTGCCCTTCTGGTACGCGCCGGGATAGCCGTTCGACGCCATCACGACGGTGAGCGCTACATCGTTGAACCAGCGGAGATCGAAGGTCCCAAGCACGCCGTCGCGCGCCGCCATCAAGCCCGTCAGCAAATCCGACTTCATCCGCAGCACGAGGACCTGACACTCGGGATCGCCGAAACGGCAATTGTATTCGATCAGCTTCGGGCCTTCGCTCGTGATCATCAGGCCGGCAAAAAGCACGCCCTGATAAGGCGTACCCCGGGCGCGCATCGCATCGACCGTCGGGCGGATGATCCGCGCCATCACCTCGCGTTCGAGCGCGGGGGGCAGCACGGGTGCAGGCGAATAAGCGCCCATGCCGCCGGTGTTCGGTCCCTGATCGCCGTCGAAGGCGCGCTTGTGATCCTGCGCGCTCGTGAGCGGCAGGATGTGCTCGCCATCGGTCAGCACGAAGAAGCTTGCCTCTTCGCCCCGCAAGAACTCTTCGACGACAATCTCTTTACCCGCGTCGCCGAACGCGCCGCCGAACATCGACTCGATCGCACTCGCCGATTCGTCCGGCGTCTCGGCGATGATCACGCCCTTGCCTTGCGCGAGCCCGTCGGCTTTCACCACGATCGGGTGCGGCAATGAGGCGGCGTAGCGCTTGGCTGAATCGGAATCGCGGAAGCGCTGATAGGCGGCGGTGGGAATGCCATGTTCGCGGCAGAGGTCCTTGACGAAGCCTTTGGACCCTTCGAGCTGTGCGCCGGCCGCCGACGGTCCGAACGACTTGATGCCTTCGGCCTCGAATCGGTCGGCGAGCCCGGCGGTCAACGGCGCTTCCGGTCCGATGACCACGAACTCGATTCGCGTCTCCTTGGCGAAGGCGATCAGGCGATCGAGCGCCATCGCATCGATCGGAACGCATTCGGCCACTTGCGCGATGCCCGCATTGCCAGGCGCGCAATAGAGCTTCGTCGCCAGCGGACTGGCGGAAATCGCCCAGGCAAGCGCGTGCTCGCGGCCGCCCGATCCGATCAGAAGGATGTTCACGCCTGGCTTTCTTGCTGGAGCCGCCGAAGCTGTGCTCTATCATTGCGGCATGGCGGATGAAACCCCGGCCGCTCAAGGCTCACAGAGCAATCTTCCCGAGTACAGCGTCAGCGAACTGGCGAGCAACCTGAAGCGCGCGGTCGAGGACGCTTTTCCCTATGTGCGCGTGCGCGGGGAGATCAGCGGGCTCAAGTTCAACTCGTCGGGCCACGTCTACTTCGACCTGAAGGACGACAAGGCGGTTCTCAACGCGGTCATGTGGCGCACCACCGCGCAGCGCCTCAAGATAAAGCCGGAGCCGGGGCTCGAGGTCGTCTGCACCGGACGGGTGTCCACCTATCCGGCTTCCTCGCGCTATCAGCTGATCGTCGATCGCATGGAGCTCGCGGGGCTCGGCGCGCTGATGGCGATGCTGGAGGCGCGCAAAAAAAAGCTCGCGGCGGAAGGTCTGTTCGACGCCGCGCGGAAGAAGCGCATCCCGTACTTACCCCGCAGCATCGGCATCGTCTCCTCGCCGACGGGCGCGGTGATTCGCGACATCATGCACCGTCTAAGGGATCGCTGCCCGCGGCCGGTAATCCTGTGGCCCGTCGCCGTCCAGGGCGATCGGGCGCCGGCGGAGATCGCGGCCGCCATCCGCGGCTTCAACGCGCTGCCGCGTGGCGAACGCCCCGATGTGATCATCGTCGCGCGCGGCGGCGGCTCGTTCGAGGATCTGCTCGCGTTCAGCGACGAGGACGTGGTGCGTGCCGCTGCCGAGTCTGCCATCCCGCTGATCTCCGGTGTCGGGCACGAAACGGACACGACGCTGATCGATCTCGCCGCCGACAAGCGGGCCCCGACCCCGACCGCGGCGGCGGAAATGGCGGTTCCCGTGTTGCGCGAGCTCGCCGAGACGCTGCTCTCGCTGCAGCGGCGCGGCTTGCGCGCCGCTTCCCGCCTGATGGATGCGAGACGGCGTCATCTGCAGGGCTTGGCGCGCGCGCTGCCCCGCGCCGATACGCTGTTCGCGCTGCCACGCCAGCGCTTCGACACCGCGGGCTCGCAGCTGCGCGGCGCGCTGTTCCAGAACCTGCAGCGCCATCGTGCCGCCTTCGCCCAGACCGCCGCCTTGCTGCGCCCGCGAATCGTTTCCGCCGAGATCGCCACCTGCCGTGACAATGTCGCCAAGCTCGAGAACCGCCTGCTCCGCGCCTACCGCCACCGCGCGCAACGGGCGCGGAATTCGCTGGATGGCTGCGTGCGCGTGCTCGAATCGCTCAGCTATCGCGCCATTTTGAACCGAGGGTTCGCTCTCATACGGGGGCCCCTCGGCGAACTGCGGCGCAGGTCCGTCGAAGTGGTACCCGGGGAACGCTTGGCGCTCATTTTCGCGGACGGAGAGACCCGGGCTGTGGCGACCAAGGACAAGCCGATTCGCCACCCGAAGGCCGGTCAAGGCGATTTGTTCTGACGCGTGTGATTGGTTTTTAACCGTTCCGCGCGCTACATTACGGGTCATGAACCAGTTTGAACGCGACATCGGTGGGCGGCCCGCCATCCTCGAATATCTCGATGGGGAATACCGCGTGGTGAGCCCCGGCGCCTATGTCGTCTGCGCTGTGACGGGCACGAAAATCCCGCTCGAAGCGCTGCGCTATTGGAGCGTGGATTTGCAGGAAGCCTATATCGGGCCCGGCGCCGCCTTGAGACGGATGCAGGAAAAAGGTCTGACGCCACGATGAGCGTATGGGGGCGGCGTGAGTTCGTACTGGCCGGTGCGGCGTTCGCCGCGGCGGCTCCGACAGTCGTGCGTGCGCAGGGCTCGAACGTTTCGGTTGCGAGCGATGCGCCACAGGGCGGGCTGATCATCGGCGACGTGGGACCAGGCGCTGAGGTCTCAATCGACGGAAAACCCGTACGCGTTCAGGGCGGCCGCTTCTGTTTCGGCTTTGGACGCGATGCGGCGAAGCCCGCCGAAGTGCATGTCCGATTCGACGGCGGCCGTGAGATCACGCGGATGGTCGCCCCGCAGAAGCGCAACTTCGTCATCCAGCGCATCGACGGCTTGCCCGAGCAATATGTCTCGCCGCCGCCCGAGATTCTCGAGCGCATCAAGCGCGATGCCTACGCCGTCGGCGAAGCGCGCACCCGCGACACCGACGAGATGTGGTTCGCCGACAAGTTCATCTGGCCGGCCGACGGACCGATCTCGAGCATCTATGGCAGCCAGCGCATCCTCAACGGTCAACCGCGCGAACCGCATTACGGCGTGGACGTTGCGGCGCCCGAGGGCTCACCGATCGTCGCGCCCGTGGATGGGATCGTGTCGCTGGCCGAGGAGCTCTATCTCTCCGGCAACACGATGCTGATCGATCACGGACACGGCGTGTCGACGTCTTATCTCCACATGAGCCGGATGCACGTGAAGGTCGGCGATCGCCTCAAGCAGGGCGACAAGATCGGCCTTGTCGGCAAGACCGGTCGCGTGACCGGCCCGCATCTGTGCTGGCGGCTGAACTGGTTTCAGACGCGGTTGGACGTGGCGTTGCTGTCGCCGCCGCGCAAAGGCGACAGGGCCTGAGCGCGCTTTCCTAACGGCGCATCCTTACGAACCCAGCGCTTGTGTATCCACAACCACTCGTGCGGCCGCTCGCGCACGCGCTCTTCGATGAAGCGCGCCATCGCAGCGGTGAACTCCACAAGATCGCGATCGGGATCGCCGGTGTTGGGCGGCTCGATCGGCGGGTGGACCGTCATGCGAAAGCGCGCGCCGCCCACGCGTTCGTTGGACGCCGGCACGACGATCGCGCCGAGCTTCAACGCAAGCGCGGCCGGTGCAGGCGTCGTGAACGCGTCGCGCCCGAAGAAGGGGATCGTGATCCCTTCGCTCGCGCGCTGGTCGACAAGCATGAGCGCCGCTTCGCCTTTGCGCAGCAGCGAGAAGATCCGCCGCGTGCCGGACGCGCCCTTCGGGACCTGTTCCGCCATGCCGTTGCGTATCCGCGCCCGCTCGAGCCAGCGATTGACATAGGGATTGTTCGTCGGTCGCACGATCACGCCGCCCGTGATGCCATAGTCGCGCGCGCCAAACGGCATGATCTCCCAATTGGCGAAATGGCCCGAGACGAGAAGGTATCCCTTCCCGCTGGCCATGGCGGCATCAATGATGTCGAGACCGCGGATTTCGATGCGCGGATCGGGACCATCCATGTGCAGCTTGTCGAGATGCGCGTATTCCGCCATCACGCGACCAAGATTGTCCCACATCGCGCGCACGATCGCCGCGATCTCGCCGGGCGTTTTTTCGGGGAACGCAGCTTTGAGATTCTTCGTCGCGAGCCGCGACATCGGCGTCGGCGTAATCAGATTGCGGCCGATCCAGCCGCCGATGGCTGATGCGGTATCGATGCCGAACAGCCTGAAGAAACCGATGACTGAGAAGAAACCAGCGGTTTCGAGATAGTACCGCAGACGCCTGGAGAGAGGCATCGTGTCTGCGCGCGAGGCGGCGGGCGGCGGAACGTTCTGATTCATCTCTTCGCTCATGCCCGCGCCTTGGCGAGCCTGTCAAGCATGCCCGGATTCGGGTCGTCAGCGAAGACGGCGTGCACGGGCACGGGAAAGATGCCGTGGCGGCGATCCGCCTCAATTCGGACAAAGTCCTTTTCCGTCGTCACCACCTGCGCGCCCGCGTTGGCTGCGATCCGCTTGACCGTTTCGATCTCAAACAACGAGTAGTGATGATGATCGGGAAACGCCCGCGTCCCGACAACACGCGCGCCGATGGCCGCGAGCGTGCGAAAGAATTTTTCCGGCCGGCCGATGCCCGCTATCGCGAATACGGCGCGCCCTATAAACCGCTCCGGCGCAGTCGGAAGCAAGGCAGCGCGAAAGATGGGGCCCGCGAACGGCAGGGTATCGAGCGGTGCTTCCCCCATCAGGACGACGGCATCGGCACGCGCAAGGCCTTGTCCGACGGGCTCACGCAGTGGACCGGCGGGGATAAGGCGGCCATTGCCGAATCCCGTTTCGGTGTCGATGACGACAAGCGATACATCCTTGGCGAGCTGAAAGTTCTGGAAGCCGTCATCCATGACGATCACGGTCGCGCGAAGCGTGTCTGCGAGTGTGGCGCCGCGGGCGCGGTCGCGCGCGACGACCGTGGGTGCGACACCGGCGAGCAGCAGCGCCTCGTCGCCGACGTCGGCGGCGCTGTGCTTGTGGGGATCGACGGCGACAGGGCCGTGCAGGCGCCCGCGATAGCCGCGCGTGAGAAAGACGATCCTGTGCCCTCGCGCGATGAGCATTCGCGCGAGTGTCATCGCAATTGGCGTCTTGCCCGACCCGCCGGCGGTCAAGTTACCGACGCACAGCACGAGCGCATTGGGTCGGAAAGGACGTGCGCGCGCTTGCCGGGCTCGGACCGAGAGGCCATAGAGCGCGCCAAGCGGCGCCAGCACCCGCGCCGCGAGTCCGTCTCCGTTCCAGAACTTAGGTGCACGCATGGCGCGCGAGCAAAGCCTCCGCAAGCTCGGTACTGTGCTTGAGCGCGCCGGCCATTCCGGCGGCTGCCGTCCGCGCTCTCTCTCCAAGATGGTGCGCCAGCGCGCGATCATCAATGAGGCGCGCGACGAGGGCGTGCAGATCCTCGGTCGTCCGAACCAGTCCTTCGCCTTGGGCGGCGAGGAGCACGCGGAACGTCTCATCGAAATTGTGCGTGTGTGGGCCCGTGATCACCGCCGTGCCCACTCGTGCCGGCTCGAGGGGGTTCTGACCGCCATGCGGGACCAGACTTCCGCCCAGGAACGCGAACGGTGCCGCACGATAGAAGAGCCCGAGCTCACCGATTGTGTCCGCGACGTACACCTCTGTCGTCGTGTCCGGGAGTGCGCCTGCGGAACGCAGCCGCGTGGCGAAGCCGCGTTCTCGGGCGATGGCTTCGATCTCGGTGCCGCGCGCGGGATGACGCGGCACGATGATCGACAACGCATGTGCCGAGTTCTCTCGCAGCTTGAGCGCGACCTCGAGCAGCATCGCCTCCTCGCCCGGATGCGTGCTCGCCGCGAGGAACAGCCGTCGCGATCCGACCGCGGCTTTGAATTCGCCCAACGCGATCTCATCGACGGGTAGGGCAGGCGCGTCGGCCTTGAGGCTGCCTGAAACCTTGACCGTTCGCGCTCCGAGCGATTTCAGCCGGCCAGCCGTCACGTCGTCCTGCGCGAGGCACTCGTCGAACGACGACAGCAGGAGCTTCGCGAGCCCACCCGCGCGACTCCAGCCGCGGAACGAACGTTCCGACATCCGCGCGTTGATCAACGCCATCGGTACGGCACGCGCGTGTGTCTCCAGGATGAGGTTCGGCCAGAGCTCCGACTCGATGAAAAGCGCGAGGTCGGGCCGCCAATGATCGAGGAAACGCCGCACGGCCGCGACGGAATCGAGCGGCGCATATTGATGGAACGCACGCGGCGGCAGACGCTCCGCCATCAACTGCGCCGATGTGACCGTCCCCGTGGTGACGAGCACGCAGCGCCCTTGCTTCTCCAGCATCGCGCCAACCAGGGGAAGGGCCGCGAGCGACTCACCCACGCTGGCGCCGTGCGCCCAGACGACAATGCCCTCGGGGCGTGCGCGCGACGCGCGACCGTGCCGTTCGCCGATACGCGCCGGATCTTCCTTCCCGCGCCCCGCGCGAGCGCGCAGCATCAAGGGTGCGATCGCCGACGCAATGCCCCAGGCGCCGCGATAGAGCGCGAGCGCGCCTTCCGCGGCGATCCCCTTCGGTTCAGCCGAGCTTTGCAGCGGGCGCGTCTTCGTCTTGGAGCTCATGCTGGTAGAGGCGGGAGTAGAGACCATTCTTTGCCATCAGCTCCCCATGTGTACCGGTCTCGACAATGCGTCCGCGATCGAGCACGCAGATCGCATCCGCGTCGAGCACCGTGGTCAAGCGATGCGCGATCACGATCGTCGTGCGGCCCTTCATCAGGCGCCTCAGAGCCTCTTGCACCTGGCGCTCGTTCTCGCTGTCGAGAGACGAGGTCGCCTCATCCAGCAGAAGGATCGGTGCGTCGCGGAGCATGGCGCGCGCAATCGCGATCCGCTGTCGCTGGCCGCCGGAGAGGCGAAGCCCCGCTTCGCCGACAGTAGTGTCGTAGCCATCAGGTAGAACGTGGACGAAGTCGTGCGCGGCGGCGGCTTTGGCGGCGGCCACGATATCATCGAAGCTTGCGCCTTCGCGCCCGCAGGCGATATTGGCGGCGATGGTGTCGTCGAACAGAAAAGGCTCCTGGGTCACAAGCGCCATGCTGTCGCGCAACGAGCGTATCGTGACCGAACGGATGTCATGACCGTCGATGGTGATTGCCCCCTTCGACACGTCGTAGAACCGTTGGAGCAGATTGAACACCGTCGTCTTGCCGGCTCCAGATGGGCCCACGAGAGCGATCTTCTTTCCCGCGGGCACCTCGAAGGTCAACCTGTCCAGCGCCTCGGTACCCCGATCGTAGCCAAAGGTGATATTCTCGAATCGCACATGGCCGCCGAACGGCGCGCGAGCGATCGTGAGAACGGTTGCATTCGGGGCATCCACGATCGACGGCTTGGCATCGATGATCGCGAACACGCGCCTGGCGGCGCCGATCCCTTCCTTCATTTGCGTCCAGAGCTGCGAAAGACTGCGAACCGGAGTCTGCGCCAACAGCATCGCGCCGACGAAGGAGGCAAACTGATTGAGCTCGAGCCGGCCGGCGATGCCCTGGTAGCCGGCATAGAGAATCGCGGCCGACATCGCGAGGCCACCGAAGAAGTCGGCGGCGGGCGCGGACGCCGAGCGCGCTTTCACGCCGCGGATCAAATGGTGCAGCCGCTTTGTGATGCGGTCGTCGGCGCGTGCGATCGACTGCCCCTCGAGGCCGTAAGCCTTCACCACGCGACGTCCGTCGAGCATCTCGGCAAGCGCGGTTGTGAGGTTGCCCGTCTCGGTCATGCCCTTGACGGACGCCTTCTGCGTTGTGCGTCCGAGATTGCGCGTCACCCAGGCGATGATCGGCAAAGTCGCGACCGCGATCGCCGCCAGCCGCCAGTCCTGATAGAGCATGACGGAGCCGAGAAGAATGAGCGATAAACCTTCCTTGGCGATGCTGGCGACGCCTCTGACGATCGCCTCGCGCAAGAGCGTCGCGTCGTAGACAAGATTCGAGATGAACTGGCCCGAATGGACGCGGTTAAGCGTGTCCAAATCGAAGGCGACAATGCTGCGCACCATGTCCCGTTGCGCATTCGAGATGATGCGCTGTCCGATGGTCGCCGACAGCACGGCCTCGCCATAGTTCAGCGCACCGCGCAGGAACACGACCACGACGATCGCGGCCGGGATGATCAAGAGCATGTCCATGCGCTTGTCGAGGAATATGAGTTTGATGGCCGGGTCGAGCAGCCAGGCCAGCGCGGCTGTCGTCGCCGCGCCGCCCGCCATGCAGAGGACGGCGAAAAACAGCATCAGCTTCTGCGGGCCGAGATAGTCGCGGATCAGCCGCAAGGCCAACGCAAGCTCACCTTGGCCGGCGGCGGGGGACAGGGCGACTCTTGTGTCCATGCAGGCTCTTACCACGCTCGGGCGGGGGCGGGGAGGGACCTAGAAAACCGCCTTCAGGCGTTCTGCCGCGCAAGTCCCGCGCCGCGCAATCTGATGGCACGACCGAGCATGAACACCGCGGCGGCGGAGACGGCAAGCGCAAGTGCGAGCGCCAACATGCCCGGGACGTAGCTGTCGGTTGCATCCTTCAGCACGCCGACCACATTGGGGCCGACAAAGCCGCCGAGGCTGCCGACCGCGCTCACGAGCGCGATCGCGCCCGCCGCCGCGCGGCCACCGAGGAACGAGGAGTTCAGACCCCAGAACGGGCCCAAGAACATCAGCGGGCCTATCATGGAGATGCTGAGCGCGAGAAGCGCCACGACATTGGACGATGTCGCCATGGCGATCACAAATCCCGCGCCGGTGAGCAGAAGCGGAATCGCGACATGCCACACGCGCTCGCCCTTCACGTCGCTCGACTTGCCCCAGGCGAACATCACGCCCATGGCGACAAGGAAGGGCAGCGCCACAATCAGAGACGTCACGAAATTGCTGAAGCCCATGCCCTGCACGATCTGCGGCATCCAGAAGCGGCTTCCCGATGCGGCCGATTGGTCGGCGAGATAGATGAGGCCGAGCACGATCACGCGCTTATCGCTCAACGCCTGCCACAGATTGGGATGCTCGGTCGGGTCCTGCGCGGCGAGGCGCTCTGCGATGAACTGCTTCTCGTCTTGCGAGAGCCATGCGGCATGCGCGGGACCGTCGGGCAGCATTCGCAGAACCACAAACGCCAGCACACAGGCCGGCAGGCCTTCGAGGATGAACATCCACTGCCAGCCATGCAGACCGCCGAGTCCGTCCAGCTCCAGCAGCAAGCCTGACACTGGCGAGCCGATGACGAAGGCGAGCGGCAGACCGATGAGGAAATTGGCTGCGTAGCGTGCGCGATAGACTGGGGGAAACCACAGCGTGAGATAGAAGATCAGTCCCGGATAGAGTCCCGCTTCGGCCGCGCCCAAAATGAAACGCAAGATGGAGAAGCTGATAGGGCCTTGAACGAGCGCCGTTGCCGCCGACAGCGCACCCCACGCGAGCAGGATCACAAACATCCAGCGCCGCGCACCGATGCGTTCGAGGATGAGGTTCGCCGGAACCTGGAAGGCGAAATATCCGGCGAAGAAAATGCTGGCGGCCATTCCATACTGGAACGGCGAGAGGTTCAGATCGGGGACCATCGTGAGCGACGCGAACGCGACATTCACCCGGTCGAGGTAGCTGACGAAATAAAGCACGAGCATCAGCGGGATGAGTCGCCATGCGCATTTCGCGAAAATCCGCTCGTCGCCCACGCGGTCTCCTCCCCACGGAGTGGTTGTAGCACGGGACCTGGAGTTCAGGCCTCGTCCATCGGCAATTCACGCAATCGCTCGAGCAGGCGCTCGTGCAGTGCTGGTCCGGCTGCAACCACGCCCTTCTGCAGCGGCCTTATCTGGTTATAGCGCAGCATCTCGCCCACCTGCGACGTGACGCGCCCGCCCGCCTCGCGCACGATAAGATCGCCTGCCGCAAGGTCCCAATCCGATTTGTCGGAGAGCGACATCATCGCATCGAACTCGCCCTTCGCGACCAGCGCCATGCGATAGGCAATCGAGGCGCGCGATTCCGCTGTGAGCGTCGGCCAGGGCGTCGGCCAGCGCGGATCGTCGATCAGATCGCGGCCCGCGAACAGGCGGCTCCCCTCGATGTCGGATTTTGTGCTCACCTTGATCGGCGCGCCGTTCACTTGTGCACCGCGTCCTGAGACGCCGGTGAACATCTCCTCGGTGATCGGATTGTAGATCGCGGCCGCGACCGGTCGGCCGTCGGTCACCACGCTCGCCACGATCGTAAAATGCGGACGGTGTCTCAGGAATCCATATGTGCCGTCGATCGGATCGACGACGAACGTGCGCTCACGCTTGAGCCGCGAGAGATCATCCGCGGTTTCTTCCGAGAGCCAGCCATAAGAAGGCCGCGCCGCAAGAAGCGCACTCTTCAAAAACGCGTCGATCTCGATGTCCGCGTCGGTGACGGGATTGCCGCGGGACTTGTGCCAGCTCTTGTATTCGCCTCCGAAATATCTGCGGGCGATGGCGCCGGCCTGCCGTACGTTTTCGACCAGCAGATCCTTGTCGTCGATGTCGTCAGGCACCCGCCACCGTCATTCCATCGACGCGCAGAGTGGGCGCGTCGGTTCCGTAACGGAACACGAGATCGTTCGCGGGCGTCAGGTGCAGGTACATGTCCTTGAGATTGCCCGCGATGGTCACTTCGCTCACCGGATAGGTGATCTCGCCGTTCTCGATCCAGAATCCCGCCGCGCCGCGCGAGTAATCGCCGGTGACGCCGTTCACGCCCATGCCGATCAGCTCGGTGACGTAGAACCCCTCTTTGACGTCCTCCATCAGCTCTTCAGGCGAATGTGTTCCTGCCGCCATGTAGAGATTGGTGGGAGAGGGCGAGGGCGGTCCGCCCGTGCCGCGGGCTGCATGGCCCGTCGTCTGAAGCCCGAGTTGCCGCGCAGATGCGCTGTCGAGCAGCCACGTCGTGAGCCGGCCCTGGTCGATAAGGGTCGTGTGACGATTGGCAACGCCTTCGCCATCGAACGGCTTCGATCTCAGCCCGCGCTTGCGGTGAGGATCGTCGATGACGGCGATGTTCTCGCCGAAAACCTGTTTGCCCAACTTGTCCTTGAGGAAGCTCACGCCGCGTGCGATCGCCGAGCCCGAAATCGCGCCGGAAAAGTGTCCGAGCAGAGATCCCGCGATGCGCGGATCGTAGAACACGGGCACCGATTGAGTGCGCACCTTCCGCGGATTGAGGCGCTTCACCGCGCGCTCGGCCGCGCGTTTGCCGATGTCGACTGCCGATTCCAGATCGTCGCCGAACCTCGTGTGCGCGTAGTCGTAGTCGCGCTCCATCGACGTGCCTTCGCCGGCGATCACCGCGACCGAAATGCTGCGGCTCGTCGCGCCATAGCTGCCGACGAAACCCTCGGAGGTCGCGAGCGTCACCATGGTGCGGCCGTAATCGGCGCCGCCGCCCTCGGAATTGGTGATGCCGGGGACCTCGAGCGCGGCTTGCTCTGCGGCATGCGCCCGCTCGACGAGAAGCGCGGTCGAGGGTTCTTCGGGATCGTCGATCTCGAGCTCGGGAAATTTCGTCGCCAGCCGATCGCGCGGCGCGAGGCCGGCATACTTATCCTCCGGCGCGAGCTTGGCCATGTCGATCGCGCGCGCCGGCAGGCCGCCCAACGTGGCCTCGGAAAAGTCGGTCGAGGACACGAACGCCACCTGGCGGCCGATGAAAACGCGCAAGCCCAGATCGGAGGACTCGGCCCGGCCCACATCCTCGAGTTTTCCCAGGCGATAGGACACGCCGACGGAGATGTTCTTGAACTCGACGGCGTCGGCGGCGTCGGCGCCTTCGGCCAGTGCTCTTTTGACCAGTCGGTCGAGCCGCTCTGCGGCGGCGGGATCAGGGAACTTGCTCACGGACAACCTCTAAGGAGTTCAGCAGGATAACGCGCGGAAACGCGACTATACAGCGCGGCGGCCGAATTGCGACGCCTGCTCCTAGAGGTCCGGATTGCTTATGCCAAGTTCCTTATTTCGCCGGTGCAGATGCGGGCTGCGGATTGGCCGCTGTCATGTAGAGCTTGCGTTCCTTCGAGGCGATGTAAACGTGCATCTCACTCAAGACATTCATGCCGAGGATGACGTCGGGCAAGCCGCCCCTCGCATCCCGAATGAGAGACCCTGTTTGCGGCTGCGCCGGGCCCGCCCCGCCCATCAGGTCCGGATACATGGTGATGATGGGGTTCGCGACGGTGACGCCCTCGAAGGCGATGGTCTTGAACCGCCGGCGGTAGACGCCCGTTTGGCTCTTGCCGATCTCTCCAACCTTCTCGACATCGGATGCGTTTACATCGACTCGGAACGTCCGCCGTGCAATGTCCAGATTGAGAACCGTGTTGCTCGCGCCTGTGTCGAGCATGGCGTTTACTCTCCGGCCATCGAGCTCCATTCGAAACGTGATGTGTCCCTGAGCACTGAACGTGAATGGAACGATCGCGACAGTCGAGGCCGGCCAATACACGACATTGCCGGTACAATGATCCTGCGAGATCAAATTCACCTTGTTGGCCGCGAAGTCAAAATCGAAATCGACGTTGCGCAGCATTTCGGAGCCCAGAAGACCACCAAATGTTCCAATCTCCGATCCGCCGTCCTCCGGTCCCGGAAGGACCATGAAGTAAGGACCCTCCAGACGCAGGCTACCGAGAACGATCGAAGGCAAGCGTGCTTCCAGGTTCTCGCTACTGCCGGCAATGTTTGTAAGACGAATGCGCGACTCGGAGGTTGGAAGATTCAATTCCCGGACAGCGCGCTTTGTCAGTGAGCTGAGCCCTCCGCCTGTATCGACGAGCAGCGCCACAGGCTTGTCGTTGATCATCGCGGTGATCATCGGCCGTCCGGCGCCATCGGGTTTGACGTCGAGTGAAGTCATGATCTTGAGCGGACCGCATGCCGCGCCCGCAACGGCGGGCGCGGCCGACAGCAACAAGGCGGCAAGCAGAAGAGAGTGACGGATCGCGCGCATCGGGGCCCCCGGCCAAGAAATCGCGCCTTCAACAATAAGTCGAAGAACTTCACCTTTGCAATCTTGTGTAGAACAAAGGCGCGACACAACAATATTGGCGCTGGCGGCGTTTTTATCATTATTTCCAGATAGGTACGCTCGAGCCGGGGAGCCCGAGCTTCGGCCACTTTTCCGTGATGGTCCTAGATGCGGACTGCCACGTGAGGTCAACACCCCAACGCGGGGACGTGTCCTTGTTCGGCATACGCGAGCAACCCTTTGTCGCGCGTGACAAGGCGGTAGCCGTTTTCGCGCGCTGTTGCCACGAGGATTCGATCTACAAGATCACGTGGCGGCGACCCGGGGAGCGTTGATGAGGCGATGAGAACCCGAACAGATATTTCGGCTAAGCCTACCCCGGGGATCGACGCCAACTTGTCGAACCACGCGGCGGGGTCCATCGACATTGTCAGCCGATCACTTGCCGCCAGAAAACCGATCTCCCAACCGCTCACAGGAGACACGAAGACCGGGGTTCCCTCCTCGGCGGCTTGGTCGAGCGCTTTCGCGGCCTCCACGGACATGTCTTCACCCTCGGCGAAAAGCACGAGTGCACCTGTATCGAGGAGGAGCGGGATCAAGGTTTGTTGTGATCCTTGTGCGGATTTGCCGGCTTTGTGAGGTCAGTACCCGCAACGAGCCGAATATGTCCTTTGAGCGCGCCATATGCAGGATGCCGCCTGGGTTCGTGACTCTTGCCATCCTGGGGATTATGCGTTGCGCTTGGTGGAGCCTGCCGGGAGAGCCTCTTAAAGAGACCCTCTTGCGGCGCTTCTTGACCTGATGCCGTTTCAGCAATTCGCGGTTGCTTAAGGGATTGCAGAAAGTGCGCGGTAGCCGCCCTACTTTCCTCTTTCTGTCGAGCGCGGGCTTCTGCCTGGCGCGTGAGGCCCTTCTGAGAGAAGCCGCCACGATAGCGAAATGTGACGTCACCACTTTTCATATCGACGTCCACAGTTTCGAAATTTGCCCGTTGCCAGGGTTTCTCCACCGCGTCTCGAGTCCAACTTGACAGGCCGGTGCCCTGGCTATTTGCCCACCAAGCTCGGTGATTGTAGGCCGAAGGCGGAAGCCGAACGCCGAGTTTCTCAATTTCCTTGAATGTCATCCGCAAATCCTTCTCCCCGCTGTCGCGATACTCCTTTCCCTTCTTTTCAAGATGCTCCTTTAGCGTGAGGTACTTTTCAGGCGCGCCCATCGTGCCCCACTCCTTCAAGTTATGCTTATAGTTACAGTTATAACGGCGGGCTGTCAATCCTGCCAGATCGCTTTGCCGGAGCCGGGAAGGCCGAGGCGCGGCCACTTCTCCGTGACCGTCTTGATGATCTCGTCGCTCATGCGGATTTCGCGGCCCCACTCGCGGCTGACCTCGGGCGCCCACTTGTTGGTGGCATCCAGCCCGATCTTGGAGCCGAGCCCGGACACGGGCGAAGCGAAATCGAGATAGTCGATCGGCGTGCCCTCGATCAGCGTGATGTCGCGCGCCGGATCCATGCGGGTAGAGATCGCCCACATCACGTCCTTCCAGTCGCGCGCATCGATGTCGTCGTCCACGACGACAACCCACTTCGTGTACATGAACTGGCGCAAATACGACCAGACCGCCATCATCACGCGCTTCGCGTGGCCGGGATAAGCCTTCCGTATACTGACGACGGCGATACGATACGAGCAGCCCTCGGGCGGCAGCCAGAAATCGACGATCTCGGGGAACTGTTGCTGGAATAGCGGAATGAACACCTCGTTCAGCGCTTCGCCCAGCCGCGACGGTTCGTCGGGCGGGCGGCCGGTGAATGTCGAGAGATAGATCGGGTCCTTGCGCATGGTGATCGCGGTCGCGGTGAAGACGGGGAATTTCTCGACCGCGTTGTAGTAGCCGGTGTGATCGCCATACGGTCCTTCGTCGCGATAGTCGCTGAGCGAAACCTCGCCTTCGATCACGATCTCCGCTTCGGCGGGGACTTTCAGCGGCTGCGTGATGCAATCGGTGAGCTCGACGCGCGCGCCGCGCACGAGCCCCGCGAACTGGTATTCCGAAAGCGTGTCGGGCACAGGCGTGACGGCCGCGATGACGGTCCCGGGATCCGCGCCGATAACGACCGCAGCGGGAAACGCGGCCGTGGTCTTCTCCGACCAGCGGCGATGCTGCTGCGCGCCGCCGCGATGGCGCAGCCAGCGCATGATGGTCTGATTCCGCGAGAGCAATTGCATCCGGTAGATGCCGAGATTGAAATTGTCCTCGCGCGATTCCGATGGCCCCTTGGTGACGACGAGCGGCCAGGTGATCAGCGGCGCCGGCTCGTCGGGCCAGCAGGTCTGAACGGGCAAGCGGTTGAGATCGATGTCGGCGCCCTGGAGCACGATCTGCTGGCACGCGGCACTTCTCGCGCCGACCGTCTTGGGCTTCATCGACAGCACGGTCTTGGCGAGCGGGATCAACTCGAACGCTTCGGCGATGCTGCGCGGCGGCTCAGGCTGACGCAGCGAGGCGAGCAGCTCGCCCACCTCGCGCAAACTCTTCGCATCGCGCCGCTCGACGCCGCCCATGGTAACGCCCATCGCCACTCGCTTCACCGTTCCGAACAGATTCACCAGCACCGGGATGTCAGAGCGCGAGCCGTCGGCTTTGATCGGCTGCTCGAAAATCACCGCGGGTCCGTTCTCGGCCAAGAGCCGCGTCTGGATCTCGGTCATCTCGAGCACCGTCGAGACGGGCTCGCGCACGCGCACGAGCTCGCCCTCGGCTTCGAGGCGCTTGATGAACTCGCGAAGCGAGCGATAGCTCATGTGCAGAAGACTAGCTTACTTTCCACTTGGACGGCGCGGCGTGCCGGTAGCCGTAGGCGAAATAGATCGCCAGACCGATTAGGGTCCAGACGGCCAGCCGTATCCAGGTCGCGTTTGACAGGCTCGCCATCATCAGGCCGCAGCTTGCGACGCCGGCAGGTGCCACAAACCAGACGAAGGGCGTGCGGAAGGGACGGCGCGCGTTCGGCGCGCTCAGCCGCAGCATCATGATGCCTACGCACACCACGACAAACGCCAGCAGCGTTCCGATCGAGACGAGATCGGCCAGGATGTCGAGCGGGAACAGCGCGGCGAGGATGGCCGCGATGACTCCCGTCACGACGGTGCCGCGATGCGGCGTCCTGAACGTCGGATGGACTTGGCCGAACAGCGGCCAAAGAAAACCGTCGCGGGCCATGCAATAGAAAATGCGTGACTGGCCGTAGATCGAAATAAAAACGACGGAAGCGAGTCCCACCAGCGCGCCGATGTTGATTGGAATCACCAGCCAGTTGAGCTGCGCGATCGTGCCGACCGCGAACGACACCGGATTAGGCACGTTTAGCGTGCGCCAATCGGTGATGCCGGTGAGAACGACGGCCATCAGGACGTAGAGCAGCGTGCAGATGAAGAGCGAACCGAGTATGCCGATGGGAATGTCGCGCCGGGGGTCGCGCGCTTCCAGCGCCGCCACCGACACCGCTTCGAATCCGATATAGGCGAAGAACACCATCCCCGACGCCGCGAGGATTCCGCTCCAGCCGAAGCGGCCGAACTCGCCCACGTTAGGCGGAATGAAGGGCGTGAGGTTTGATTCCTCCACATAGGGTAGGCCGAACAATATGACGAGCAACACAATGCCCGTTTTGATCAACACCATAAGACCGTTGAACGTCGCGGATTCTCGCACGCCCACGACCAGAACGACGCTCAATCCCACGATCAACACGACGGCGGGCAGGTTGAGGATTGCGCCGGTGAAGTGCAGTTCCTGCAGGCCCGAGCCGGCAAAGGGCGCGTTCGAGAACGCGGCCGGGAA